>SL_4KL_010_BRINEDRAFT_10000030_pt1 | contig 50459 bp, 81 predicted proteins | sample SodLak_010_BRINE_2_FD_10664 | JGI IMG/M metagenome (IMG submission 10664) | reverse complement strand
CTAGGCTCAATCCATTAATGCATTCCTATGGATTAAACAAAAATTAGATAGGAGTTACTAATATCAATCCTTCACAAGCTGGTAATATACTAATTGCACATCCTCGGCTACCACGCAGCGATTGGTTCCATAAAACAGTGATTTATGTATATGAACACTCTCATGTGTTTGGTGCCACTGGGCTTACTCTCAATATTCCTTCTAGGCTTTCTGTACAAGAATTATGTTCTGAGCACAATATAAAATATCCCTGGCCAAATGAAAGGATATATGCAGGAGGGCCTGTGACTCCCAGCAATGTTATCATGCTTCATACCCACGAATGGTGTTCCACAAACACAGGGTCAGTGTCAGCAGATTACAGCATTACTTCTGACTACAATATGTTCGGCAAGATTGCACAGGGTGATCAGCCCTGTTACTGGCGGATGTTTGCAGGTGTGGCTTCCTGGGCACCGGGGCAACTAGAGCAGGAACTAGAAACCGAGTCATCGTACGGAAACAGCAATTCCTGGTTGATTGCAACTCCTAATGATGATATAATATTTCAAACTGACGGAGACAAGCAATGGCAAGCAGCCCTAGAACTGAGTGCCAAGCAGTTATTTGACGCATGGATTTAACATGGACACACTGTTATTAAATTCGGATGCTCAACCAGTAAGCCTACTGCCTCTTTCTGCTATTGAATGGAAAGAAGCAATAACCTATCTATGGCTGGACAAGGTCACTGTGCTGGAATGGTACGATGACTGGGTTGTGCGTTCAGAGCGCTGGGAGACCAGAGTACCTGCGGTTATCATGCTCAAGCAGATGATGAAACGAAAGAACAAGCCTCGTTTTTCAAAATACAACGTGTTTTTGAGAGACCTAAACACCTGTCAGTACTGTGGTAATCAGTTCGGTAGAGATAATCTTACTCTTGATCATGTGCTGCCGGTATCAAGGGGAGGCAAGACCAACTGGGAAAACATTGTGACAGCATGTGCTCCTTGCAATAATGCTAAGGGCAACAGCACTGAGCCTAGACCTCTACAAGATCCATATCAGCCTGATTATTGGGACTTAGCTACTAAAAGAAAGCGTCTGGATATTCAGGTTCGTCATCCGAGCTGGCGAGAATTTCTCTGCTAAATACTGTATGAAAGGTACAGATGCACTAAGAGCAATTCTTGATATTATTGACAGTCTAGACTCTAAAAACAGCAGAGAAACAGAATTTGCAGAACCTGATTCTGAACAAGCTCGCATTTGTCAAATAGCAGATTTTTTAAACGCAGACGAAGCCAGCGGGTATAACAATACACCAAACGAAATTGTCGCCAGCGTAGATTCTGTAACAACACACGCCGGGGGCGGTGTTAATGCTCCTAAGCATGTAGATGATATTAGAGTGAAAGATCCAAGAGGATATGAATAATGGCAGCAAACGGCATCAGCACACTAGAATTTAAAAGTCAGCGCCAAGAAGCCAAGCTGGCACTAGCAGCAACTAATAGAACAGCATCGGGTCGCAGAGCCAATCTAGATCTTACACAGTTGCCCACAGTGTATGCGCCTGAGAATAATGATACGAATGCAGTAGTTAACAATCCAAACACAGGCGGTCTTGTTACAGGTCGTCCCTGGACTGAGTAATGCCTAATCTAAACCCCAACAGCACCAACTATGTTCACAGTCACGAACCTAATACCAACGACCTAGTTCATGCTATGGGATACGATCCCTATGGTCGTCCCGTTCTGCGCATAGAAGATCCTAGTGTTCAGCGCACTTCTAAAAATCGCAGAAAGATTTCTACATCTCGCCAAATATTTTTTAACACCTATCAATATAACAAAGATCCGCAAATCTGGGACGAGGCAGTTACAGGCACTGCAAGTTCAACTTTCTCTAAGTTTGCAGCCGGCGTATTTCTCGAGGTAGGCAACACAGCCGGTGATGAGATCGTACGCCAGACTAGAAATGTGATACAGTACATTCCTGGCAGATCAAATGAAGTCACATTTGCAGTAAAGCTAAATCCGTTTGAAGAAGGTGTGAGAAAACGATTTGGCGTTTTTGATGAATTTAATGGAACATATTTTGAAAAAGGCGTAGACGATTACTATCTAGTAATACGCAAAAACACTCCCAACGGCATAATCGAAGAACGCATAGCCAGAGCAGACTGGAATGTGGATCGTTTTGACGGAACAGGACCATCACAGTTAGCCTTTCAAGAAGACAAAATACAGATGTTTAGTCTGGAGTATGAATGGTATGGTGTAGGCGTGGTAGAATACAAGGTGATATTTGACAACAATGCCTATCCTCTACACAGGTTTAACAGTGCCAACATAAACGAAGTGCCCTGGAGTAATACACCTTTTGTGCCAGTAAGATTTGAGTTGACGAACGTGGCAGGCACACCCGGCACGCATCAAATACTCACAGGCTCAGTTGCAGTATCTTCAGAAGGTGATGTAGGGCCATTAGGAAGAGAGCAGAATATCACAACTCCGCTAGCAGGCGTATCTACAAGCACAGCAAGCGTGTTTCGACCTGTGCTCAGTATTCGACTGAAGCCGGATAGATTAAATGGTGTGGTTATTCCTATAGAGTTTCAAACAGCAACGCTGGACAATACTGGATTGTTTTATAGAGTGATGCGAGACGTGGATCTTACAGGAGCAGATTGGCAATCTGTGGATGATAATAGTTTTGTGGAATATGATCATGCTGCAACAGCTTTTACTGACGGCAAAGCCATTCAGACAGGATTTGTTTCTCCTAACAATCAAGGGATTGTTTTCTCTTTTCCCGAAAATACGATTCAGCAGTTAGGCAGAAACGATATGGGAACTACTGCTCAAACATTCACTCTACTTGCTGCTACAGTGTCAGCAAACAAGGATGTGTTTGCTTCACTTTCCTGGGTTGAAATAAGATAAAAAAGCCCCTGCGAACAAGGGCTTTGGTTTTTAGACTACTCGAGGCAATCTACCTGACTGGACTTCGCGTTGTGCGTAAGCCTGATCATATTTGTACTCTACTCGTGCCCATGTCTGGAGAGCAGGATCTTTCGGTCTTTTGGGACTGATTGACACCGCTTCCATTAAGACACGACCGATTGTGTAACCAGTCATTGCATTCTCCTTAATGTTAAACGATGCTAGTAGGATAGCAGCCCCTGTCTTTCCCAGGTGCCAGGTCTAGAACGTGTCTTGCCAACTCTATTTATATTATAGATTGATCATCCTGTTAATCATTTTCAAATAAATACCAGCCAAGGAGGTTACAATGGATCCTATTATCTTATCCCAAATACAGTTTGCTTTTGTTGTGAGTTTTCACGCGGTGTTTCCGGTGTTTTCAATCGGTGTAGCCAGCTACATTTTTGTTCTGGAGTTTCTGCATTGGAAAACAGGCGAACCGGATTGGGCAAAACTTTCAGAATTCTGGATCAAAATTTTCGCAATTGCGTTCGGCATGGGAGTCGTGTCGGGTATCGTAATGAGTTTTCAGTTTGGCACAAATTGGTCAAATTTTTCATATGCAACCGCAAACTTTCTGGGACCTATTCTAAGCTATGAAGTAATAACAGCATTCTTTTTAGAAGCGGCATTTCTGGGCGTTCTGCTGTTCGGTAGAGATCGTGTGCCTCCTGGCGTGCATTTATTTTCTGCAGGCATGGTAGCGTTTGGCACACTGCTCAGTTCCTTCTGGATTCTGAGTGCTAACAGCTGGATGCATACTCCTGCAGGAGTAGAATGGATCGCAGGTAGTGTGCATGTGATCAGTTGGATGGAAGCTATATTTAATCCGTCTTTTCCTTATCGTTTTGCTCACATGGGGCTTGCAAGTTTTCTAACAGGAGCATTTGTTGTAGCAGGCGTAAGCAGTTGGTTTATCCTCAAAGGACACCTTGTTAAGCAAAACACCAGGGCTTTATCAATGTGTTTGTGGATGATTCTGTTTCTTGCACCTGCCCAAGCCGTAATGGGAGACTTTCATGGCCTCAACACAATGAAACATCAGCCCGTAAAGCTTGCAGCGATGGAAGGCAACTGGCATACTGATACTAATGTTCCTTTGTTGCTGTTTGCCTTGCCTTCAAACGAAGCAGAACAGAATCGATTTGAATTTGGCGTTCCCGGTCTAGCCAGCCTTATCCTTACTCATTCTCTGGATGGAAAAGTTCCCGGTATCACACAAGCACCGGCTGAGGAGAGACCGCCTGTGGCTATTGTGTTCTGGAGTTTCAGGATAATGGTTGCTATTGGTGTGGCAATGATTTTGGTAGGACTATGGGGAGTTTATGCAAGGCTAAAACTAAACCTGGGTAAGCCTGGTCTAATGCATCGTGTTCTGCTCTGGATGATACCTGCACCCTTTGTTGCTGTTCTCGCAGGTTGGTTTACCACAGAAGTAGGCCGTTCTCCCTGGCTGGTCCAGGGCATTATGAATCATGCTGATGCAGTAACACCCAGTCTAACTACAGGAATGGCTCTTACCAGCCTAATAGGTTACGTTGCTGTTTATGCTGTTGTATATGCAAGTGGCATTTATTATCTAACCAGGGTAGTACAACAGCAGGTCACAAAAAACCCCTAACTGCTTTTGTTCACCATCGTGTGTGTCTGGTATATAGCACAGTGGTAAACGATTTTGCAGTTAGGGGAAACACCTCTAATTGCTTTTGTTAATTCTGGTTTTCCAGACCGAGACTAACGATTTTGCTTTTAGAGGCGAGGTCAAATACCTTTTCTGGCTATGCCACTATCATATTTTGATTCCTGTAAGCTCAGCTTACTTGTTATTCACAAAGTTATAAAACTTTTTGGCAGTTTCAAGTACTTCGTCTGCTGTAGGAACTTGAGGCATCTCTGCCTTATAGGATACCTGGCCGTTCTCTAGCTTGGTTTGATAACCAATCGCCTTGGAGTTAAATTCAAACTCTGTGAAGTCCTTTGCTAGTCCTAGTACTTCTGAACGAATTTCGAATCCGCTTTTGTTAAATTTAACATCAGGGGCGCCAGGAAAAGACTTCTTTAGGTTCTCTGCGAAGGTGTTGGCAGCTTGTGCCATCTGGTCTTGATAATCACTCATTGTATTCTCCTTGTGTGTGTAATGTGTGTAGCTGTATGTTAACAGCATTTTATTTATCTGTCAACCAACAAATGCAGGAAAAACTGAAACTGTGTTGGTTTTCGTGCCATACAGCTTTTCTTTAATTGCTCTTTCTGCTTGCTCGGTTTTTACTTGTTTTTCTTCTATAGTAGTCATCTTGATCTCCTAGTATATTCTGTCCTGATTGTATAATTCAATTTGCTTTTCCACCGATTGCTCGCACCAGTGATAGGTTATCTTTTTTGTGCTGTAAGGTGTCAGCGTCTTTAAAACAAACATGTCATCTATCATAGCAAGAGTAATTTTATAGCCGTGTTTGTTTCGCCAGGGTCCAAACTCTTGATAGTACATTACTTCAACTGATTGATCAGCCTCCTTCTAGCCTCCTGTGTTCTAGCAGCAGAATTCAAAAGGTCTCGTGCTTCTTTATGCCTATTTGCCATAACAAGACTCTGGGCTGCTTTTTCTGTGCTTGTTTTTTCTAGATGATTCATAAATTTTAGGTATTTTCGTTTGAAATATGCTGAAATAGAATAGTCTAGGTCGCTAAATCCAGAATCAAATGCTGTGCGAATTTTGGAATTCATGTGGTTTTACTCCTTAAAGATGTTACTACGTATTGTGCTTTGCAGCATAACAGTATTTATTAAAGCAGTCAAATTGATAATACCAACTATCTGTAACATGATTAGTGCTGCAGAGTTAAAGATTAGTAATTACATTAAGGGTTGCAATCCTGGTAGATTGACTTTAGAATTAGATAACAATAAATACCCTATTGGAGCGGCCGCATGAAAAAACGCACGAGAAGCATACTCGAAGAGCTTAACACGCTGGGACGCAAGCAGGACACCGATCTACAGATCGAGTCAACAGCTAGCAATATTATCGAAAGTGCTAGCAATCTCATGGAAAGAATTCAAAATACCTACGATCCAGAAACAGCAGACGAACTGGAAAGGAGATTCATTAATTCTATCAAGAACGGCGATCCTAAAAAATTCAAGCGTGGCATACAGAAGGTTATCGAGAATAAATCATGAAGCTTAGAGAGATGTGGCAGCCACTTGCTCTGCTTGAAGGTGGTAATTTAGAAATAGGAGACGAAAGAGCAGATAGGATAGACAGCACAAAAAGATCACAGGTTGTGCCAATCCTGCACAAGTTTATCACAGCTCTGAATGTGGCCTATGGTCAGTCAACTGGCGAACCAATCTGGCAAAACCAAGTTCTAGCTTCTAATCAACACCTAGCAGGCTCATCTTTTCATTTTTTTAATCGTCCTGAAATCACAGACGAGATTTTCGCAGGAGTAAAACGCACAGTTGGAGACATAGATCTCAAAGTTGATTCCGAAAAGAACGAGAAAATACGCGAATGGCTAAAATCACTCCCACGGGGTGCTAAAATTGGTCCAGCTCGTTTTATAGGCTGGGACGGCAAAGATTCAGAACAGGCTCTAACGCTTTGGCAATTTCCTGACATTATCATCACGGGCACGGACAATAAAGAAAAGCCGGTTAATATTCAGATCGATCTTGAAATGAAAGATTACCAGGACGGCAAACCAACCGACTGGGCAGGATTTTCTACTTCNAGTTCCTGGGAAGATCTTTCNGAAGGAATNAAAGGAGTTTTTCATAAATTTTTGATACAGAGTCTTTCGGTGTTAACCAAGAAAGAATTTGTTTTACAAAAATACAAAAAAGTAAGAGGCAAGGACGAATATCTGCCTTCAACCAGACAAACTGTGGAAGACACCATGGTTTCGTTTGCAATCAAAAGCAAAGAAGGCGGTGGACTGAGACTGAAATACGAACCTGTGCTTGATCCTAACACAGGCGAGCAAGAGACAGAAGACGGTTTACCTGTTTTCAAGAAAAGACCCACAACTGGTTATCAAAAAGATCTTGTGGAAATTTTCTATCAGCTGTTTGGCGGAAACCTAGAAAGAGGAACCATAGAGCAGAATAAAAGAAACCTCTGGAGTTTTATTGGGATTCTAAATATCATAAAAAACGCCTTGTCTGAAGATCAACAGCTAAAAGTTGCACAGGCATTTTCAGAGAAGCTGTTTGGCAAAGGAGCACAAGGCCTATACAAAGCAGATCCTGAGAAGGATCGAGAAGAAAAAACCATTGCCATGCGCAAATTGATCGATATTCTAGAAACCAAACCCGAAGACCTTGATCAAGTGATATCAGATTACTATGATGCATACAAGACCGAAAGTCTTGAAGAAGCAGTTGCAACTTCAAAACGCAAAGGAGTTGTGCATCTAGAGAAAATGAAAGACCTTGACTTTTTGGAGTTTGTAGAAGAAATTCAAAACAAGCAGGGCAAGGGATTTGATCTTGCAAACATAAAGATGACAACCAAAATTGACGGGCTAGGGGGTCGGTTTGGCAAAGACTCAAACGGTGAGCCTTTCTTTGAAAGTTCTAGGTCAGGCCCAATCAAAACCCCCGGAGCATTCACAGCACACCTGAAAAAGCAGGGAGTAGACGATCCTGAAAAACTTGCAAGAGCAGAAAAATACGACAATCTGTTTGTCGACATAATGGATCTTATAGATGATGTTGACAGAGAGTTAGGCCAAGACTTTTTGGTCAATGTCAAAGTACACTGCGAAATTCTGTATGTGCCAATGGCAACTGAAACGGCAGAAGGCAAGTTGCAGTATGTGTCAATGGAGTACGACAAACTGCCAGACGGTGTTGATCTTGCTGTGGTTCCTCTGTTTGTAGAACAAGCAGATACTGGAGAAGATCATGCCAGGAACGATGAAATAAAACAACAGCTTAATGAATTGGGCAGGCTGGGAAAGGCTCAGTTTATCGATAACTCTATACTGCAGCAGGGTAGCCTGGATGTTACTGCTATTCTTGAGCCACTGGAAAACATAGATGAACTCAAGAGCATAGTACAAAATCGAAAAAGAAAAGGCCCAGAAGCAGAACGCAAGCAAGAAATCAAAAAGATTCTGCTCGGAATGAAGCAACAGATTGCTCAAGAAGTAATTGAAAACCCCAACATCCTGGGCAAGTACAAGCTGGGTGATGATTATGAAGGTGTAATACTATACACCAAAAAAGGACCAATCAAAGTTACTTCTCCCAAGTTCAAAGAACTAATGAAACAAAAACAACAGCCCAAAGGAGATAAAAAAGCAGTTGTAGCATATGGCAATTTGATGGGACACAAAGGTCACCAATTGCTGGTAGACGCGACACTGAAAATTGCTCAACAACAAAATGCAACACCGTTTGTATACATATCGCCAATGGTAGGTCCCGATGATCCAGTGTCGCCTGAAACAAAAAAAGCCACATTCCAAAAGTTGTATCCTGAACACAAAGGTGTATTTAGAATAGTAGGATCCGGACCAGATGCCGAAGGAGTAGTGCGAAGCGGCGGCATCAGAGGCGCTATTAAGTTTGATCTTGCACCAGAAGGGTTTACAAATATCATAGTAGTCACAGGCCAAGATCAAAAAGACACTTTTAAATTTCTAACCACCGACAGAGCACAAAAAAGCATGGGAGTAAATTCTGTGCAAACAGTGACAAGACAGGATGCTGCTGCATCAGAAAAGGGCGTAAGATCTACAGAACTAAGAAACATTCTGAAAGATTCTGATCTTTCCTACAAACAAAAAGTTCAAAAATGGATGACAGGATTTGATGGCAGTAAACTAGGACAAGAATGGATAGAAAAGATAATGGCCGAAGCAGCCAAAAACATGAATATTAAATTAAATACAACATACAAGGAGAAAAAAATGCATAAACAGATTAGAAAATATATTGAACACCTCGACAAGATTGTGGGCAATCGACTAGACGAAATAAAGAAAGACGATTCCATGTCTAATGTTTTTGAAGAAGTTGATCCTCGTGACATAAGGCGATTGCAAGCAAGACATGAGAGAGGAGAAATAAGTTTTGAAGAATTTCGTCGAAAATTAGATAATTTAGCCTATACTGCTCAATCAGAGCACGAGGGTGAAATGGGTATCTACTATAGCGATGATGGTTATGACACCCCAGCAGGACACAGAGCTTGGGATCAGGAAAAAAACGAATGGGATATTGAAGACGAGCGGGAGAAGAGAGACAGGGATTATGAAATGAGAGACTTGGATGATCTTCTTGACGACAGATATAACGAAAACATAGATGATGATATGTCTAATGATTTTGAAGACGACGAACTTGACATTGACTCTGACGACGACGTTGATGACGAAGAAAGCAATAAAAAAACTATTCAACATCAGCTGATGAAGGTTGCAGATTCTGACCCCAACGATCCAAACATCAAAGCACCGTTGACATCAGTGACCACTCAGGACGGTGACACAGTAGAAGTTAATCAAGACGAAGCAGAAAAGATTCTGCAGTTTTTAAAAGCAGACGTCAGTCCAGAAACAAAAAGACAGTTTCAGCAGCGTTTAGAGACAGCCGAAGGNTTATCAGAAATTCTTGANTATCTAAGAGAGCAGTGAGCGTGGAATTTATCAGAGAACTTGCAGAAGCAAGGATGACACGNTCNTCTGGCAGAACTGAGCGGCTTTCCTATAAAGATGTATGTGAAAGAGCTTATCTNGGCCTGCTNGTGCTTGAACTGCTGAGGCAATATCCTCGATTCCAAGATCGTGCTGCTCGTTATGCACAGGACACTGTGAAATACAGTGGGTTCGATAATTTCAGAATGTCGGCAACTGACCTTTACAACTTTTTGTATTTTATTACAGGCGACGAAAAGGCCATGGAAAGATTGAGAGATCCAGAAGCTGCGTTTGAGATCAGACAGCAGACTACTCTTCCTGAAATGGCTGTGCTGCGTTATCTACGAAAAATTGCAAGAAAAAGACCACCGGAGCAGGTTGCTCAACTGTTTATGCGTTTGGAAAAAATACTGTATATAAACCAACCACAGTACAAAAGCATTCGCAGAACAGTCACCAATCTGTCAGGCACAAGCAAGGCTGGCAGAGAGTCTGCAGTAACCAAACTGTTGTTTGCTGCAAGAGCAAAATTGAGATCCTCTGATCTGATAGAAGATCTTGAAAAACTTTCACAGGCACGAGATCTAGAAACTCCTCGGGTGCCAGACGACGAAGTCATTGCAACCAAACCTGATATTGAAGTGAAAGACAGTGATTTGATGTATCTGCAGCGACTGGTAGGCACAAAAAATCTCTATCTTGCAATCAAGTATATAGAACTATCCAGTCAAGGCAAAACAATACCCTCTCATCTTGTGCAAGCATTTACACCAGCACTAGAAGTGCTAGTAGACATTATCAAAGGCGGCCCTGCATTTATTCAGGGACTAAAACGTATTCAGAAGAGTGCAAAACAAGCTCGTAGACGCAACTAATACCAAAAAGAGATAAATAATTGCAAGACATCCTGGTAGGATGTGCCATAAATTAAGGAGAAATACAATGCCAAGTTTATTTGGAACAGACGTAGCTAGAAATCCAATTCTTAGAGACGTAAGCCGTTCATTCAACGGTAAAACAGTAAGAGAGTACGAAGTTACTTTTGCTAATCGTGTAGACGGTTCACTAGGACCCGACGGTGCTCTGCGTAGATCATTTGATGTACTTGCCGAAAAAGCAACACCTATCATGATTTCGGAAACATTCACCGATGGTACGAAGATCAAAGTGTTCTTTGAAGGTGACTTTCCTTCCGACGATTACGACGGTGACGGAAGTGATGAAACATTTGCTGCATATCTCGCAGCACAGATCAGTGCTCTAGGCGTAGTTGACGGAGTTGATCTAGATGGAACTACTGTTGCAGAAGCCAGTGAAAGCCCATACTTTGCAGACAGAGTAGAAGAAGACTACTCATAAGATTCCTAACTACCTTAGGAACCGCAGGGCTCACATTTTGTGGGCCCTTTTTTTTGGTCGTTAAATACACACATGAACTACAAACTGTATACTCTGGTTGACGTAACAGAAACAGGCGAACATCACGGCCCTGATCACAAACAAGTTTCGCAACAGGCCAACTGGAACACTCTTATACAAGTGCTGGGACTTAGAGCAAACCCAACACCTAAAAAAACCATCAGTCATCATGCAGACTCACTACGAGGACTAGGATTTGGCACAGCATACAAAGGTAAAAACAGATACTGGGAATGCGAATTTGAAATAGAATATGGCGAAGTGCCCATAGAACACATGCTGGAAGATTTTGATCTTGTGCCGATTATCACAGGATTAGATGAGACTGTTAACCTGAAAACTGCAATTTTTTCTACACAAAACAGTCAATCACGCAACCTGGTTATATTGCCAGTTAATGATTTTGACCAAATACAATAAATACTTTGTGGAAAGGCACAATAGGCTAACAAAAAACTCAACACAGGCATACGCTGAACCAAACCAGGAGTTTTACAATGGCCGATCAAAAGCCGACCGACCTAGAAAAGAACAGTCTTGAAGCACACGTGGATTTATGTGCACTTCGCTATAAAAATCTAGACGATAGATTAACAAACATTGAAGGCAAAGTTCAAAAAATTCACGAAGAAGTTTCAAATGGTAACAAGGCCATGATAAAGGTGCTTGTAGGTGCTGCAGGAACTATCATTGCTGGACTGCTTTCTACTATTATCGTTGTTTTAATTAACTTCTAACCCTTCCTAAAACGATAAATATTTCCATGAAGATACATGAAGTCATGGAGCCCATTAACGAACGTCAGGTATGGGCAAGATCTGGACAAAAAGTCACTAGAAAATTTCGCTGCACAAGCGGGCCCCGAAAAGGTCGTGTGGTCAAGAGTGCAAGCCAGTGTTTTGCTGCTCCTGACGTAAAAAAACGGGCTCAGTTAAAAAGAACCAAGGCAAGACTTGGCAAAAAGATAGCCAGAAAAACCAAAAGAACCAAGAGAGTGAGTCCTGCATCCAGAAAGATACAGGCCCTAAACAGAGCCACAAAACGATGATTGTTCAAGAAATAATAGAAGGCGTAACAACTGCTTGGCAACGACAGCCCGGAAAGACCTCCAGAAAATATCGCTGCAGAAGTGGTCCCAGAAAAGGTCGGGTAATGGCGTCTCCGGCAAGCTGCAACAAGCCGCTAAGTGCCAAGAAAAGTGCTACACTGAAAAAAACAAAGAGCAAAATGGGCAGTTATGGCGGTTTTAAACGCAGTCTCACAAAAAGACGAGATCCTCATTCAAGGCGTCTTAGAAAATTAAATTAATAGGAAAACACATGCGTATATCAGAGATTGTTCAAGAACAGGAAGAAATGGAGGTTCGCACAGTAAACCCCAACGAAGTTGTTTTACGTGATAGACAATCAGGTATAGAAAAAAAGATACCCAAGCGTCCTGATCAGCCCGGTTCAATCAGAAGAAACGAAGAAGGCGAGTTTGAGCTAGATGCAGAAGAGCCGGGTGACATTGACGACAGAGTAGCTATAGGTGACGTTGTGAAAACCAGAACCGAACCACAACGCACAACTGCTCCGCAGGGTACTGTTTAATGCGAGTTGTGGAACTGTTTACAATCTACACGAGCAATGAAGAATCTGCTGTGCTTGAAAAAATCACGGACATAACTCCTATAGAAAACTACACAGACAGAGAACAAATCGTAATCGAGAACCTCATCCGTAAAAGTTTGGTAACTAGAGTAAAGCATGGAAACAGCTTTTTGGTGGTAAAAAATGAATATTGTACAACAGCTTGAAAAATTTCTAAGAACTCCCGTAGACCCAGAACTTTTTCCTGTCAGAAAAGGCAATCGACTTTTGATAGGACAGTTTGAAATAGTAGAAGCAAAATCCTCTTATCTTGTTAAGCATAAAAATGCTGCCGTTATAGGCAGAACAAACAATCTGATCTCTGCGGTTGCTCTTGCTAAAGAAGCAAAAAGAAAACAATCCTGTTTTGCAGAAATATTCCGACTAGACAGGATAATTTCCAAGCAAAAACAAGACAGTCAGTTTTATCGAACTAGTCTACGCACAACAAAAGATCAGGACAGAAGAGAGATTTTAGAAACTAAAATTGAAAACGCTGCCTCAAAAATACAAGAATGCAAGCAGAAATTAGACACGTATATTTTTCCCAGAAGGATAAATACGTTTATTACTAACAACCGGGAACAGTTAGATGAACATCAATGACATTGCAAAACCTGTGAATGCAGCAACTCTCAACGAAAGTCTTGAAAAGAGATTTGGACAAAGGATCAAACTTGAAGATTTTAGTCTGGAGCAGCTTCAGAATTCCAGGAATAAAGTGCGTACTGCATTAGCTCAGGTAGAAACAAATGAAAGTTTTGACAAAGTACATACAAGCGAAAACTATCAAAAAAACAAACTCTTCCTGGATATTTTAAATGCAGAAATAGCAGAGCGTGAGAATATTTCAGAAGGAAAGAAAAAGAAATACAAAAGCGATGCTCAAAGAAAAGCCATACATGCACAAAAAAATGAGGATTTCGAAATGCAAGTCGAGCCAGAATTTGACAGTCACAGCGAAGATCAAATGCAACATAGACAGCTTGCTACAATCGAAGACGCTGCAGACGAACTGGGTGATTTGATTGCTCATTCTGAAGAACTGCCCGAGTGGGTCAAGAAAAAAATTGTTCTTGCAACCAGCTATGTAGACACAGTAAGAGATTATATGAAATCTGCAGAAGCCATTTCTCAGCCAAGTCCTACCATGGAATCAGTAGTAACAGAAGGCGCAGAAGAACAAGCTGAAATTGTTATGGCAACTAAAAATATAGTGGACAGGCTTACCTCCTGGATGGAAGATACAGCAGAGATGCAAACTGAGACCACTCTGGATATAACTGACAGCATTCGAGACGAACTAGGTGAAGAAATGAGTCAACAATTTACAAACCTGGTTAGACCTGCACTTGAATCTCTTTACAACACCCTTGAATCAAGCCGCAGCACACTGGTAGACGGCGTAAGACTGGTCGCAGGCGAAGAACTTGCAGACATGCCAGGCGACGACCTTGATATGGACGACGACCTAGAGCCTACAGTTGACCAGGAAGATGATCTTGACTTGGACCTAGATGAACCTGCCGATTTAGATGATGAATTTGCGGCTGCAGATGCTGCTGCAGGTGCAGACGAAGAAGCTGGTAGGGAAAGAAGGGAAAGCGTAGAAAGACCTGTGCGTCTCGCTCGCATGCTCTCGTCAAAAAAAAAGTAACTGAATCACCTCTAAACAATCAAAGACTGGTAATGGCTCTGCATGCTATGCAAAACAGTGCGGAAGGCAAAGACAAGCCGGTTTTTGCCCATTTTAATTCACCTAAACAGAAAGATATCAAACCAGACCATATAAATGTTGATCTAAGTGCGGTTGCAGGAAATCTTGGAATTCCGCAATTCAACTACGATGTATTCAAGAAAGCCTACGACACAGATCCACAAATTGCAGACCTTGTGGATGATTTTAACTCTGAAGGCCTAGTTATTAACAAGACAGGCGTAGATGATCCCCAAGGGCCAGATAGAGATCCAGAGGATTCCAGAAACAGGGTTGCCCAAATGGCAAGAAGTGCCACTGATCTTTCTGATTGACATATCGCGTGCGCCATATATAATAATATAATAACCGAAGGCGTAACCTTTTGATTACAAAAAAATTTAACTATCCAACACTAAAAAGAAAAAACATAGACGGCAAGAGAAAGTATCTGACTCCGGACGGCAATGCTGTCGCTTCGGTTACAACAATACTAGACCGCACAGCAGACAAAACAGGTTTGATTGAATGGCGCAAACGTGTAGGCGAAACCAAAGCTAACCAAATTACCACCGAAGCTGCAGGGATTGGAACCAGGCTGCACAAATATCTGGAAGATTATGTGGAAAGTGACTTATGGCCCGAACCTAGTTCAAATCCCTATGCAAAAAAGGCTCACAAGATGGCTTCAGTTATTAAAGAACGGGCAATAAAAGATCTAGACGAAGTATGGGGAAGTGAAGTCTCGCTGCATATGCCTAACATGTATGCAGGAACAACAGATTTAGTCGGTGTTTATAAAGGTAATCCCAGCATCTGTGATTTTAAACAGGCTAACAAAAAGAAAAAAACAGAATGGGTAGAAAATTATTTCCTACAGCTTGTGGCGTATGCAGAGTGCCATAATGAACTCTACGGCACAAATATCCGAGAGGGCCACGTTTTCATGTGTACCCGGGGCGATCATCCTACGAATCTGGGAGGTGAGGAATATCAACAATTTGATATTTGGCCCGGCGAGTACGACCAATGGCGAAACAAGTGGTATGATCGCTTATATGCCTACTATGAACAACACGCCTGGCGATAAATACTGCACATGGGAGACAGAACGTGGCTGTAGTTTCAATATCTAAAATCCAAATCCGAAGAGGACAAAAAAATGTAGGCTCAGGATTGCCCCAGCTTGCAAGCGGTGAGTTAGGTTGGGCAATTGACACACAAGAAATTTTTATTGGAAATGGTTCCGTTGCAGAAGGTGCACCGGCAGTAGGCAACACAAAAATTCTCACAGAAAAAGACAATATTTTTACCCTTGCAAACACCTATACCTATGATTCAGAGTCAGGAAACACAGTCACTGGTACTGACTCAAGCTCTCCTGTAGAACGATCTTTGCAACAAAGACTGGATGACAGAGTCTCTGTAAGATCTTTTGGAACAAGAGGAGATGGTGCAGGCGACGACTCTGAAGCCTTGCAAAGAGCCATTGACCAGCTGTTCCTTAACCCTGCTACAAAATCTCAAGCGTTTAGCAGAGTCATCTTACATCTAGAGCCAGGCACCTATGCCATCTCACAAACCATATTTGTGCCACCCTATGCAAATATTGTAGGGGCTGGTTCGGAAAAAACAGTGATAACAGTGACTGGAAATCAGCCTGCTTTTAAGACTGTAAACAGCTTTTCCGAACCAGGGTCGCCAGAGAACTTTGATTCAGGTCAGGCAGATCAAACGTCATTTGACAACCAGGCTCGTCATATCAGACTGGAAGGAATCACTATTGAGCACAACAATCAGTCTCCGGCAGTGGTTTTACAAAACTGCCGAGAGAGTGTTTTCAGGGATATCAAGGTTACCGGAACATGGAGTCCCGGAGACTCGCTAGACACAGAATGGACAGCCTGGCAACTGAACAATTCTAGCAATGTAGTTGAAACCAGACACAACTTATTTGAGAACTGCAGGGTAGAAAGCTATTGTGTTGCTGTAACATCTGATTGGGACATCAACAACTGTGTATGGAGCAACTTTTCTGTAAGCACGGCAATGTTCGGCTTTAGACTGGGCAACGGCATTGTTACTCTCGGTGCTCCAGGACAAACCACAGGACCCAGTAAAAATACAATTGAAAATTCTGTTTTTGAAAATATAAACCGACAGGCTATTCTGATTGACACGGGAAGAGAAAACACTTCCAGTCAAAACAGATTCATTAACGTAGGCAATAATCAGGGTACAGAAAAACAACCAGTATATTCTGTGATAAAATTTGGTAATCCGTCTAACTCTTCCTCGGGAGATTGGTTTGCTCGCACGGTAGCATTAACAAGAGGTTCCAATCTGAATCAGGTTCCTTATATACCAGAAATTGAGGGGTCAGCATTCTATAAATTAGACCATGAACAGAGTCAAACTTTTGGCAAGTTACAAGGTGTCAGACTGTTTAGGCTTCCTCGAGCAGACTGCCAAAGTTATGAAATAGACTATGTGATGACAGGTCTTGCTTACCAGTTTACTCGTTCGGGCACTATGCATGTCACTGTAGATACCAGAGCAGATCAAATAGAAATTGCAGACTCTTATAACTATGTTGGAGATTCTGCTTATGAAGATTCTATTTCGTTCTCTGGCAAAATCCGTGGTGTTGGTGCAATTGATGTAAGACTTTTCTCTGACATGCCCAACGACGATGAAACGCTCATCCGCTACACAATCAAAGCCAAAAATACTGCTGTTAATTGATGTTCGGATCTCAAGACTCTTTTGAAACCAGAACAAAACAGTGGAGCGATTTTAGGAAAAGTCTAGAGCAGGAACCAGACCCTATACAGGCCACAATCGATCATTATAACCAAGCACCTGAAGTAAATATTCATACAGATCCATACGATCGTTCAACCTGGCCGAGTCCCTGGGAACTGATTAAAGAAAACTGTTACTGTGAGTTTTGCAAGCTGCTAGGCATTGCGTACACTCTACAGTTAACTGACAGTTTTTCAACAGAACGATTTGAGATACATATACAACGAAGCGACGAAACCAGCGAAACATTTTATTTACTGTTTGTGGGAGATCGCGTCGTAGGATACCAGAGAGACACACATGTTGCAAAAACAGAACTTCCAAGCTATCTTCTTTTGCAACAACGTTATAATCTGTCTCCCTAAACAAAGTCCAAGTACAAAAAAATAAAAAGTGTCATGCTAATTAGCATAATAAAATAGCCATCAAAAAAAAAGGAAGGAAAGCAATGTTATTTGAAGAACAGATATCCAGAAAGCCAGATTTATACCCCTGGACAAAACAGTTCATAGATGCAATTTGGGCAGGTTTTTGGACCCCAGACGAGTTTAACTTTAGATCAGACTATTCACAATTCAAAACTGATCTCACAGAACAAGAACAGCAGGTAGTAGTAAGAGCACTATCAGCAATAGGTCAGATTGAAGTTGCTGTAAAATCCTTCTGGGCAAATGTGGGCACTCATCTTCCTCACCCCTCAATTAACGATCTGGGCTATGCTATGGCCAACTCAGAAGTTATTCACAACATGGCCTATGAAAAACTGCTGGACGTTCTTCATCTTACTCATGTGTTCGAAGAAAATCTAAACGAAGAAGTAATTCGCGGCAGAGTAAACTATCTCAAAAAGTATCTAGAAAAAGTCTACGAAGACGAAAGAAAGCAGTACATTTATTCCATAATCCTCTTTACATTGTTCGTGGAAAATGTTAGTCTGTTTTCACAGTTCTACATTATTCTGCACTTCAATAGAAACAAGGCAGTACTGAAAGATTGTGCCCAGCAGGTGCAATACACAAGAAACGAAGAAATGCTTCACGCACAGGTTGGAATCAAGTTGATTAACACTCTGAGAGAAGAGTATCCAGACCTGTTTGACGCAGAACTAGAAGCTCGTATTCAGGAAGAAATTGCAGATTCAATTGAAGCAGAAAGCAAAGTAATTGACTGGATAATGGGAGACTACAGCGTAGAAGGACTTGACCGGGACATTCTCAAAACTTTTGTTAAAAAGAGAATGAAAGACTCAATGGAGCAGATTGGATTTGATCATTCACATATTGAGTATGATCCAGCTCTTGCAGACAAAACATTCTGGTTCGACGAGTCAACACTGGGTTCTACTATGACTGACTTCTTTCAGAAGAGACCAGTAGAGTATTCAAAAGGAACCGGCATTGCAGAAGACGAATTATTTTAAGACAGAAACAACGGAGATAAAAATGAGTTTTGATTGGTTAAACAAAGACTCAAGGACCTTCCTCTCACGAGGATACCTTGGCGAAGGGCAGAGTGCAGAAGACAGAGTCAGGGAGATAGCAGACACAGCAGAACGGTTTCTTGATGTTTCTGGCTTTGCTGACAAATTTTACGACTATATGGGAAGAGGATTTTATTCTCTTTCTTCGCCTGTATGGTCAAACTTTGGAAACAACAAGGGCTTGCCTATTTCCTGCAATGGTGTATATGTAGGGGATGAAATTTCCAAGATACTGGGCAAGTCAGCAGAAGTAGGCATGCAGACCAAACACGGTGCAGGTACATCAGGATACTTCGGCGACATTCGTCCTAGAGGCTCTCAAATCAAAACAGGTGGTGTTGCAGACGGTCCCGTTCACTTTATGAATATCTTTGAAACAAACACAGATGTTATTTCTCAGGGCAATGTTCGCCGAGGATCTTTTGCTGCATATCTTGACATTGAACACCCTGATGTAGAAGAGTTTTTGGAAATTAGAGAAGTTGGCCATTCCATTCAAAACATGAGTCTGGGTATTTGTGTAAGTGATCAATTCATGGAAGAAATGATTGCAGAGGGCGAAGCAGTCAAGGCAGGAGAACTTGCTTCTACAGACGCAAAGAAACTCAAACTATGGGCCAGAGTTATTCGAAAGAGAAAAGAGTCAGGCTATCCTTATCTTTTCTTTACTGATAATGTGAACAAGAACAAGCCCAAAGTGCTCAAGGACAAAAACAGAAAAGTATATGCAAGTAATCTTTGCAGCGAGATCTGTCTACCTTCTGCAGACGACGAATCATTTGTGTGTAATCTTGCGTCTATGAATGTTCTTACCTATGACGAGTGGAAAGACACAGATGCTGTAGAAGTTCTTACCTACTTTCTGGACGCTGTAATGACTGACTATATCAACAAGACAGCAGAGATTCCCTACATGGAATCATCCTACAACTTTGCCAAGCGTTGGAGAGCACTAGGCATTGGGCAGCTAGGCTGGCATTCTTATTTGCAGAGCAAGATGATTCCTTTTGAATCATACCAAGCAGCAACACTGGCAACTGAGGTTGCTCGCTTTATGGACGAACGCACACTCAAAGCGTCTCGAGAAATGGCAGCAAGATACGGCGAGCCCGACGGCATGATAGGTTACGGTGAACGCAACCTTACTCGGCTTGCTATTGCACCCACAACATCCTCATCCTTTATTCTCGGACAGGTGTCGCCCTCCATCGAACCATTACGTTCTAACTATTTTACAAAAGATCTTGCAAAGGGTAGTTTTACCTATAAGAATCCTTACCTAGAAAAGGTTCTGGAAACCTATGGCAAGAACGACCAGTCTACCTGGATGAGTATTCTGACCAACAATGGCAGTGTTCAGCATCTTGATTTTCTGGGAGAGACAGAAAAATCTGTATTTGCAACCTTTGATGAAATCACACCCATGACTATTGTTCAGCAGGCAGCAGCAAGGCAGCGTTTTATCGATCAGAGTCAGAGCTTAAATCTTATGATTCCGCCTAAAGCCCCTGTGAAAGATGTCAATGCACTGTTAATCGAAGCCTGGAAACTGGGTGTGAAGACTCTGTATTACCAGCGTTCGAGTAATCCTGCTCAAGAGCTTGTGAGAGATATTACCGCATGTGCAAGTTGCGAGGCATAACATGAATGCAATAATATGGAGCAAAGATCAGTGCATGTTCTGTGAGATGGCAAAAGACCTACTCACAGAGCATAACATTAAATACGAGGAAAGAAATATTTCCAAAGGCGAGTGGACTAGAGAGCAGCTTGAAGAAGCTGCTCCTGGTTCGAAAACTGTACCACAGATATTTCTTGACGGTAATTGCATAGGCGGATTTACAGATTTAAAGGCATATATACAAAAGCAGGAGAAAAAATGTTAATCGAAACACCATATAAAAATGGCGATGCTATTACAATTAAGTTAACTTCAGGTGAAGAAATTGTGGCAAGACTGGAGGAGGAAACAAACGAAGGTTTAAAAGTTTCTAAACCAATGAGCCTAACAGCAACACAGGAAGGAATAGGTCTTGCACCATATGTGTTTACAATTTCACCAGAAACTGCATTTGTAATAAAAAGTCATGCTGTTGTATGTGTTGCAAAAACCATTGAAGAAATGGCAACTCAGTACATTCAAAACACAACAGGACTTGCTGTATAATGGCAGAAAACGAAGAACAAGGAATTTCAACTGAAGAATTCAACACCTTTCGTGAATCGTTTGAACACGATCGATTGACAGCTGGAGTAGATCTTAGGCAGTTGCCCTATGGAGAAGAAAAACTTCAACAAGAAACTCTTAGCCAAATCGATAATATCGTTGCCGAACTAGAAAATTCATCCCCAGCAGCAAAAGCAGCAGAAATTGCCGGTGACTCGTGTAATATATTTGACAGTATGAGCGATCTTGTTAGTGGTCCACGAGCAGCAATTGGTGCCGCAGCAGACGGCACAGGAGATGCATTGAGTCCTGCACAGGAAGCTGCGAAGGCTGCAGGAGATGCAGTCGCAGACGGTGCAAATGCTGCCAAAGCTGCTATAGGAGGCATTATGGGTTCCACAAATGAACTCAGTCTTCCGTTTGATAATGCACTGGGCGAAATAAAAGAAATTGCAGGATCTTTACAGGGTGCTAGTCAAGAAGTCTTAGACGGTGCACTGGATGCGTTTCGAGACTTTCAAAATTCTGTAAATGAGATCACTGATTCGGTGTTTGGAGGAATTTCAGATGCACTATCATCAGCTACAGATGTAATTGGCGAAGGTCTTCAAACTACAGGTGCAGCAGGGAGCCCGGCAGCAAAAGGTGCAGCCGATAAAAACATTTTAGATAAAGCCGGCGTGCTAGGTATCGATCTGGAAGGTGTAGAATCACCAGCCGACCTCAGCGATGATGCACTTGCTTTGCTTGAACAGTCTGGCGAACTTCCCAAAAGTGTACTAAATGTTGGTAAATTAGACAAGCTGGGAGGAGCAGCATTAGAAAGCACAAAATTTCCTGGAAAAACTCTTGCAGATTTAGGACAACAGTCGGCTAACGATGCACTGGCTGGCGTGGCCAGTTTTAATAAAAATATTGGGCCAGCGGCAGTTCAAATGGAATCACTTACTGGCAATCTAGACAGCCTTAAGCCTCCGGTGTAAACGATGACAGATTTTGGCGTAGCAAGACAAAACGACATTGTAATCGGCGATTGCGAAATACATGGAAAGAATATTAAAGGTCGTGTTATAGAAGCATCAACTAATGTTCAGGTCAACGGTAGAGGTGTTGCAAGAATAGGTGACAAAGTAAAAGCCGAATGCGGTCACGAATCAACTATTACTTCAGGATCTACGTCAGAAAAGCCAAACAGTAAACCGGGTATAGCAAAGCAAAACAGCACAGTAGGATTGCCCAACGAACCTTACAAAGGCCGAATTATAACCGGATCTACAGATACTCGTGTAAGTTAAGGTTGACTTTAGATCTTGCTTCAGTTACACTTGGTGTATGAACAGTAAACGTTTAATACTTACAGACGCAGACGGCGTGATTCTATCGTGGGACTATGCATTCGGTGTATGGATGGAATCTCATGGTTATACTCCTATTCATCAAGGCAATAGGCATTATTCAATAGCAACTCGTTTTGACATATCACAAAAAAAGGTAGGTGAATTAATCAAACAGTTCAACGAGTCTGCTGCCATGGGATTCCTGCCTGCACTGCGTGATGCTGTTTATTATATTAAACGGCTTCACGAAGAACACAGCTATGAATTTCATTGTATTACTTCAATGAGCAGAGATCCTAACGCTGTAAAATTGAGAGAGATGAATATTCGCAAGCTCTTCGGTGATACAGCATTTTCTAAAATCGTTTGTCTAGACACAGGTGCTCCTAAGCATTCTGTGTTAGAAAATTATAATGGAGAAGGGTTGTATTGGATCGAAGATAATTACCGTAACTGCCTGGCAGGTCTAGAATACGGCTTGAAACCAATCCTGATGGAACACGGCTTCAATATGGCGGAACACCTGCCTCCGGGAGTTACCAAGGTAACAGCCTGGAAAGAAATATACGAATTAATCACAGGAGAAAAAGCATATGGATAATTCACTACACGAACAGATTGTGCAAGCCTATAACAACTATCTAGTCGAGGCGACTACCTTTGACGAAAAAGGCGTAAAAGCAGCCGCAGCAAGGGCACGAAAGGCTTTGGGAGAATTAGGCAAGCTTACAAAAGATCGCAGAAAAGAAATTCAGGATAAGAAAGCCGAGATGTAAAATGAAGGCTACTGTTATTGGAGGCGGAATTTCCGGAATTACCACAGCCTACTATCTTGTAAAGGCAGGATATCGTGTGACGGTAGTAGAGAAGGAACGTTACACCGGAATGATGACTTCTTTTGCTAACGGCTCTCAGCTTTCTGCCTCCAATGCAGAAACCTGGAACAGTTGGACCAATGTTGGCAAAGGACTGAAATGGTTGTTCCACGAGTCTGCGCCACTAAAGATCAGTGCAAAACCAGAACTTGCAAAGATAGGCTGGATGGCTCGTTTTCTAGCTAACATTCCTAATAGAGAAAAGAACACCCTGGAAACTTGCAGGATGGCTCTGAAAGCCCATGACCGGTATAGAGCAATAGCCGACCAGGAAAGCATAGAATTTGATAGAGTAGAAAAAGGTATTCTGCATATCTACCGTAAGGAAAAAGATCTGCAACATGCTCGTCAAGTTAACCAACTTTATAAACAAGCAGGCTTAGATAGGCGAGAAGTTACAGCACAAGAAATGTATGCAATAGAACCTGCTTTACAGCAGAGCGAAACAGCATTTGTTGGAGGATTTTATAACGAACAGGATTTTACAGGAGATATTCATCTTTTCTGTAGAAACCTGTCCAAGGTGCTGCGTCACAAATATGATGTAGATTTTTTGAAGCTACCTGCTACAATTTATGATATTGATTTATTGTCCGATCAAGGACCTGTTGTAATCTGTGCTGGCGTAGAATCTCCTGTATTGGCAAAAGCTGTGGGAGATAAATTGCCTATCTATCCAGTAAAGGGATATTCAATTACTGTGCAAGATCCTGTTAAAGCACCCTGGGTTAGTTTGCTGGACGACGAGACAAAGATTGTGTCTGCAAGACTAGGAGAATCCAGATTCAGAGCAGCAGGAACAGCAGAGTTTGCAGGCAAGAACTACGATATAAAACACGCCAGAATTCAGCCGTTGCTGGATTGGACGAGCAAGCTATTTCCCGAAATGAATACAGAATATGTTACACCCTGGACAGGCCTGCGTCCAATGACTCCGAACATGATGCCTATTGTAAGTCAGAGTAACAAGAACAAAAACGTATACTACAATACCGGACACGGGCACCTGGGCTGGACGCTAAGTGCATATACTGCAGATCAAATTGTAAAAGTTATAGGAAAAACGCAGTGAGATATTATAGGTACATCGAGCCTAGAGATCCTGATAATAATGATTTCTCAGCAAAAACTGTTACTATCAGCGAGCAAGAAATACTTGATTACTATTGGGATTACTGGTATAATGCTATGTGTAAAAAATATGGCAAAGAAACTGTAGACAGAGATTACAGCCAAGATCATTGTCTTCTTGATTGGAAGGCCGTACACTGGGCTTGGGAGGTAGAAGATCATCAAGGAGAAAAAAGATATGAATGAACTAGAATCAGAAACAACTAGTTCTTTTGATACGGAAATATGGGTAGAAACTGACAGACTGGAACACTATCAGAAGTTGGAGGAAGAACTATAATGGAAATGGTATTAGTACGACGCGACTCGGAAAACAAGGTAGACATGATAAAGAAAGAAGACTTTGACACAACAGGTTACAGTTTTCTTAAATACAACACTGCCAGTGCTATCAAAATGGAAGAATGGGTAGAAACTGACAGACTAGAAAAATACAAAGAATTTGAGGAATTCAAAAACTAGGTGAACAATAAGAAGTCAGAATAACAAAACCAGTATGATGTATTTTTGAAAAGAATAAATAATTTTAACAGCGTAAACTCAGATTTGAAAAAGTATCAAAGACTCCGGTGCAATTCCGGACATCTCCACCATGAGCACAACTATGGTTTAAGGTCTTGGTCGTTACCAGCGTAGCAAAAACGGCGACACAGGTTAGTGTGCTCTTGATGGGGGTGAACTAGATTCGATTTGATGTCAGTATCAATTTGAGCGCTCGGCAATGCTGAAGTCGTTAGGATTGGGAGTTCCCGGTCGAAGAAGCAAACCAAAATACTCGCAAACGAAGAGTGTTATGCCCTAGCCGCTTGAGGTTAGGTGGGGTTTTGCTAGTCCTTCCTTATTACCCAAAGGACTAGCTTTTTAATAGCCTACAAGCAACTTCTGCTAAATACGCATGATTTTAGCATAATCAAGGAGATTTAAATGAAAAAAGTAGTACTACTCATTGTGTCTCTGTTCTTTCTGACGGGCTGCGCCTCTGGAGGTTTATATTACGAATCGGTAAATCATGCAAACGAAACTGCTTCAAAAATTGAACTTGCAAGAGCACAAGCCGACGTAGAAAGAATCAGAGCACTGCAAAGAATTGCCGATACCGGCGACCAAACTGCCCAAACAGCAGCAGTAATAGCCATAGCCATGGGGTCACAAGGACAAGGCGGAGGAAATAATTCTGTGTCTATGACTGCACCTCAACGAGCTCCAGATGCATCTGAACAGGCTCTAAGATGGGCAGGAGTTCTGGCCCCCAGCTTGACCACATTGTACGGAATTAACAGGAATAGTGCGGTACAAATGGAACAGATAGATGCTAACAGAGAAATTTCTATACATAGCAATGACACTATGTTAGGATTTGGACGTCTAGCAGCAGGCCAGGAGGCACCTATAGTAGGCGGCAGAGACGACAGACTGATATTCCCAGTTGACGAAAATGCCACCGTAATAGGCGAAGAAGGAGACGTTCTGTTATCACCAACCAGTGACTAACATTACTGTTGACACGATTGAAATCCTCCGTTAAAATTGTAAGTAATTACATAACGGAGGATTTTTTATGTCCATGCACCTGGATAATCGTATCAGTCTCACAAAGACTTCCAAGCCCAGGCAACAAAAAATGACAGTGCGAGAATACAATGCCAAAGTTCAAGAGCATCGCGAATACAACAAGCGTATGAAACAATCTAATAATCGCAGTCTCATGATGACATTTGAAGAATATCTTGAATTTTGCAAGCCTAAAACAACTGCTCATGCTGTCTCCAGGAACAAGAAGAATTATGTTCCTGTATCACAGTACAGACGGACAGGTTCCCGAATTACCGAAAATATTCCCAGTCATGGCCTGGGAGTAGGCAATGCCAGCAAAAAGGACAACCAGTATTATTCTGGCGACTATGTGATAGGTATTGCTCAAACACACAAGTCTAATGCTGTGCCGATCACAAATGGGGATCATGCAAAAGACATTGCAAGAATGCGACGCTAGCCATAAAACAGCACTATCAAGGAAAAACAGATAAATTAAATTATGTTCTTTGGAATCTTAACTCTAATCGCTGCAATTGCAATCAGTAGCGTTGCAATTTATTATTCAGTGGCAGGTCTTGCTGCTATATTTGCTGCTGCTGTAATTCCCATTATCATAATGGGAACAACGCTGGAAGTATCCAAGCTAATCACTGTGGTGTGGTTGCACAGGTACTGGCACAAGGCAACCTGGTGGCTGAAAACCTATCTGGTTACTGCTGTTGTTGTTCTTATGTTCATTACATCGCTTGGTATTTTTGGCTTTTTGTCCAAGGCACACGTTGAGCAGACATCACAAAGCGTAGCTAATCAATCCCGAATAGAAAGAATAGACCAAGAAATTGCCAGGCAGGAAGCAAGAATTGCACGAGCTGATACTGCGATACAAAATGTTCAAGAACAGGGAACAGGCAGTGACAGCAATATTCAGCGACAGATAGATAGAGAACAAGAACGTATAGACAGGCTTTATGAAAGAGCAGAGCCCGAAATTGAAAATTATCGAAACGAAATCCGGCAAGCAGAAGCCAGATACACTGACCAAATTGATGAAATAGAACAGAACCTTGCACGAACTGAGACTCTTTCTAATGAAGGTCGCATAAGAGAACTGCAATCTCTTATAGGTGTAGAAGTTGATGGTTTATTTGGACCTAACACCGCACAGGCTGTAGAGGATTTCAGACAGAGATTGCAGGAACAGCGACGCGAACTAATCAACGAATTAGACCAAATAGAAAACAGTTCTCGGGTTCAACAGGCTAGGAGTCAAATTGATAGAATTCGTTCCAATCTGGAAGAACAAGAAGCAGAATCTCGCGAACTGATTTCACGCCTGCGATCACAGTTGGGCACTTCAACCGGTGTAGATATTGATACCGTAATAGAGCAAGAAAGCGAAACCATTTCACTAGCTAGTCAAGAAATCGATGCTCTGACTGAAGAAAAGTTTGCGTTACAAGCAGAGTTCAGAGCACTTGAAGCAGAAGTTGGTCCCATCAAATATATTGCTGAGTTTGTGTATGGATCTGCTGATCGGCAGCTACTTGAAGAGGCTGTAAGATGGGTGATTGTGATTATCATCTTTGTGTTTGATCCGCTTGCAGTATTGCTGCTTGTCGCAAGCCAATATACTTTTAGGTGGCACGGCAGGGACGTGTTTGAATTTTCTGATAACACAGTGCCTGCAGCGACTGCAGCTAGCGAAAACTTTGAGTCGACTGCCAGCGAAGAATGCCTCCAAGAGAATCCGATTAGCCTAGAAGAAGCTGCTAGACCTTATGCAGAAACTGATCCTAACGACGTGTACAACAACGATAAGCTGGCAACAGAACATGAGCTCGAAAACCCAGTAGAAATACAGCCCGAAAAAAAAGATACAGGATTACAGGAACAGTCCGCAATAGATAGGCACACAATACTTCAAGAACAAGATAACGATGTAAACTGGGACGCAGCAAAAAGAAAGTGGAAGCAGGATCATCCAGACCTAACCATCAAACATCACAAAGAGTTATACTTGAGAGGTGAAATCGACAGCCTGCCTTGGGAGGCTTATCTCACTGAACAGCTACAAGAAGACCAAAAAAAAAGATATTACATGATGAAAGAGAACAACGAGCAGGTCAAGAAAAATCGAAACTAGGCTACGTTCAGAATCAGGAACAAAATTCAAACTCAATCTGGAAAAGGATTTACAATCGTGAGTGATATTCTCTTGATTACCCCACCAGACAAGCTGTTTAATCAAAATCCATCAATCCTGCTGGTTTACCCTAGCGAAGCTGCAAAGCTGGAAACTCAGATCTATCTGGCAAATACAACACACACAGTCAATGTGTATATCTATGACAAAACAGAAAACGAATCGCATGACATCGACTGGTTGCTTGGTGTTGCTAGATACGCAAACTGTGTTTACGTGGAAATAGATAACTGCGAGCCCACTGTTAGGGATCTCTGCAGCTACCTTGTCAGCTTTTCAAACTGTTACTGGTTGACAAATGCTGAGAATTCTGTTTATAATCAACTAAGTGCTAATAGGATTTACGACACTCAATCTATCAATAAAATTATAGGAGACAAAATTGAAGTTTAATCCCAAGAAAGAACCTGTAAGAGTGCAGGGACTAAATGTAGAAGTTCGCAACGGAAACTTCGCAGATGCAATGAGAAAGTTCAAACGCAAAGTTCAAGACGACGGAAAAATGCAGACGGTGAAAGACAGGCAAGAGTATGTCAAGCCAAGCGTAAAAAGAGCAAGAGAAAAAGCAGCAGCACGATCTCGCTGGCTTAAAAAACTAAGCAAAGACAGCCAGCAGGAAAACAGAAATCCCTGGGCTTAATATGGGCATGCATAACGAACTATGGTTCCCAAGTGTAATCTGGAGCTCAATTATTCATTCGCTTGATAACAAGTCTATCAAAAGATATGCATATGACAGGAAGAAGTCGGACCCAGGTAATTCTATCCTAAATCAAAATGGCTGGAGTTCGTCCACTGTCCTGCCGGGTGAAAATTATCAAACTGATAAGCTAATGGACCTGCTTAATCATGAAGTAGATAATTGCAGAAAGCAAGTAGGGCTTTCGAAGTTACAGATGTATGACATGTGGATTAACATCAATCCAACAGGATCATATATTAAGCCTAGGATACACCCTGATGCTGTTTTTACAGGAATATACATAGTAGATGCTGCTAACAAAGGCGGAGATATCCAGTTTGAAAGAACAGATCGCGGCGAATATCATTTAACTGACGCACTAGAACAAAACAATTATTATAATGCTACTCATGCTCTGTATGCATCCAAACCCGGTGCATTATATGTGTTTCCAGGATGGTTAAGATATCATGTAGATGGTATTCTTTCTCAAGACGATCAAATTTCTATAGGATTTGTATACGGTAAAAAACTATGAGAATCGAAAACGAAACTAAATTAGATTACGCAAATGTGCTAATTCGTCCTAAACGATCCACACTAGGCTCACGAAAAGAAGTCAATCTCGAAAGAAAATTTACTTTTAGAAATTATGAACCTGCTTTCGAACATCGCAACTGGGAAGATCATCACTACCGTGGAACTCCCATAATAGCTTCAAACATGGACGGCGTAGGCACAATGGCTGTTGCGAAAAAATTAGCCAGTGTTGGGCTGTTTACCTGTCTTGTCAAGACATATTCAGAAGAAGAACTGGTAGAATTTTTCGACTCTCAACCAGATCTTGCAGATCATGTAGCTGTGTCGATTGGTATTTCTGAACAGGATTTAATACACTTCGATGCTGTGTATGACAGGCTTCACACAGACATCAAATATGTGTGCATCGACGTAGCAAACGGCTATTCTGAACGATTTGTGGATTTTGTGAAAGAGTTTAGAAATCGCTATCCTGCTGTTGTTATTATTGCAGGTAATGTTGTTACAGGAGAAATGACAGAAGAACTGATTCTCAACGGTGCTGACATTGTTAAGATCGGAATCGGTCCGGGAAGCTGCTGCTCGACAAGGATACAAACAGGCGTTGGTTATCCTCAACTTTCAGCAGTAATTGAATGTGCTGATGCCGCACACGGTCTAGGCGGTCATATCATAGCTGACGGCGGCTGTACTAACCCTGGTGATGTGGCCAAAGCATTTGCTGCTGGCGCAGATTTTGTAATGCTAGGAGGCATGCTTGCGGGCACAGATCAGGGCGGCGGCGAAGTCATTACTCGTCTCTATGAAACTGACGAGTTAGAAGCCAAAAAGCGTATTCTACCAGACGGACAAACTGAATGGACATGGACTAGTTGTAAAGTTGAAGAACGAAAATTTGTTAAGTTTTATGGAATGAGTTCAGAAACTGCAAATAACAAACACTTTGGTGGATTAAAGGATTATCGTTCTTCTGAAGGCAGAACCGTGCTTGTTGATTACAAAGGTGATATGCAGCCTGTGGTACAAGAGATCCTGGGTGGTCTAAGAAGTGCATGTACCTATGCAGGTGCAGAAAAATTAAAACACCTGCCTAAGTGTGCAACATTTGTTCGCTGTATAGATACTCATACAAGAATTTTTGAATCAAAAACTATCGGCAAATGACTGGAGGTTCGATGATAGACTCTCAATTGCTAATGACAGGCGTATATCATGCTTTAAAATGTAATTCTCTCAGCGGAGAGAACTGGGAGGCAATCATATGTGATGCGATGGGAGGAACACACATACCAGGAGATGTTTATCTAGCAGACGGGGTTCTTGATAACTCTGTTCTAAACATCAAATCTCTACATATGAAACCTGTAGTTTTAAAGACAAAAAAAGGTCGAGATTTTATTTCTGATCCTGGCAGATTTTCTCGACGCCCTGAAATTGTACAAAGAAGAATCGGTCTGATAGAAAATAATGATCAGACAGATAATCCCACAGATGTAATGCAAGAAACTGTGGAGAACTTTAAACACTTTGAAAAACAAAGTTTCGATGCTTTTGGATGCGATAATACGCTGGATGTTGTTATTCTTCACGGCAAAGATTATACCGGAAACTTTTACTATGTTGATGTATATCTTTTTGATCACGAACACCCTGATATCAATCAACTTGAAGTAAGATCATTTGAACATAGCGAAAAAAGCAAATACTCTGGAGTGAAAAAAGTTGTAGCATTTGACAACAATGGCAACCCTGTGGTGGCTAGAAATTCAAGCAAAACTGGCCATCAACAAAATTGCTATTTGATTTATAAAAACTTAGATAAAGCACACCATAGGCTTGCTGTTAAAATTCCTGTTCCGGAACTATTATCGTTTGACATGCAAAGGATTATGAAAGAAATCAAAAACGATTCGGAGATTCTATACCAAGATGCAGCCCTATTATCAAAATAATCACTGTAGTATCTATAACAATAATTGTCTTGACTATTTGAAATTGCAGGAGGACGAAAGTATAGATTTTGTTATCACAAGTCCTCCTTATGATGATATAAGAAATTATAATGGATATAGTTTTGATTTCGAAGCTATTGCACAAGAATTGGCCAGAGCTTTAAAAAACGGAGGAGTAATTATTTGGAATGTTTCCGATGCTACTGTGAAAGGATCTGAAACAGGAACGAGTATGAGGCAAGCCTTGTTTTTTATGGACTGCGGTCTGCGTCTCCATGATACAATGATATACGAAAAACAGAATCCAATGCCAAGCAGCAAAAACAGTAAGCGATATCATCAGGCCTGGGAGTATATTTTTTGTTTCAGTAAAAATGTACCAAACACTTTTAATCCAATTATGGTGCCTGCCAAGTATGGTCATGTTGAAGCAAACATGAAGCACAGAGGAAAGGATGGCAAATTAGAATATACCAAGACCAAAAGAAACAGTCATACCAAAGTTCGTAATGTGTTTAACTACAAGGTAGGAGGAGGACACAGTACAACCGATAAAGAAGCACACGGGCACCCGGCATTAATGCCAGAAAAACTAGCAGAAGATCAAATTATAACCTGGACAAATCCAGGAGATACTGTTTTTGATCCTTTTAACGGAGCCGGCACTAGTGGAAAAATGGCTATAAAAAATTCCAGAAGCTATATCGGAGTCGAACTGAGCAAAGACTATTGTGATCTTTCCATTAAAAGATTGGAAAAAACCATTAACGAACTGAACAAACCATACAATTTATTATTCGAAAGCACCAATGGATAAATCCGGAATGATAAATAACAGTGAGCGCCGAAAGGGCTCACTATAATAAAAATCTTGCTTATATTAAGGAGGTTTACAAATGAGCAAAGTAATCGGTATTGACTTGGGAACTACAAATTCCTGTCTCGCAATTGTTGATAACAAAGATCCCAGAATAATAGAAAACGCAGAAGGCGGCAGGACCACCCCCAGTATTGTAGCCTATTCTGACGATGATGTTCTTGTAGGCAACAGTGCTAAACGCCAGAGCGTTACGAACCCAGAAAACACTATATTTGCTGTAAAGCGTTTAATTGGACGCAAGTTCAAAGAAGACGCCGTGCAGAAAGATATTGCACAAATGCCTTACAAAATAGTAGAAGCAGAAAACGGTGATGCATGGGTAGAATCTAACGGCAACGCCAAAGCACCCCAGCAGGTATCTGCAGAAATTCTAAGAAAAATCAAACAGTACGCAGAAGACTATCTGGGAGAAACAGTGTCACAGGCTGTGATTACTGTTCCTGCCTATTTCAACGATTCGCAAAGACAAGCAACTAAAGATGCTGGCAAAATTGCAGGACTAGAGGTTCTGCGTATTATCAACGAACCAACTGCAGCAGCTCTTGCTTATGGAGTAGATCAGGATTCCAAGGCAGACAAGAAGGTTGCTGTCTACGACCTAGGCGGCGGCACTTTTGACATTTCGATTATTGAAATCGCAGATGTTGACGGAGAAAAACAGATCGAAGTGCTATCTACCAATGGTGATACATTCCTTGGCGGCGAGGATTTTGACAACGCTCTGATATCTGAAATGATTTCAGAATTCAAGAAAGACCAGGGAGTTGACTTGTCAAACGACAAGCTTGCTTTACAGAGGCTAAAAGAAGCAGCAGAAAAAGCAAAAATTGAATTAAGTTCTAATTCTCAGACTGATATCAATCTGCCTTATATTACTGCTGATGCTGCTGGGCCCAAGCACCTTAACCTTAAAATGACTCGTGCTAAGTTTGAAGGTCTTGTAGATAACCTGATCTCTCGCTCCATAGAACCCTGCAAGGTTGCCGTAAAAGACGCTGGCTTGAAAGCTAACGAAGTAGATGAAGTTATTCTGGTAGGTGGACAGACACGCATGCCTAAGGTACAAGAAGCAGTAGAAGGGTTCTTCGGCAAGGCACCTCGTAAGAATGTCAATCCTGACGAAGCTGTCGCCGCAGGAGCAGCCCTACAGGGTTCTGTTCTAGCAGGTGACAAATCTGATATCTTGCTGCTTGATGTTACACCACTTTCTCTAGGAATAGAAACCATGGGCGGTGTGATGACAAAACTGGTTGAAAAGAATACTACTATTCCTACTAAAGCATCACAGGTATTCTCTACAGCAGAGGACAACCAAAGTGCGGTAACCATACAGGTAGCACAGGGTGAGAGAGAATTTGTACGCGACAACAAGGTACTGGGTGTTTTTAACCTGGAAGGCATTCAGCCTGCCCCCAGAGGTGTGCCTCAAATTGAAGTAACCTTTGATATCGATGCTAACGGTATCCTTAATGTTGGTGCAAAAGACAAAAACACCGGCAAGGAGCATTCAATTCGAATAGAAGCAGGCGGCGGATTGAGTGATGCGGAAATTGAACAAATGGTCAAGGATGCAGAAGCGAATGCAGAGGAAGACAAGAAGAAGAGAGAACTAGTAGATGCTAGAAACCAAGCAGAAGCACAGATTTCCTCCGCAGAAAAAGAATTTAAAGATGTAAAAGAACAGTTGACAGACGAACAGATTGACAGTTATAATACTGCAAAACAACAACTTGAAGAAGCCTGCACGGGCGAGGATGTAGATACAATTAATAACAAGACAACTGAATTTGTTACGGCGGCATCCGCACTCTATCAAGCCAAGCAGCAAAAAGAATCTGCTCAGTCTGGTTCAAATGAACAGGCTGATGCTGATGACGTTGTCGATGCTGACTTTGAGGAAGTGGATCGATAACAGTATATGAGCAAGTGCCAGGTGGGCTTGCTCTCATATCTTGCTTACAAAAAGGAGATGTAAAAAATGACAAGACATATGACAACACTAGAACTACCTGCTCTTCAGGGAGCAACTATTGGCTTTGATAAACTGTTTGACGAATTAGATAGACAGTTTGCAAACTCTAAGTCAAACGGATATCCTCCATATAATCTAGCAGAAATTAACGAAAACGAATGGATGATTTCTGTTGCAGTGGCAGGATTTTCTCAAGAGGATCTTGACGTTACTATCGATCGCAATGTGTTAACTATTGAAGGCTCTGCACCATCAGGGGACGATTCTGTTAATTACCTACACAAGGGAATTGCCGGCAGAAGTTTCCGTCGACAGTTTACACTTGCTGATTATGTGTATGTCAAGGATGCCAGTTTGGATAACGGTATTCTTAATGTCCATCTTGAAAGAGAAGTTCCCGAAGAACTTCAGCCCAAGAGCATTAAGATCAATACTACTCATTCTGGTTCAATTGAAGATCGCAGCTAATACACCGGGGAGGAATTCCTCCCCTCTTTTTAAAGGTATTTTAAATGAGCACTCAGACCGATGTCATAATCGATACAAAGACTCAGAAAGAACTCAAAGAGCCTTCTCGGTATAAGGTATTGATGTTAAACGATGATCATACACCTATGGACTGGGTAATTGATTTGCTTACTTCGGTATTCAAGCACACTAGAGAAAGTTCAGTAGAACTTACAATGACTGTGCACAACGAAGGCTCTGCAGTTGTAGGGATATATACATATGAGATTGCTGAGCAGAAGGTAGTTGATTCTATCAAGGCCAGCCGTCAGCGGGGTTTCCCCCTACAACTTACACTGGAAGAGGAATGAGTCAACTAAAAGAATTAACCTGGGAACACCATAAAGAAGCAGAAAGACAAGAATTTGTAAAGGTATTATTGAGTGGTAAAATACATCCGGAATTTTATGCAACTTACCTTTGGAATCAACACAAAAAATATGACTTGTTAGAAGCCCTTGCGGGCATGCATGGGCTGTTAGACGATTTGCCGGATATCAGAAGAAAAAACAAAATTGAAAAAGACTTTTTGGAACTCTGGAGCAATGATACTCCGCCTGTAATAGTGCCTGCAGTCAACGACTATATTTCTCACATGCGATCGATTATGGACGATGCAGATAAACTAACCGCACACCTGTATGTTATGCATATGGGAGATCTAAGCGGTGGCCAGATGATTGCTAAAAAGGTACCAGGAAGTGGCAAAATGTATCAATTTGCCGAAGACCATGCCACTCTTAAAGAAACAATAAGAGCAAAGACTGACGATTCTATGGCAGATGAAGCAAGGCTATGTTTTTCATTTGCAACCAAAACCTTTCAAGACCTAATGGAGTTAGACTGTGAGCATTATCTGGAACACACTGATTGATTGTCAAAACGAAATCATAGATATATTTGAATCACGTGCTCAAGAAGTTGAAGAACAGGGACTAGACTACTTCAACCAGCCAGAAAACGGCTGGGTCAACAGAGTATGGGCAAACCAGCATGTTAGGCGTGCTCATATTGATGTAGTGGATGCAAGAGACACAAAAGGCCTCTGGATGATGCATGTGTGTGCGTTTCCTACCCTGGACAACAATGGTCCAATATATGGTTTTGATGTTATAGCAGGCAAAAACAAGATGACCGGGGCTTTCCATGATTTCAGTGCCTCCAGCGGCGGTTCTGATCATCCTATGATTGAAGCATATCGGGAAAGCGTAGAAGACTTTATTCCCTCTAAGAAAAGAGAATTACCAGACTGGGCCCAAAATATCTTTACAGATTCAATGCTTGCAGCAGGCAATGTAAAAACAGAACAGGAAGCAGTTGCCATAGTGCAAATAGCATTAGATAATCTTCGTGCTTATTTTGATGAAATTGGTGACTTTGCAAACACAGCAGACCCTGTTGATACCAAAGCTGCTCAAAACTGGTACTGCTATAATCAAACACAAAATCCTCACACACCAAGAACAATGAAGAGCCTCGGGCTAGCAGAAGCAGATGTAGAACGTTTTTGCACAGATATGCTGTTCCCTAAAATTTTGTAAGATTATTATTTTGAAAAGCCGTCTCTATAAATTCACTCAAAAAGTCAAAGTGCTTGGCCAAAGCAGAAAATAATTCCGGATGCCATGATTCACTTAACATTTCATATGAAGTTGTGCCCATATCTCTGTAATATGACCTATTGGTTCCTCTTCTCTCTCCTATGTGGGGGAATACCCCAGAAACAAACAGGCAGGCGTCGGCAAGTTCTTTTCTCTTTTGGAGAGTGTTTGCTGTTAAAAACATTTCCGCAAAAGAAGTTTCAGGAAAAAAATCAGGACGATCGGTTTGATGAGACAGCAACATTACGAGATAAACTTCAATATGATCAGGCAGTTCATACCCTGTCTTATCTTGTGTGTCTTTCACAATACCGTAAAAGGCACTTCGATATGCGTCTTCCATATACATATTTAGCAAGGAGCATACATGATTGAATACGAAGTTTACGATTGGAACAGTTTGATAAACAAGGAAGCTCGCTCTTGCCTCCAATCAGACATAAGGTTGCTCATAGATAACGGGCAATATTGGAAAAACTCGCCTCGATATCAAACAGATGTTAATGTTTTCGGATTACCGGGCGAACACTGGGTTAACATAAAAATGGCATTTGTTTGGAGTTGCTTTGCATACATCAAGAGTGATGTGCAAATAAAAGGCATAAAAAGCTGGAGTTATATGACGTCTCTCGAATATACTGTAGAAGATAGAGACAACTTATGGCATACACACGAAAGGCCAGGGTCACGTGTAGTAAGTGGGGTTTATTATCTCAATGTGCCCAAGGGTGTCGACGAAGTCACATCAGGAACAGAGTTTTCTCCTAACGGTCCTATGGCAGAAGAACACAGATTTTTTGTGCCAGCAAAGACAGGCTGTTGGGCGATTTGGCCTGGCAAAAGTTGGCACCGCCCGGGAATTTTGCAGAGCGACGAAGATCGATTTATAATAGCAGCAGATATGGAGTTTTAATATGACACAGTGGATTTTTAAAGCAGAAGACATTTTTCAAGAAATACCAGATGATCCAGAAAATGTAAATATGACGATACCAGATGAGGTTGCAGAAAAAGCAGGTCTTGAAACTGGAGACCCTATCAAAATTCTTTTGGGAGATCAGGGTACAATAATTATAGAAAAACTAGGAGACGAAGAAGGATCACATGGCGAAGAATAAAGACTTACTAGAACTTGAAGGCATTATCGTGGATGTTCTACCAAATCAGATGTTCAAGGTTGAACTAGAGGATACTAATAGTGTTATTAAGGCATATACAGGCGGCAAAATGCGACAATTTAAAATTCGACTCGTGCAGGGCGACAGGGTTAAGGTCGAAATGTCGCCCTATGATCTCGAACGCGGAAGAATCACTTACCGTTTTTAGCCAAACCGTTTGACATATACATCATGGTATTATACAATCATACTATGATAGTTACATTCAGTCGTGGCAGCAAGCAAAAGCGAAACGATGTTGAAAGTCTTGCAAGATTTACTGCAAATAAATTGATGCCCAGGATGGCATCCAAGCTTTCAGTTGAGTTTTATTTTATCACAAACCTTTTTAAACGTGAAGGCGTGTTTGGTGACTGCGGTTACTACGAAGGAGATGCCGTTCCCAGAGATTTTGTTATCCGGTTAGACGCAGGCATCGACGAAGTAGATCTGCTCAAGACTGTTGCACACGAAATGGTGCATGTGAAGCAGATTGCAAGAAACGAATTGAAAGAATTAATTAGAACTCCCTACTATAGATTCCATAAAGAATATTATCCTAAGACTATTGATTATTTCGACAAGCCTTGGGAAATTGAAGCTCACGGTAGAGAAGAAGGTCTAGTAGTTCAGTGGTTAAACAAAAAAAGAGAAAAATAATGGCAACTACTGATTATCAAATCGAAATTCAGCGCCCTCTAGCAGAATATGCATACGAGTTAAAAAAATACTATAAAGACACAAAAGGTATTAGCAAAAGGTCGTTTATACTTGCCTATAATGCAGGAGAGCTAGAACTATCAACTATTTACGAAAATCTATTTGTGCTCGGAGCAAACAAAGCCGGAAAGCTGATACATAAAGTGTCCGAAGATTGTAGAGATTTTGATAATAACGGAGACATGAAAATTGGTGTCTTAAAGAAGGACGGCGTTCGTTGTCGTTACGTTATTAGCAACGTAGAAAACAAAATTGGTACAATATATTTTGTAGGCTGGAACTGGATTCAGAACAGGACTGAATTTCATGTAATTCCAAAACCGTCAGGTACTTTTCCTAAAGCAGGAATTAAGATAATGAGATGTAAAGAAACAGGTAATGTAACAAGTGGCATTTACAATAGCTTTTATCATCCAACATGGGATGAATTTGTTCAACAGGCTTAATAGGTTAAAATTAATCATGAAAACAATTGAAGTAAAAATTTTAGATAACGCAATGTATGCATACCCACTAAGTTATGCCACACCGGGTTCAGCCGGCTTAGACTTAAGAGCCAGCATCGAAGAACCTTTTCAATTGTATCCGAAGCAGCGTCAACTATTCAAAACAGGTGTTGCTATCAATATCAAGGATCCTTCAATTGTGGGGTTTATCACCAGTCGCTCAGGACTTAACCTAAAGCATGGTGTTCGAGTAAGTCAAGGTATAGGCACTATTGATTCAGACTATGTCGACGAACTGGGTGTTATTCTCTACAATGACGGACAAGAAATCTACACTGTGGAACCTTATGAACGCATTGCTCAAATTGTGTTCATACCAGTGTATCAAATGTCACTTGACCTTGTGGACGAATTTTCGTATAATAACAATCGTGGAGGCGGCTTTGGTAGCACTGGCAAAACATGATCAAATTACAGGGCAAACTGCCTAAAAACATTATCCTAGCCTGTTCAGGCGGAGTGGACTCAATGGCGGCGCTTGATTTTTTGTCACGTCGCCATTCTGTGCGAGTGGTGTATGTAGATCACGGAACAGAACATTCACGCAGAGCAGAAATCTTTCTAGGCCAATACTGCTGGCGCAATGAAATTCTATTCGACGAATATCATATCTCGACCAACAAGCCAAAAGGCGTAAGTCAGGAAGAACACTGGCGAAATGAACGATACAAAATAATTGACGAGTTAACAAAAACGCATGGCATTCCTGCTGTGACCTGTCATCATCTGGATGATTGTGTAGAAACTTGGCTGTGGAGCAGCCTACACGGCGAAGGCAAAATTATTCCCTATCGCAGACGGGATGTTGTTAGACCCTTTCGCCTCACAGAAAAACGCAATTTCCGTATGTGGGCAGAGGTCAACAATGTGCCCTGGGTAGAGGATGACAGCAATGCAGATACGTGCTATACTAGAAACTATGTTAGACATGAATTGATGCCTCATGCTCTCAAAGTTAATCCTGGCCTAAACAAGGTCATAAAAAAGAAGGTGTTAAACGATGACTATCAAGCATTATCCTGTATTTCCAACTGAAAAAGTTGTAGAGCACTATACGGAACAGGACGGTGTGCCTGTGCAGTATGTATGTACAACTGACATTAGCCGTTCTGACATGCCTATGGATGTGTTCTATCGTGAAACGCCTCATCCTGAGTTTGGCAACAGATACTTTGGATTATATGCTGACAGAGAAGGCAGAGTCATGATCACAAACGCAGACAGAGTAGAAGAATTCGAGTTTGGAATGGTTGAAAACAATGACGGTGAACTGGAATACTCGCAGAGTCATCATGACTACAAGGTGTTTGAGAATGGCAACATGATTGACGGTGGCAGGCAATACATTCGTTCGTCGCTGGGTTGTGATGTATATCGTGTGAAAGACGGAGGGTTTGTGAAAGATGCAAATGACATTTGATGTTACCAACAGATGCTACTACTGGTTGATAGAGCAGGAAGATTCAGATATTGTAGTTTCACCTGAATTCAAGTCTGAAGAATCTGCCATTGAATGGTACGGATTAGTTTCTAGAGAAATTTTAAGCGAATACGGTATCGACGACGCTGAAGAATTAAACAGAGGATTTTAAAATGAGCAAGTATGTAATGGTAGATGCAATTTCACAATTTCGTATGCGGTATGTTGTGGAAGTTCCCGACGATGCGGCATGCTCGACTGTGGAATATGCCGAAGATACAGTAGCGTGTGAAGATGCCAAAGAATTCTCACAGCTTCATCTTGGGGAAACAATTGTTAGTTCTCGAGAGGTAACACTTCAGGAAGCAATTGAGCAATTTAAAACCGATAACCCCTTTTTCTCTGAATGGGAAGATAGTGTTATTATTGAAAATACAATCACTATATCCGATGAGGTTGACAAATCATGAAAATCAATGTAGAAATAGATTTAACAACAGATGAAGCAAAAGAACTTATTATGCCTTCTGAAAAACAGACAGAATTCGGCACAGAAATGTACAACAAGTGGCTGGAGGCTATACAAAAAAGCACAATGGAATTGGCCAATCCCATGAACTATGTAAAAGGAAAATCCAATGACAGACAAGAATAAGTTTCTAGAAACAGTTACAAAGATAGGTCAGGAAATGGAAAAGGCACGAGACGAATACGAAAAAGAGAACGACGCATGGTGGAACGGTCTTACTGAACAAGAGCGTGAAGATGCGTTCTATGCTGTATGCAAGAGAATTTGGAAAGCTGACGGCGAAGATCGAGGTTCCTATCGTTATGGATTATATGATGTGTTTGGATTTGATCCTGGTATGTACGGTCGTGGCATGGATTGTGGTTATATGTCTATACACAATGCTATTTTTGACGGTGAAGATCTTATGAAAATGCGCCAAGTAAATCGTTTTGAAGTAATTGATGAAGAAGGTAGAACCTATGTTAATTATCTTGAGCCAGGACAAACAGTAAAGTTTTCTCTGCAGGATGATGACAAAACTCTCAAAGTGTTTATTGATTCACACAAGTCAGGATTCTAATATGCCTTATATCAAACAGGAAGACAGAAAGAAATTTTGTTATCAACCAGTTAAACTAGGACCCAACTCCGATATCGATCTGGTTAAGGCGACAGGTGGTTGTTGCGACACTGCAGGAGATTTGAATTACGCATTTACTGTTATTATACAGCAGTATCTAAAAAATCACGGCGTGAACTATCAGCATCTTAATGATTGTGTTGGAGCACTGGAAGGTGCTAAACTAGAACTTTATAGAAGAGTAGCAGCACCCTACGAGGATACAAAAATTCAAGAAAACGGTGACGTAAAGAGAATTTGAAATGTATGAGACTTTCTACAAAAAGAATGAACAAGGTGAGTTCGATCCTCTAGGCGTAGGAATCCGTATAGAGATCTTTAAACAGGGTGCGACTCTTGTGGTTGTTGACGGCAACTGGCGAAGTCATACCTATAACGTCCGCCCAGACCATGCTGCTGTGCTTGCGTCTCTAAAACTGTTTAAACAAGAGTTGATTAAGCAAGTTGCACGTGAACAATTGCAAGCATGGGAAGAGTTGAAAAAGGTGCTGGATGACACGACTCTGGCTCACCCCATCGCCGCAGATATTGTGGACCGTGCTCTAGAAGGGTTTGAAGAAAAAACAGAAGATCTTCTCAAAGACCCTGCTATAAGAAAAGCATATGAAAGACTGGAAACACTAATCGAATTGAAAGGAAAACACTATGAAAAGTCAAACTCCTGCTGAAGGCGTTTCTCTCCGCAAGGATTGGGGAGATGCGAAATGGTATCGTGTAGATTGTGAGTGCGGTAACGAAAATCATCATCATGATCTGTGGATAGAAGCAGATCGAGAAACTCATCAAGTCACTGTAGAAATCACAACTACTAGTACCACAGACTTTTGGAACACAACCGTTACACCTTATGTAACACGTTCGTCGGGTACCGTGCAGTTCTTTGAAGAGTGGATACGTTATTTGATTAATGAAACTGTTCGTCGTGCTCGTCTTGTGTTTAGAATTTTGTTCAAGGGTTATACAGAATACAACTCAACTGTCATTCTTACTCCGCAACAGGCTGTGAATTATGCAGACACTCTTAAAAAGGCAGTGAAAGAAGTAGAGGATCGACAGGATGCGCGTTAAGATTGGCAAATATATTCACTGGTATAATACTCATCGTATCGAAGATAAGTATCTTAAATGGCGGCACAAGAAGCCCGCCTGGGATATTGATGAACGAGATCACGATTGGATCGACAAGACTGTCATGAAACTACTAGACGGATGGCAAAACGTTCTGCACTACACGATCAATCAGATTCAAAAACGACGTGAACGAAAGATCAAAGTCCATGTTGATCGCTGGGATACTTGGAATGCGAACGAGACTCTTGCTCATGTTATCCTGCCCGTGCTTAAAAAGATTCGAGAGGACAAGCAGGGTGCACCGTTTGTGGATTCCAAGGATGTCCCCAAGGAACTTCGCCCTAAAAAACTCACCAAGAAGCAGAAAGAGAACGGTGAGGTTGACGACAAGCACTTTGAACGGTGGGACTGGGTGCTGGGTGAGATGATCTTTGCCTTTGAGTGCATGGTTGATGATTCATGGGAGGATCAGTTCTTTTCTGGCGAATCACACATTGTCTGGACCAAAGTTGATATCGAAGGTAATGAAGTCGATGATGACCATGATGGTATGATCTATTATCGGATGGGCCGAGGGCCTAACGATACTTTTCATTTTGACAAAGAGGGATATGATAAATTCTCTAAGAGGATCGACGAAGGTCTACGTCTATTTGGCAAATACTACAGAGGATTATGGACTTAGAATGAACACCGAAGACGATGTCAAACTTGTTGCTGCTCTTGCTCAAGAAGTTGAAATCACAGATCCTATCAACTGGGATAATTTGAATCTTGCCCCAGAGCAAGCATACAGAATGATGGCTGCTCATGTCACAGACTTTTTCGACGACAACGATGCCTTGACAAACAAAGCAATTCTTGCTAAACTCTTAGTTGAAAATTTCACACTCAACCTGAGATTACAAAGTGGAAACAGCTGAACAAGAAAAACTAGAATCAGACGTCAAAGCAGAAACAAAAGAAAAATATGATCGCAGTACCATGAGCAAGGCTGGCAAACTTGCCATGGAACTGGCAGAGGAAAAACGTCGTCTAAAACAAGAACTGGAAGAACTTCAGACAGAGTACGACGGTGTTAAGCCTACTACACCTACTGGCACACCAGACTGGTATATCAAATGGACTGCTGTCACAATGGCTGTGGTAGGCGTGTTTCTCATGTCTGCCGGCCTGCCTATCCCCGGTCAGATAGCCTATATTATATCAGGCATTGGCTGGATTTATGTAGGCATGCAGTGGAGTGACAGAGCAATCATGATCGGCTCTGCTATTACTTCCACTGCGGTTGCCATGAATCTAATGGAGACACTATTATGAAAGTGGGTTTAAGTCTTTCACGCTGTGTTCGAGACATTTTTGAAGGTCGTGTAGATTACGAAGACGTTCTTGTGATTGTATCTCGCACAGACTTTGATCCCAACGACAACGATCACTGGCAACAGATTTGGCAGGGTTATCTACACGGCGGCGTAAGTAACCCTGTGTGGCACGGTCTTGATGATCACGAAACAGAAATCCGAAACATCTGCATTGACCTGTACGAAAGCGGAAAACTGCATCAGCCAAGGCAGTTCGGTTCTGCTAATCGATTCAGAGCAGATTATTCTTGGTTAGATACCATAGTACCCGATGGTGAGTTGGAAGACAAGCCCGCGGTAAAGAAAGCATGGGAACAATACAAAATGCTAGCAGGACTATCACACTAGGAGCAACAATGAAGACCACATATGACGACAAGTGTAAAATACACAACACAGATCACGATAAAACTGTAGATGGAGAAGTTTTAGAGTTTCGACCGCAAGCACGACTTGTGGTGAGTCTTGAACGCAGTGTGAAAATCACACTTGCTTACGATGACAAGCATCACATCTATGTTGGTTCCATGGGAGGCATGGAGTTTACCTCTGAAGGACCACGAGCATATCACACAAAGGAAGGAAGAACATAAAAATGCAGGAAGAACTTCAACGAGTTTTGGAGAGATTTGCACAGGGTTTGGACGATGTAGATGTTGATTATTTCAATTCAAACATCTATAATCAGATCAAGGACATTGACGCAGAGCCTGAACTTAAACAGGCAGTTGTGGACTTACACCGAGCAGCAAGACACGCTGTAATTGCACTAGACGAACAAGACTACTAAGAGGTTATAATGGATATGAATTTGGTTCCCATGGTTGTTGAACAGACTTCAAAAGGCGAACGCTCGTACGATATTTTTAGCAGATTATTGAAGGAACGTATTATAATGCTGAACGGTCCTGTAGAGGACGTGGGAGCAAATCTAATTGTAGCACAGATGTTGTATTTGGAGTCAGAAAATTCTGACAAAGACATTACCTTCATGATCAATTCCCCAGGCGGCGTAATTACCGCAGGCATGGCAATTTACGACACCATACAATTCATCAAGCCAGACGTTGCTACTATTGTTACAGGACAGGCCTGTTCAATGGGTTCATTCTTAGCACAGGCAGGTACACCAGGCAAGCGTAAAATGCTGCCCAATGCTCGTCACATGATTCATCAGCCTTCCGGCGGCGCTCGTGGCATGGCTTCTGATATTGAAATTTCCTATCGTGAGATTCAGTACTGGAAGNANCGNNTNACAGAANTGTATGTAGAGCACAATACTGCCGGCAAGACCTATGAAGACTTTGAGCGTGATATGGATCGAGATTGTTTTATGAGTGCAGAAGAGGCACTAGAGTATGGTCTTGTTGATCGTATTATTACACACAGAGGTGAATAATGAAAGGTGAATGGTCGGGCGGAAAAGGTGACGCTCGCCGTAAAGGCGCCGACGATCGAAAGTATCAAGCGGGATGGGATAGAATTTTCAGCCATAAAAACAAAGACAGCAAGGACAAGAAGTAAATAGACACATAGAGGAGTGCCAGAGCGGTCGAATGGGGCTCACTGCTAATGAGTTGGCTGCGGAAACGCGGCCCGCAGGTTCGAATCCTGTCTCCTCTGCCAATCACATCGGAGAATAAAATGCAAGGTACAACTGAACACAATCACCATCTCTCACCTCTATTGCGTCAGACTTCTGACATTGTGGTAGACCATGGAAAAGGCATGTATGTTTGGGGCGAAGATGGCAAACGCTATATGGATTTTTCGTCCGGTATTGGAGTTCTTAGTACAGGACACTGCCATCCAAGAGTGACCGAAGCTGCTAAGAATCAGATCGATCGAGTGGTTCACGCTCAATATGCAATCATGCGTCATAGGCCTATTCTAGAACTGAGTGACAGAATTTGTGAACTGCTGCCAGATCCAATTGATTCTGTGTTCTTTTCCAGCGCAGGCACCGAAGCAGTTGAAACTTCAATTCGCCTTGCTCGCCAGGCAACTGGTAAGCCGAACATCATTGCATTCCGCGGCTGCTTTCACGGTAGAACAATGGGCAGTCTCAGCACAACCACATCCAGTGCCGCTGTTCGTCAGGGTGTTCAGCCCATGATGGGTGGTGTTGTGACAGCACCTTTTCCCGACACCAATTGGTATGGCATGACAGAGGATGAGGCTGCAGACTTCTGCTTGCGTGAACTTGATTATATTCTGCAGGTGCAGAGTGTGCCTATGGAAACTGCTGCAATGCTGATAGAAAGCATTCAGGGAGAAGCAGGATATATCACTGCAAGCAAGCGTTTCATGCAAGGACTAGAACAGCGTTGCAAAAAACACGGAATTCTTTTAATCATGGATGAAGTGCAGGCAGGCAACGGCAGGACTGGCAAGATGTGGGGCTTTGAACACTATGATGTAACACCAGATGTTGTAGTGTCTGCGAAAGGCGTCGCTAGCGGATTCCAGTTGAGTTTTATGGCTGCACCTGCTTCTCTCATGAGCAAGGCCCTGCCTGGATCACAGGGCGGCACGTATGGCGGTAATGCTGTTGCTTGTGCCGCGGGCTTGGCAACTCTGGATGTGATGCGTGACGAAAACCTAGTAGAAAACGCTGCTGCTATGGGCACACGGCTGAAAGAAAAACTGCAGTTTTTACAACGCAGGCATACAGAAATTGCTGCTGTAACTGGTAAAGGTCTCATGATAGGCACTCACTTTGCAGACACAGATACTAAAACCGGCGGTGAAAGAGCAGCACAAATGTTAAAAATTCTTGAACACAAAGGTTTACTGATGATCAAGTGCGGACCTTGGGGAGGCAATGTGATTCGCTGGATTCCACCTCTTATTGTGTCAGAGCAAGAAATTGATTGGGCAATTAACACCTTTGAAGAAGCCGTGAACGAAATCAAGGATCTGGATTAAGGAAATAATTTTGGTTTTTTTGATAAATAATCTATAACGGAGCATATAAATGAAAAAAACACTTACTGAAGCAGAACATATTCGTAGTATGCTACAAGAAATGGAGGTGCCTCCTTATCTTCAACATGATAAACCACAAACTCAGTACGAGATACCCCCACAAGAACTTGAACGCTACATAGATAAAATTTACGACTACGAAAAAAAATTCGAAAATCTTTTGCAGCAAGCAGAACAGAACCCCAAACAAGCCTTAAAAGTATTTAATGACACACGCTCTGTCGTGCCCGACCTTACTGATGAAGCGGAGGAACTTCTTCCTCCTCCGACTGTGTGGAATCGTCAGCGAGATTTACATACTGAGTTAATTCATTATATAGATGATCAGGTAGGCGAAGAAGAAGCCGGGATGGACGAGAACCCAAGAACCAAAACAGAACTCCAAAAACTAATCCAGGATCGTATAACTATAATGAAAGCGATTAATTATTTTATTACTGAAAAAGAGTATCATGAAATTGTAGATCATATTATTGATCAATATGACGATCGAGATAATTTCTAAGATTTCAACTCCGACCAAATGCCCCGGTAGGTATTATAAGTAAAATCGTAACACGGCCCCTGTCAGTTTTACTGCTCAGGGGTTTTTTATTTGTTCTTTAAAAATCAGAAACCAAGACGTTGCGCCCGTTACTTGGTTACCTCCAAATAAATACCCTGTGAGACTCTTTCAGTATAAACCAAATCAAGATACCAGTCAGTTAAAGACAATGCATGTCCAGATGTGGAATGAACGAAGCATTTTTGATTATGCATTCTATTACCATACACTGGATTCTGTGTTTAATTGCTGTACATTCTCTGAATGCATATCTGAATATCAAATAAAATTTCTACAAAAAAATCCTTTAAAAAAAATAATATACGACTTTGCAGGAGAAGCCGTAAATGACGAACAGCTTCTAGATCTTGTTACAGCAGCCGAGCATTTCTGCCTAAACAAAGAACAAATGGTTGTTTGTGTACTGGATGAATTGCAAACGGAATTTCTGCAAACAAATATATCCAACAGTATTATAGATCAGTTTAGTTTTCTGGAACATAATCCATATTATGAATTCCAAATGCTACCCAGCATCAGATATAAATCAAAAGCAAAATTCAGTGTACTTTGTCGTAGACACACGCCCTGGCGAAGCTATTTCTTTTCTGAAATATATAAAGAAAACTGTCTTAAAAGTTGTGTTTTTTCCTATCATGGCGAAGTAGATGATTCTCCAGCATGCACAGACAAAATTTGCAAAGACATTTTGTTGCATACAGAGCAAGAATGTTCAAGAGATTTTTTTGAAAAAAAGCCTTATACAATTGATTTAAATGCTGATTATACAAATTTCTATAGCGGAATTCCCGAGCCTATACTTGATACTGATATTCATATCATACTGGAACATAGTAAATTTGACGAAGGTGTTGACCATGGTGCCCCGTTTATAAGTGAGAAAACCTATAAAGCAATTCTGGCTAAAAAACCTTTTCTAGCAGTAAGTGATTCGAAATTTTTAATAGGTCTAGAAAAGCTGGGATTTAAAACATTTAGTCCCTACATTCCTCAAGATTATGACACAATAGAAAATCACAAACTCAGGGTAGACAGAATAATAGATATAATAAAAGAACTGGATCAGCTATCCAAGTTAGAATTTGATAAACTTTTACAAGATGTTGAGCCTATTACAGAATACAACTATAATCTTCTTAAACAAAAATGTCAAAGTCAAGACAGTCTGGAAAACTTGTTATTTGAAATATGCAAGCAATCATAATCACAGGCGGCCAGGGTTCAAGGCTAGGAATAGGTAAAAACAAAAGTTTTGTTCGAGTACATGGTAGTTCTTTGCTTGAACATCATGTAAACAATCTAAAACCATTTGTCAACAGATTCATAATCGTGGATGGTTATTATCCAGCAGATGTAGAAAATCTAGACTGTGATTATACTGTTATTACAAATACTCAAGGTGTTGTACAAGCACTGGCTGCAGCACTGGAACAGATAAACAGTCAGTGTGTTATGATGTTTGGGGACGAATTTTATGTAAATTCTCGCATACAGAACTTGATAACAGAACACAAAAATTCCAACAGCATTGCAACAATAGGCTATTGTAGGAGAAACGAAAACAGTTATCTAATACATGACACATACAGCATTGACATGAATTTGCAACATCAGGTTCGCGAAGTTTGCGAAAAACCAACCATAGTATACAACAGTTTACAAGGCACTGGATTTGCAGTGTTGAATAAACAGTTTACAAAATACTGCTGCGATGACAATTTCCCAGCAGCTATAAACCTAGCTATACAGGATAATCAAACTGTGAAAGCTTTTGATTTCTGCAAAGACTATGTAAACGTAAATACACCACAAGATCTAGAAAGATTAAGGAATCTAGAAGACAAAAGCAAGTGAATTCGCGGGTTTTACAAGGAAAGTAGCTTGTCTAACTCCTTAGCTAAATACTGATATGAAAGCATCAGAAATCATAGAAACCTCTCTGGTTCGCGAAGCAAGAAAAAACCCCAAACTGAATCCCAAGATTTCAGTTAATGAGTATATTAAACAGCATTTAGATAAAGCAAAGGATATACCAGGTACTAGAGTAAAAAATTCATTTGTATCATTTACCGAAGTGGATAAACTCGGTATCAAACCCGGTTCAGGTTATAATACACCACTTGGCATCTATTCGTATCCGTCTAGTTACGTGGTGGCAAGTATGGGTTCTGATATGGCAATGAGTTTCTTACCTTTTGCTGGGGATAATCCTTACGCCAACATTTTTTCCGCTCAGGGCAATATTATAGATCTGTCTACAATGGGAGACCGCGAATTGGGTAATTACAATCGAAAAATGGTTGATGTGTTCATTAAAACAGCAGGAATAACACCAGGGTCGGGTGAATGGAAAACAAATGTTGACATTTTGGAAAATATTTTCATTCGTGCTCCGGCAGAAGCAAAGATTTCGAGTCCTGGAGGTAAATTCTGGTTTATTACTATGGAATTTGCAAATCTATTAATGACGGCTGAACAAACAAGAAGGCAATGGAGATCAGGTCAACATCGCGTATCATGGAACAAACTATTCCGTGAAATTGGTGTCGATGGGTGCATTGATTCCGGTGGTGATGGTATTATCCACACATCTGAACCAGTTCAGGCGGTATTCTTTTCAATCAAATCAATCGATAAGAATCAGAGAGTCGATAACAGGTATTCGCCGGCTGATCAAAAGACTAGTATAGCTATTGGAAAAGATAAACGTAAAAAGGCAAAAATAGCAAGTTCTATGTCTGAGGATGAACAAGTTGAGTTAGTTCGAGATCACTATCTTTCAATCAAACATATAAGAAAACCATCAGAAAAAGTCCAGCTTGCAGCCGTAGAACATGGAGGTTTTTTTGCTTTAGAGTATATCAGAAAACCAACAGAAAAAGTCCAGCTTGCAGCCGTAGAAAAAGATCCTATTTCTTTAAAGTATATCAAAAACCCATCAGACAAGGCCCAGCTTGCAGCCGTAAAATCTGGTGGTGGTCTTGCTTTAGAGTATATCAGAAAACCAACAGAAAAAGTCCAGCTTGCAGCCGTAGAAAGAGATCGTGCTGCTGTAATGTATATCCAAAACCCATCAGAAAAAGTCCAGCTTGCAGCCGTAGAAAAAGATCCTTTTGCTGTAATGTATATCCAAAACCCATCAGAAAAAGTCCAGATTGCAGCCGTAGGAAAAGATCCTGCTGCTTTAAAGTATATCAAAAACCCATCAGACAAGGTCAAGGCCCAAGTCCGCAAGATCTTTCAAGCTCTAAAGCTATAACATTATGAAATTTTCAGAAATTCTATCAGAATTACGATTTAAAGGATCAGCTTGTACAAATGACTGCAGCGGACATCAAGCAGGTTACAACTGGTCAAAAAGAAATCCCGATCGAGACTGTGCAAGCCGAAGCCCAAGTTTTACAAAAGGCTGCAACATAGCAAAAAAAGAAAAAGACAAACCTCAACAAGAAAGCGAATTCGCAGGCTCATATCCCACCGGTCC
>SL_4KL_010_BRINEDRAFT_10000029_pt1 | contig 50544 bp, 59 predicted proteins | sample SodLak_010_BRINE_2_FD_10664 | JGI IMG/M metagenome (IMG submission 10664) | reverse complement strand
AAATGTGAGAGCGTTCTTGTAGCATTGACCAATCTCTGTTGAGTGTTCTTCAGCGTGTGAAAGAATCTCATCTCTAATTTCTGTTGGCATCTCAGGGTCAACGTAGATTTCTTCAATCGTGGACTGATTGATACGTTCAAATTCAGTTGTGTAGGGTTCTCCGTTTTCATAGAAGAATCCTGTCGCCGGCACTTCTCGTGTTCTCTCGAGTGTTTGTTGGACTTGGGTGAGAAGTTCTTGGGTCATACTCTATCAATACCGATTGATGAACTTGAAAGTATGTGTTTGGAAAATCAGATATAATGATTACCGTAGTTCAGTTTCGAGCAGATCCTCTGCTTCTTTTCTATCCATCTCACTCACTCCTTCGATCCGACCAAGAGCTACGTCAAGTTCTTCATCAGTAAGGTCACCTTCAGCATACCTTCGCTTGATAATTTCCGTTGCGTCTTCACGCTGCTCTGGGGGAGTCTCTCCACGACAATCTGGACAGCGACATTTCTGGGATTCATCGTAGGCGAAGAATGGAATAAGCCAAACCCAGAGTACTTGTGGTGCTCCAAGAGCAACACCGGCAATACTGACGATTGTACAAACGATGAGTAGTGAAATGTACTTGATCGTACTTGTAGAGTGAGCTGGCATCTCTTCAAACTGGTCAAAGATGTTCATTCTCTTAGTGTGTTATTGTATTGTTTCTCTCAAAAGGATTTGTGTTCGAATATTTTCTCTACAAGAGAATTTGTTGCTTCAAACCCCATACTTAGCGTTGATATTCCCGCCCTCAAGATATTTTTTCACTAAGGGCCGAAAACCCTCGCAGTCTTGCGATTTTACTATTTATTTTTCTGAGTGGCGGTTGAGACATCAATATTGGCCTGAGCTGGCGAACATTCGTCATCATCAGCGTATCCAGCGAAAGGTGACCATCGTTTTTGGCCGTATTCAGAATTATCTCGTTCCCAAGCCGGTCGCCACTCACCATCGTAATCGTGATGTGGATTCATTTGAGCGTAGAGGGAAAGCCAGTACATTCCATACTCACCATCACTTCCCATAAACTTCGCGTAGGCTTTTCGACCGTGACTGGGGTCGTCAGGAATAAGATGTTTTTCTGGTGGGGCTTCATCCCAGTGGGAGGGGTGGCAGTGATCAGCGTTGAACGTCGCGATGAATCCGGGGTCACCATTTGTTGGGCCAAGTTCAAGGTGGCAGTTACACTCATCACAGAACGCTCCCTCCGCGGGAATAAGTCTCCAATCCTTGTCACCGCATACAGGGCAGACAATGGCATCGAATGCCTTTGGATATCGGATGTCAACAGTGACGTGATCGCTTTCGAGCATAGTTCTACTACACCCAACGTTAATTACACACTTAAAAACTGTGGTTAATCAAAATTAGAGAGAACGAGTACAATAATTAGTTAGAAGTAGGGTCAGAACAGAACAACTCTGGACGTGCTTCACGGAGATGTTCATATTCAGGGACACCTAACAAGTCATCCGGCTCTATTTGAGGGTCAAACAGAATATACGACGGTTCTGAACACATATATCGATACGCGTCCGGTGTCGAATATCCACAATGAGGTTGACAATACTTTGTGTCGCCCTCACACGACAGGTCAAGAACAACTGTCCGATCATCATCTGGACTCAAGACTTCAACCCAGAAATGAGCCCGACCAGAATGTTCAAGATCAACAATCGTATCAAAGTCGTTGTAATTCTCATTTGCAACTCCTCCCCAGACAAGATACGGTGTCCACTCGGTATCACCGTAGTAAACTCTTTCAGCAAGAGCGTGGGCATTTTCATGGCACCATCCATCAAGCCCATTTGATTCAAAGATGTCAATATCTTCTTGCCCCGTTCGATAGTGTAATTCTCTTTGCCGAGTTTCAAGAACAATTTCAAGAAGGTGTCGAGGGGGCTTGGTATCGGTCATATTAGTTCACCTCTTCAACGATGGCTGACTTGGTTTGTGAATTCCCACTTTCTACAATATAAATAGGATACGGTGACATCTTCTTGCTCAGTAGTACACAATATACCCAATTAATACTTTTGGTTAATTTTGGACTGAAGTTCGTTTTAAAATTATTATCATTTCTTAACACGCTGGGGCTCACCATCTATACTTATTTACTATATGACCAACAAATATTGTATTGTGAACGTCCGAAAACAAAATGTAACGGTGTACACAGGTAAACACCGTCTGTATCTAGTCGGGAGTGGGTTTGCCCTCTCCTTTGGAAGTGTGTTCGGAACGCCATCGTTTGAGATTACGGACGGAGAAATCTTAATCGAAGGCAACGAGACAACCGCCCATCTTCTTGGGCCTTTTGAGTTTGACACAGGAGAAACAGAACTGGTTGAGCAAGACGTTACAGTCACACTCTACGCTGAAGACGGCGACGTCAAGTACGTGAAAGGCTCTTACAGCAACCTCCCCGGGTACTCTCCGTACTATGGTGTCACTGATGACAACGAGAACCTATACAAAATCAATGCGTTGTTTGTTGCACCGGAAAACCCCCACTTTGAGGGCGACGAACTCCTGAACATACCTGATAGGGATGAGCTTTGTAATAAGGTTCGAAATGTTGAGTCGGGACTAACTGCCCCAGTCAACCACGATCTGCTTCAGAGCCAGTTTAACGACGGAAACCTTCACGCTGCTATCCCTGTGCAAACATCACGGAACTGAAGTGCCTAACAACTACTGAAAATCTTGACCTGTTGAAGAAATTAATTTAAATCAATAGGAATTACACTGTTAGAGATCCTACATAGAAGTAGTGATAGGCTCGTTTGAAATTCACCTCTTTGCGTTCCTTTCTAGTTCGATTATTTGTACAGGGATTGTTGCATGGAGTTGGAGGAATAAGAATAGACAAGCTATCTCTGCATTTATTGCATTTACAGGGATTGTTGGTTTGTGGTCAGCGTCAACAGTTATCCAAATTCTTTCATCTTCACATGAACTATTAACTGCCCTCTTCTATGTGAACCGCTTCTGTATTATTGCAATGTCGCTACTTTGGTTTTATTTTGGTCTAGCATACGCCGGTTACGGGCATATTCTCAAAACACAAGCACTCCGTGTAATTATAGGTCTTTTCGGAGGGTCAATGATTTTATTCGGTTCTATTCCACCCCTAACAAATTTGATTTATGAGGGACTTGAACTATCTGAAGGTGTTTTTAGTATTGTCTATCATCCGTATACGACAACTGGGACAGAAATAATCAGAATTTTTGGCTTGTTGTTCGTCTTAACAGCATCATTCACTATCGTGTATCGATTGATTGATGCAGGATACGCTCAGACGTGGCAAGTCATTTCAGTATTATTAGCAACTTCAGGGGCTATTATATTTGAATACGTCCAACCACAACTATTGACTCCAGTTGATGCTATTGATTACAGTCCATTAATTGTCACACTTACAATTCTTGTCTATGTGCTTACGCTATACAGATATGATTTATTTGGTCATCGGCCAGTCGCAAAAGATGATATTATTGAAAGTGTAGCAGATCCTGTTCTTGCCATTAACCCTGATGACGCTATTGTAAATTACAATACAACGTCACAGGAGTTCTTTGGTGATAAAATTAAATATGGGATTGATGCTTCAGAGGCTCTCCCGGATGGTGTTGTTGAAACCTATGATATTGATAACCCTGTGGAAGGATACGAACAAATTAGCCTCACAAATGGAGACGATATCAAGTATTACAATGTCCACGTATCTCCACTTGAAGATATGAGTGGTGAGAAAGGAATTGCTCTCAGTATTCGGGACATCACAGAACTTCATCAGCGGTCACAAGACCTTGAACAGCAGACAGAACAACTCGAAAATTTTGCCAGTATTGTCAGTCACGACTTGCGAAACCCATTGCACGTGGCCGAAGTGTACGCGGAGAAAATTGGAACTGAAACTGGTTCTGAGGATGCAGAAAAGATATCTGCGGCATTAGAACGTATGGGTGACATTATTGATGACGCACTTGTACTGGCCAGAGAAGGCCAAGCAATTGAAAACACAGAAAATGCCCAACTCAACCCTGTAGTTGCTTCTGCATGGGAAATGTCACGGACAGATGAAGCAACACTATCTAACCAAATTGGAGATGAATTTACCTTCCATATGGATCAAGACCGTGTTCAAACATTATTAGAAAACCTGTTTAGAAATTCGGTTGACCACGGAGGAGACGATGTAAATATCCAACTTGGAGAACTTGAAGAACGACACGGATTTTACATTGAAGATGACGGCACGGGGATATCTGATGGTGATAAAGAACGCGTATTCCACCAAGGCTTCACAACAAATAATAAAGGAACAGGGTTTGGTCTTTCAATTGTCAAAAGTATCGCTGACTCCCACGGGTGGCATACAACAGTAACAGACTCTTCAGATGGTGGGGCAAGATTTGAATTCGCGTGTGGGAACGACAATCATGTGGTTAAAAACGACGGTGATTAAATCCCACTAATACACGAACTCTTCAGTCGAAGGTAGACATCAAAAGAACTGCTCAATAAACTCAGTAATACTGTATTCACCATCGTCATCACTATCTTCATAGATAGTTCGAACAGTTACTGTCCGATCAATTGCATTCACACTCACATATCTGTAGACACCCTCGTACGGTTCACTTGAAATTCCGAGACCTCTCGTTCTACCGAGGTTGGTATTAATAGAATCAAAAACAATCCCGGCGATTTTATCGGACGGTGGTAGGTTTTCAGGCCCGCCGGCGTTCTTCAAACCTGCTGCAACCTGTTCAAACACTTTGTATCCCTCCAAATGAATGTAGTAATACACGCCAGCGTGTTCAATATGGACTTGTGCTCGATCTCCCATATGTACCTATAATAAATATACTATATTAAAACTTATTCTTTATACAGCTCAAAGACAACCCTTCAAACCCAACACAAAACATTAACACGGTGTAATAGCAACTACCACATAATGGATAGAGACAGCGTTCAAGCACTCCTCAACGACGATATCACTACGTTGTCTATCAACCAACTCGAATCTTTACGAAACAATCTTGCTGCTGAATTAGACGCCCGACGTGGAATGGTTGAACGAGGATTTCCCCTTAATCAAATTCCTGATGAATGGGACGCCCTTGCCACTGACAAAGCAAATGGCACGTACACATTGTATAAGACTCCCTCAGGTTACGTAATGGTAGATTCTGGAATGTCTATGCTCGATGTCGCTGCGTCAGGGACTGACATCACCCAAATAAATGACTGGGGTAGCGTTGATGAAATTGTCTGTGACTACCCGGGGAAGTTCCATATTCGAATAGGAAATGAATGGCAGCAAATCAAATTTAAAACACCGGGTTCAACGCCTATGGGAAGTATTCGTTGATAATTAGTGAACTCAACGAACTAATTTTTCAGTTCGACACCCCCGTCAGACAAACTCTCTTAAGCGTCCGCATATGTACGAGAATATATGAGTGATTTATTCCAAAATTCAGACGCAGGTGTAAGCATTGATGATATTACCTCTGTTGTCAATCAATACTTCACCGTCCGAGAACCAACAATGGACTACGAACAGACAGTTGATTTTGAACATCTCACATTTGACGAGAAACTAATTGCCGGATTTTTTGTCTGTGAAGTAAGCCAAGAACACGACAATAATGAACCGTACAATGTCTCTCTTGATGCACTCAGCACCGCTACAGGGATGGAGGTTCCAGAAATGTATCCAACAATCCGACGACTTGAAAAAGAAAATATCCTCGTCAGACGTTCAAAATCAACTTACAGTATCAACCCACTATATAGAGAAGAGAAACTGGAACAATTGACCGCTTGACATCCTCCCGCGCCTAAAGTCGCGGGTATTCTCCTTGAAATTCTATAATTTCACGTATCACCGACTTCGGTAGAACTCCATAATGGCTTCAGAAACTTGTTCAACCATCTCATGTCCTGTCAAACGGTTCGAACCATTCACAGAAACCATACGTCCAAAGTGAGACGCGTGATTGGGAAAGTCTGAGGATTCCATTTCGTGAAGCGGAAGGTAGTTTTCCTTTCGGGAACCGTCACCGGGGTAGACCTGTGAGAACGAACTCCCGTTACATTTCTGTTCACGAATCTGCGTAGACGTCGTTCCTTCAAGGACTTCTCCACTTGGAATCTCACGCCGCCAGTCAACACTTACAGTCTCTCCAACAGATACGTTTGCCGTCCATTCCTTCCCATTCGTTTCACCGTGAATCTCAACCGTTCCGTCACTCGGCAAGTTGTACTCTGTGGAGTCAATCGGGTCAAGAGTATAATCCCATTCAGGGTACTCTTTGACAACGAGAGTGTAATTTCGATCAACCGACGTCGGAGCAGAGTCTTCGCCATTGATCTTGATTTCAACCCCCCACGGTTCTGCGGATCCCCATTCGAGAATTCCTCTGTTCACGTGTGCTTCCTCTTCCCATTCGTGGGAACACGAAGGAGTTCGGCGGACAGTAACTTTACACGCTTTCTGCTGTGTGAGATATCCGCGATCTCCGTACTGATCATTTCGGTCAGCACACGCGTTACACATCCAGACAGTAGAATCGCTACTCTCAAAAGTCGGATAGTCTGACGGAGTTCCGGGGATGAGAGGATGACTGTCTAACTCTTTGAGTTCTTTCGGAACACCGAGATACCGGATGTATGCCCGGGCGACATCTGCTGGCATTTCGTGTACCGTGTAATCGTTTCGTTCCCACTCTCCATTCTGCTTTTCATTCACCCGCAACGGGGCTGGCGGCCATTGACGTGTGAGTGGGATTTTGGGCTTGACCTCTTCAGGTACCGAACCGTGTCCATCCGAAGTAACGGTTTGTGACATCTCTACCAGTAACCAATGACACTTGAATACTTAATACTTATGCTTACTGTGTGATTTGATAACTCATTTTACACTCGTTGCTGCTTCCCGTGAATTAACATCAAACAACGATTATATATAAATATGAGTTCATTCCCAACTCTTCAGGTATACGATGGTAGAAATGATGAAATAATCACATCTACTTCAGCAACTGATGCTCCCCGTCCAGCAGAATGGTTCAATATTGAACAAGAAAATGACAGTATGAGTCTTCGAACGTATGGAATCATTCACGAAATCAATAAGACCTCACATACAGTTACTGTCTGTGGATGGGTTCCAGAGAAAGATACAGAAGATAGTAGAATCACTCAAATGAGAGACACACTATTACATATGTATCAAAACCCCCCACAGCCATCAAATGGCCCCGAAAATGTCTACGGGGAGCGCGTATACTATTACAATATCGATGATGATGGGGATGAAACGTTTTTCCATCATAAAACTCCAGTTGCCCCGGGGAAGTATGATGCAGTAGTGATTGAAGATGAACCATATTACGCGTTTAACAGTAGTATGGGGATAGATGAAGATGGAACATATACAATGGTTACTGTCTCCCCTATTTCAACAGAAAATGATAACATTCCTATCCCAGTAATGGAAGCGAGGCGAAATCTACAGGCTCAACGAGATAAAGCCAGTACAGACTGGGAGTGACATCTTCACCAAGATAAACACCGTTTGAGGATATCGCTACATACCGATCCTGCGGCGAAAATAGAATTATTTATCAGTTCTCAATTAAGTTGCACTCACCGTACAATTAACACCATCAATACCTAATCAACTTAGTCGTCAAGATATTCATCTACACGACGGGCTGGAAGTCGTTGAAGGATTGAGTCACCGACCACAGATGTCCATCCCTCATATAGTGGACTTGATGTATCGGTATCTGCTTCCTCTGTAAACCATTGACGTGCGTGTTCTAGATTGGTTGTTTCCTTACTGACTCGTTCACCATCTTCACGATATGAAACACGGAATCCGGCGTCATCAAACACTTCATATGCATTAATCTGAGAGTCATAATCAACCAGATTTGTTTCAACAAACTCTACAGGATCCTCAACATCAATATCATCTTCTAGTTGATGTCCTCCAAGGAATTCAATCACTTCATACGTATCACCATAGACAAGACGGACAGCAAGCCTAGCTTGGGCTTCAGAGTCTGCAAAAATTGACACAGTTTCTGAATGTTCATAGTGATATTCCATCGGAATCTCTCCATCAACCACACTCGCTTCAAACCAATGTGGAGTGATATCGTCAGTTGTCGACAAATTTTCTGCCGGCCATACTTCCATTGTGTTAATTGAGTAAGCAATATGACTATCTTTACGCAGAGCTGTTGCACTTTCACCGATATACCAGTCTGCTTGTACAGGTGGTGATCCTGAACTCATACGCCCGGGGGTATCCAGTTCAGCTCGACTTCCCTTCTCTTCAGGGATTTCTGTTACGTCAGCTTCAAACCGAGCTCGCATCTCACCAGCCGCTTCAGTCATAAACGTAACATGGAGTCGAATGTGGTCTCCTACTTCGAGTTCATCGATAGCGTCTTCAACTTCGTTTAACCCATACCGTTCTGATTTAGTTGGATCGTATCGTTTGGAATTAGTCATAGATGGATATCACCACCGAACCCGATTAACGACTGGGATTGCCGCTGCTATCAANATAAACAATTGAATACACTCAGTCTCTTATCGACGGGAAGAACCGCTTTTTGAACGCTACAAGACCTTTAACAGTCCATACAAACCCGGCGTGTAGGGCAATAACCAACAATGGAATAGCAATAATGAGGCTTGTAAGTATCAACGCGATAGTAGCGGTGGCAGAGGTAATACTGATAGCAATAGTGAATAATGCATAAATCACAAGTATCATACCACTGATTAACGCAAATACTCCTCTTGATGTTGGAACCACTGTTTCTGTATCTTCAGGGAGAACTGGAAGTGGGTGGACAAGTGTGTTAGCACTTTCTGGTAGTGGTTCAGCAGATTGAGACCGCCGAGTTTTTGACCCGGTCACATCTCCGATAATGTCTCTTTTGAGATATGGGGTGTGTCCCCACCGAAGTAATCCCAATCGTTCAGCACTCCGTCTGGCGTAGTATAGTGCCATATTCGGATATGTGGGGACTGGTGGATAATCAATGTCTATCCCAATTGAACCGGGGTTATCATAATCTCCATACGGGCGGAGAGGAAGACTCTCACCAGTAATGTCAGCTAACTCATCCGGTTCGACACCGTAGTACGCTAACAGACGGTTGAACTTGTGTGTTTTATCGTCCATCTCACTGACTTGAGGAAGTTCAAGAGTGAAACTATCTTTTCCATTCGGTAAGCTTTCCATCAACTGAAGTTCAACCTTATCTGGCCCCCAATCAGACTCTTTAACATCGCTTGTACCGCGAATTGGAGGCGAACGGTATATTGACCCGTGTTCTGTCTTATCTTTCTCTGCGGTCTCTGAGGCCTGTTTAATCGCCTCTATTTTCCGCTGTCGAAGTTCATCCTCCACCTCAACGATGGACTCCGCAGACTCAATTAATGCCTCCTCCTGATTGCTCATAGGAGTACATCAGGAGTAACAGATAAAAACTATTCAGGTGGGGACTGCTGCTCTACTCCAAGTGGATCGTGAATGGACGGGGTGCCAAAACGACTGCATCGGTGATTCACCTCGAGGTAGTTCACACTCTTGTTCACTTCTCAACCTCTTTCGTACCTTCTTTGAAAGCAAGGATTGTTCTCCGAAGCATCAAAAACAAAAATAGAAACAATCCAAGAAGGGCAACGAGGATTAACATGACCACTAAATCGCCAGTCATCACGGTACAGTATGCCCGACATCATCAAAACTGTAATGCAAAAGTGCCTGTCTACAAAAATTCCAAAAACGTGTGAAGAGTGAATATGTTACAGAGATTCAAGGAGAAAGCCCACGACTTTAGTCGTGGGAGAAGTCACAGTCAACAACCCCGACCCTTGAGGTCGGGGTATCCGCCTCAACCACTGATGAATTGAAACTCCGAGAGTTTCATACGAGTATTGGACGTATGCACATGTAGTAATAGCGATGCGAGAAGAATTTGAAGAGGTTGTCAAGCAGTTAGTTGAGGCCTCTCGGTTGGAAAGCAAGCCAATAGGTAAAAGATTTGATATTTCAGGAATTGATGGTGTATCTGTATGTTTCAATGCAGCGGCAAAACAAGACCGGGTCAAATTAACTATAACTGTTGAAATTGAGCAGGCCAGTCAGTATACCGAAAATATGATTGGATATCCAGAAACGTTAGACGGGTTTGAAAGTGATGAGTTGAGCGTTGTCGGGAACAGTGTTCTAGACTCTGTACGTGAGGCTCTTGGAACAAATGCAGATACGCCTCTTATCTATTCATCAGACCATTCTACCCCAACTGTGATTGCTCGATACCGTTCCATATTCGATCTTTGGTTCACTGATGACGGGGAAATAGACTCTGTCTGGATCAGGGCGCAGCCTCAACGAGATGAGTAGTACTACTTACTATCGTTGAAGACAAACGCGTAACCGTCAATGGGTGGCAATGTGAAAGATGCGTTTACAAAAGAACCGACAGAGGAGCGAGACTGTGAAAACTGTGGTGTAGAATTCGAATACAAGTACAAATATCCAGAGAAGTACTGTAAGTCGTGTAAAGAACGATGGTATGAGGCACAGTCAGAAATTGAAGCTGACCTGTCTCTCGAACGTATCCCGGATACAAGAGAAACAAAAATCACAGTTTCATTAACAACGCCGAACGTCCCTGATAGTGTTCCAGTTTTACTTCCATGTGAAAGAATGAATACTGGTGAGTTCATTATTGGACTTCTACGTGTACAAGATGAAAGTGGTGAAATCTGGTACGAAGATGCATGGGTGTTGAATCCACGGCATAGTTATCACGAAGGTATCCGTGTGAAAGGGGAACGAAAATGGACAACACAATGGGGAGGAAATAAAGAAACCCCACCGAAGTATGCCGGTGATGATTGGACGTCTGTTCGTGAGTCGTACCGGTCGAGTGTTGGAGACCCATTTGATACTGATACAACACTAACTGCTGAGTTCACGTTTCCAGAAAATGAACTTGGAATAGTTCAAGATACAGCAACCGCACCAAATTATCTGATCGATCTGTGATTCACTCAACTGAATGAATCAAATTCAGAAATCTCTGCTGCTTGTCTCTCACATCTGAATATTAACAGGGAAACAACTTCTTACTGTATTGTATGACTGATGCAGGCGATAGGCTCCTCGATGCACTCCAACAGTTCAAAGACACAATTCAACCACCGTTAGAAGAGATTGCGAGTGTTCGTTATGACGAGTCATCATACGAACATCCAGAAATTGATGTGACTGGGTATGATGACCCCATTCGACTTCCATACAGTCGCGCTGATGGGCTAACCGGGTTTTGTATTGGTGTTCACGGTCACCATTTTGGTTCTGCCGGCCTATCTCTTGATGTTCCGACACCACTCTATCCTGCACATCTCAATGCATTTCCAAGTGCAGTCGACGAAATGTGGCAGAAAGAATTCGGATGTGAATATTCGAAAACTGATCAGATATCTACTGCTCTCGAAACTGTCGAAGCTGAATTAGTAAACGTAAAAGCCCTTGCAACATTTGACGACTTTCTCACTGCTGTCGAAAATCAGAACAACGAGCTGGTTGAATTGATTTGTGATGTCAGACAGTTCCGCATCGATAGAGGCCGAGAAGTTGATGGGTTGCTCAATAACGTTGAACGAACTGTTCGATGGAGAGATCATAGCCATGCATTCATTACGGTTGAGCGCATCAGCCTTTTCGACGGGGAGTTCGATGAAGGATATCTAATCGGAGAAGATGATGGTGGATTCTTTATTCATCCAGTCGATACAACAAACCTTAACGAGAATCAAGACGTAAACTATACTGATATTCGGACGGCAATTGGGTTTGATTCATCACTCTCAAGCGGAACACCTCAGTTCAACCTCGGAGAAAAAATCAGAGTGCAAGGTGATTTGTGTATTGAAAGAGTTGAGCAGTCAAGCTATACTGAAAACAAACCGAACCAGTGTAATATTCCAATAGATAATCATCTAGTCATCATTAACGCCGCAGAAGTAACTAGTAGTATTGATTCTGAACCGGTTGACATCACTGCACCAGAGAAAACTACCACGTATATCGTACACGATGAACACGATCTTATCTCGTTTACTCTTCCATCTGGAAACTACCAATTCTCGTTACTTGATCGTGGAGTCCGACCAGAAGAAGAACGCCCTCTGTGGTAGTTGAAAAGTTACTGTGACTCTTTGAGATATGGCCTCGGTTACCATCTTCTTTTCAATGTAGCACACCTAACCACGGTGAATGCAAGTTACTGGTACACAACGCGAGTCTGTATTGAGTATTGTCGAAGTTTCTAAGCCATACACAGAAATTCGAGATCATTTTGAAAGTGAAGGATGGGATGTTGAATTTGAGAATGCTGAAGTCATTCACCCTGATAGCAGTGATCGGTTTGTTGCTATTATTCCAGTTGAAGATTATGTAGACAGAACGGAATCCAGTATTGTCGCTGTCGTTCATCAAGGTGGAATTATTGATTGTGAAGGGAGCAGAGAGTTCATTCAAACTAATCAAGATACAGATACTGATGAAGTAGAACTGAAAGAATGGTATCGTATTGACTTCCACGGTAATCTCCACACTGATACAATTCGTTACGAAGAAATTGATTTCTCAATTCTGTAGTGCGTTATTCGTGTGTTTGTAGGTCTAAAAATAGAGAATACACATCGATAGAGGGGTGTCTCACTTATTATGTTCCTCAACTATTTCATGAAGCATTAGTACCTCTTGGCCGTATCATGGATCTCAAAAGACTTCCCCAGAAACAAGCGATTCCTCCCAAAACACCTAGAATGAGGACAAATATCTCTGGAAGAATTGACCATTCAGTACCTACCGCTCCAACCATCAATACCGATAATCCTACGAAACACCATTTGTTTCCCTGTTCTCTAAGATTTGTACTTTGTTGAAACTTCAATAAGAATCGGAATAACTTCATACGTTAATTAATATATTAACTCGTTTAAAGATTCCAATAGAGCAACAATTCGTATCCCAAAATGATCAGGACTCACATCAACTGCTCTTTGAGAAGCGAGTCAACCAACATCATCAACGCGTAATCAAAATGGTTTCACAGGATTGTGATAACGATTCCGAAGAATTCACCAGCGAATTCCATTGCCGCGTCAAGACTGAGTCCTTCAACGAAATAGAATACTCCACCAACGAGTAGTGCGGCTCCTCCAATATAGGCGGCGACATCAGCCAAGGCACTAAAGAGGCTGAAAGCGGCTCCGATAACGGCAATCACAATAACGAGGAGTAGTAATGCGCTCAGGAATCCGGTAAGGGCTGGGGGTGCTGTTTGAGAGGCAACAGTTGCAGCTGCCACAGTAATTCCTACCATATTCAACCATAATATCCGCTAAAGTAAATAATTGAAGCATTAACAGGCATTGTCAAAATTGTATTAAATTGTCGAGACATACATAGGAATATGCCAGCAGAGATGCTTTCTGGGTTTAATTTGGCTTTAGTCGCTATTTTGACTGTTTTCGTATCCTTGCTTGTACTTGTTATTGGACAAACAGTTTATACGATGTTGTCTAATCGAAAATCAGAAGATACAGGTGATGTTGACGATGGGTTTGTATTGAGAGGAAATGACCAACAGATAGGACGTTCAAAAGCACCCAAGCCCAGTATTGGACTCGATGACAACGATCAGGAAAACGGTGTTGAGCAACGGTCGTACGATCATACAGACCTCGATGAAATCGATGATGTAGACCTCTTGAAGTAGAAAATTCAGTCAGCAGAAGGGAGACTGAACTGTTCAGTGTACGCTTCAATAGTTACTTCAGTTAGTTTGAGGGTAGGCTCATCAGTATCGTAATTAGCGATCAGACGTCCTTCTCCAGCGTATATTTGTTTAGCATCAGAGTACTCTTCACCTTGTCTGAGCGTTGAGCGTTCAGTATTGACGCTCACAGTGTCATTTACGCTGGCCGGCGGTTTGTGGTAGTCACAGTAATGACTGGCACAGTGAAGTTCCCTGACAACCGGTTCCTCGTTTTGAGATTGTGAGGTAACGATGAAGTGAACTTTGTGTCCTTCGCGAAGGAGACAAGCGGGTTTCCGATCACTTTTCGTTGCAAGACCACGGTGTTTCTCATTGTTGAGGATGCGGTCGACTGGGATCACGGCTTCTTCTGCCGCCCGACGAGCGCGAGTTTTTCCATGTCCCGACATCCTACGCTAACATTTTACCCATTAATATTTAAACTTTGTGATTCATTTCAACACTAAACGCTATAAATATCAAAACACAGACTTATCAGGTGGAAAATTCATACTTTTGGAAACTGTTTAAACACGAGTCGGCATTATATATTGATAAGATGAACAATAAGCATTCACGTCGGGAGTTTATCCTTGGTGCCAGTAGTGTTGCTGCAATAGCAGTTGCCGGGTGTTTAGACGATGTAGAAGAAGAAATTCGACCACAATACACGGTATCATCAATTAATCCTCCAGCTGAAGATGCAGTTACATTCCGCAATGTTGACTCGACATCACCGACACACGTATTTCGAGTAACATATGATACTTCATTCCCTGATCACGATGAGCCAGCACATATATTCGCTAAACGCGAGGGAGACATACTTGAGGGATTTGAATACGAAGGACAAGAAACAATTGAAGTTGAAGTCTCTGATAGTGATCTTGATGAACAAGATATCTCAATTGTGTGTTCTGCTGGAGATGAAGACTATGGAGAAGTAGTGTTCACTCACAATCCATATGAAGGAGAAGAAGATGAGGACGATGATGAAAACGAGGGGGAATAACTCTGCTACAAATTTTGAAGGAATTAGGAAGAAAACGCTGACTCGTATAGTTCAGGTGTTAATTGTGAATATGGATCTTCCATAATAGGGTTTCCTTCGGTATTGTACAAGTACAGTAGTGTATGAGAGATGTGCTTCATCACTACGTACCCAATACACGCAGCGAGAAGAATTGCAAGGCCAACAAACGCAGAGAAAACGACGGAGACAATTGATGCACTACCAAGGACAACGACACCAATCCGTCGAAGACGAACGCTCAAACACGTTGTTGGGGTAGAACTGCCGTGGAATGTCTGGTACAGATCAGCACTCGCTTCAAATACATCTTGAAACATAGGATTGTCAACTTTCTCAATAACGATTGTTTGAGGGGCATAAAAGATCGCTCTTCTTCCCATATATCCCATATCATTCAATCCTGTAACCCCCGGATTGCCATTAATGAATGAGAGCCTGACTAATGGGCCAAGAACACCGACAACAATACCCCACTTGGCCAGTTGGGGGGCGTGTTTCAATGATTTAAACGACGTAGTAATTCCACCACTTCCATTTCTACTTGACTCAACTGTCGCAGAGACAAGAGGGGCTGTACCAATAGCAATTCCAGCAGCAATTGCTGGATATACCGCGAACAATCCTGTAAACAGCCAAAGGTCAAGACCTCCAATCAACGTTCCCAACACGTAAAACGGGAGCATAACAACTCCAGCAGCAATAACTGGGGCCGCAAACATGAAAATAGTCGCAAGCAGGAGAGCTGGATTCCGAAGAACAGCATAAACTGTCAGTCTGGTGTAGGACTTCTCCATTCAGTTTGTTTTTTCGCCCCGTTATGATATGAACCACACGCCACTAGACATCACAATAACCAAAAGTATTAATTATATATACATTCCACTTACAGTTATGGAACACAAGTTTGCAGTACCTATTCAACCGGGAATACACCTTACACGATTCCAAATAAAGAAACTGCAAGACAAAAAGCAGAAGAACTCCTCGATAAACACGGTGACTTCCTGACTGATGGTGAAGATGAACCTGAAATTAAAGTTGGGACATCTGCTGAATTAAAAAGTAAAGATATCAGCGGTGACTTCTCCCACGACTAAATTCGTGGGCTTTCTCCTTGAATCTCTGTAATGTCATCACTGAAACCGCAGTTGAACCAGAAGATGTCGGTATTATTCTGGTCAAAGTCGGGATGCCGTCCTCATCAAAGTATTCGTTCAATGTTTCACGACAATTTGACCTTCGAACCGATACTCGTGATCTCGACGAAGAACTACCTACTGAAACAAGAGAACAAATCCAGAATAACTTCTGATTCGATCAAGAACCAACTATTTTCAATCCAACCAATACCGCTTTGAGGAAGATTTACCTCGAAGCAGTATCCAAACCACCACATTATATGTGTACGTGGCGCGACTATGGTGGCGGAGCGTGTGACTTCCGGGGATCCACCGCCGCCGCGCCATTTTGATAACACCCCTACTCGATGTTAAAGTTGTGTAAGACGTGCAGCGGCTTCATGTCACACGATCAAGCGTTTTTCGAAGGTAGAACCCAACAGCGGCTGCCCCGCCGAAGAAAAGAATAGTTCCAATAACAGTGAGAAGTGGGTTCCAAAGGAGCCATCCGCCAACAAAGAACGAAACCAGACCGACGGCAAACAATCCCACTGAGTACCAGCGAGCAAGTCGAGATGCCAGATAACTGTGAGGGCGTTTGCCTATATCTGGATTCTGTGCATTGGAGAAGAGCGGATTGTCTTTCCAAAGGTAACTGCTACTGAACGCGGCGGCAATTCCAACGAGTAGGAGTCCATTTGATGGCATTCTTACCCATATCTACACCAAATGCACACTTAATACTTTTGGTTATTTGTTTGGAGGAGGGAAACAGCGGCCTTAACACGTTCACCATCAGACGTACAAGTGATGACGCTATACAAGAATCTCCAAGAAGACGTCTACGAATGGAGTGAAGAGAACTTTCCTGACCAACCTGATGTGAATCCATTCCTTGGTAGTGCAGAAGAAGCCGGCGAACTCGCTGACGATCTTAACCTCGACTCACAACCAAATGAACTCGAACTTGATGCAGTCGGTGATATCATCGTGTATCTGGCTGATTTCTGTGGTCGACGGGGGCTTGATTTAGAGAAAGCCCGCACCACTGCACGCGATCGTACGCCAGAACACGACAATTTCTTCCGTGAATGGTTAGCCTCTCGTGGTCAGTTGACTCGAAGTGTACTGAAACGCCGACAAGGGATTCGAATGGATGAAGATCGAGTCGGTGAACAGGCAGAACAAGAAGCATTATCCCGAATGTTTGCAGCCCTTGATATGCTCGCTGAGACGCGAGGATATACATTAGAAGAATGTGTCCGTGTAGCGTGGGATGACGAAGTTATTGATCGAGAGTGGGACAGTAGTTACAAAAATTAACGATTAGCGTAGCTGTTCAGATAACAATCCACATCATCATCATTACTGAATTCTTGTTCACCTCTGTTCACTTGTTTGATATGAGAATAGTCCGACGAAGCTTCAGGCAAGTCGGATGAAACCTTATCAATAAATTCTATTTTCGAATTTTCAGTTATCAATGATTGACTCTCAATTACTTCATCTAAAATACCGCTGATGGGCCGGGATATCTTGGCCGACGCGTAATGACCGGGACAAATAATCGTATCATCAGGGTATTGCTGAAGGTGAGTCAGACTTTCAAACAGACTCTCAACTGCCGTCTGGACTGATGGAACACTCCCATTCAAATCAGGCCGACCTACACCGTTCAAAAAGAGAGTGTCACCCGTTATTAATAACTCGTCATTGATGTACAAGCAGATACTGCCGGGTGTATGCCCGGGTGTATGTGTAACTTCAATCCTACACTGGCCAAACGTATGCACATCCCCATCGACTAACGCGGAACTTGAAACGAAACCTCGATCATCCGGGTGAAGGTAGTATGGAATATCAAGTTCTTCAGAGAGTTCTACCGCACCACTCACGTGATCGGTATGTGTATGTGTATCAATTACGGATGTGATCTCTACATCCAATGCATCAACAATCTGTTTGTATTTCTCTATCACCAAAGTCGGGTCTACAATAACTGCTTCACCATCACTATGAATAATATAGCTTAGACACCCGGTTCCCATCCGGTCAACTTGAACCACGTATTCATTGATACGACGAGAGTAATGGACGTTGTTCCATTGATCCATTCCACCCTTCATTGTTACAGCAGTAAACCCGTTTTCACAGAGATATTCAGTAGCCAATCCTGAAACATCTCCATTAGCGCAAATAACCACTACTTCACTATCATCCGGAATTGAATCCAAAAACCCGGCTAATTCGGAAAAGTCACCATTCAATAAATCCGAAGTAATGGGCAAATTTGTCGACCCCGGAATACGCCACCTCTCAAAATCCTCCGTTGATCTAATATCAAGAAGAAATGAATGTATATCGTTATTGACACGATCAACGACATCTTCAGGGGCCAATATTGCAGAACCTCCTTTAACCATATTATGAACATTGTACCCACAAAAGGTTAAGTCACCGCCCAGAGACGGCAACCGTTCCGAATATACCAATCAAACTCATACGAATGTACAACTGATATATGGATTTCAAAACAGCAGTCGTGAAATCACTCAAGTATAATGCCGTCGCCCTTGTTCCAACACTTATTGGAGTGGGTTTAATGATTGGTTCAATATGGTTTGGAGTTGTAGATCCACTTTTTGACTCAGTCTTATCAGTGGAACAGGCTGATACCAGTACGGCTATGGAGGCTATTGAAACAGCAGAGTATTCCTTATGGATTGCAATTACTGGTGTGGTAGTAGGGTACATAATTTATCGTGTTGGGCGGACTGCTGCATTATTCCAAATTCATGGTACAGCAGTAATTGAAGAAGTAGATGAAATAGAAACTGAAACTACAGAAACGGATGTCAGTACAACAACTACACATAGTGAAGAACGCAAGGCTGAAGTCACAGAGCTAATCGAAGAAGATAGTCCAGACATCCCTACAGAAAAGACAAATAATTAACTATTCCGGTACTTTTTGTTTTGAATTTCAACAGTGCAGCGCCAAATGGTAGGATAGAGTTGATTATTTGAATGTCATGCAAACCATTAAGTATTCAGCGCCGCTACCGATAGTTGCGCGTCAGGGATTACCGTTCCACTCCGACCAACCGTGAACTAGTAACTCCCGCTACGAACGCGCATCGGCCTAATGGTCACCTCCCACAAAAGTCCACAAGGCCGGTCTTACCCCTTCCGATTTGTGACGCCTTCCCAAGCACCATTTCGGATTAGACCGTCCCCAAGGCCGGTCTATTGAATTTATCACAAGCACAGGCCCCAAACTACGCCGCCTTCCCAAACGGCGTACGGCCTGTTTTTGACGTGTTTACACCCTTCCTCACGGTGCATATGTTCATCGACTGTGTTAAAATATAAAAGCAGGTGTCACCGGCTGCTACTGTCAATTAGAAATAAACCTTGAGTTGACACGATAGTTTCTAAGACTCGCCTAAAATTTTCTTTGGAAAATATTTCTGTAGGACAAATAAACTTTTGATTCAAATAATTCAACAGTAGATGTCGAGATATCAGACGCCAATAGTCGCCCGAAGAAGGTCTCGCGTACCCGGGCCAAGACCAACAGCAAGAACGGTGACAAGCATTAAAATTGCAAACCGTGGCGACTCATTCATTATCTCATCATCGAACACCCAGACAACAAGTGTGGCCGCTACAAGTTTAAAAATGAAAAATGGCCATGCGACACCAAAGAATTCAACAATCGCTGTATTCAATGGATGCTTTGGGACTAGGTTCTGACCAGCATTCAAAACCTCCATATAGTCTAAACCGACGACATTTGCAGCCCCATCAATAGCGTGTCCCCAAATAATTACAAACCCGATGAAACCAGTACCAGCATTTACTGATGGTTCAAATCGATTCACAAACACCCACGTCAGGATTGTACCAATTGTTGCAGCCAGCAAAACAATTGTAAGAACTTGCGAATTGATAGTGGCATATTCAGCACTCATACCAATATATCCAAGTGATAATAGTACTACAGCAAGTACGACACACCCGATTGAGAATAAAGCTCGGTGATACTGTTCTACAATACCTTGTTTCTCTAATACAACAGCACAAACAAGACTTCCAACGGTGATGGCAAAGACTGTCCCATAGATGATTGGACTAATCAATAACGCACTCAATGGGTAGCTAATAAGCGGTTCACCATTATTTGCAACTGCTGCAAGACTCACATCTTCTATTGTGCGTAATCCACCTCCGAAGAAGACGAAGGGAATCATTGCATAGAAGAACTCTGTATTACTTCCAATATCAAATTGACGTAATCCAAGATATACACCGCCAATAGCTAATAGAAGTACAGAAATATATCCAAGTGTAGAAACAATAGTGTACCCGGAATACGCAACAATATGCCCTGCACTTTCTGCTGACGAGCATTCTGCTCCACTCATTAGTTCAACAGTATTTTGAGTTCTCACTGCACACTCGCCCGGTTGTGCATCAGCAACAATAGGCCCCCAGAAATACTGCCAGATGAATCGTTCATAGACAATACTTGGAAACGCAATGACGCCGGCAACGAGTATCGTGAAGAGGCCACCAATTACACCAATCCAAGATTTTAGTGGATCGATGTCGCGTTCAGTAAACAGGTTCATATATTCATTACTAGTGTGGAAACTAAAAGTAGACGGCTTCAGATATTTGATTTGGCAGCGTTTGGGCACAGGTGCGGTATCGTTTAACCGTGGTAGTGCATAGGGATGTATATCCCAAATGTACGTTCTGGTCGCTACTGATGATGACGTATTCCAAATGGATGCGTTCCGTGCTGCTGTCCACTCAAGAGATGATGTCACGGTAGATATCGATCCAATTGGTGCAACAAGCTCACAGGCAGTTTTCTCAATGGCCCGTAAGCACGTACCCGGTGTCTGTATCGTGGATGAGGATTTTACCCGTCAGGGAGGAATTGCGGTTCTTGACGCACTTGTGTCCGAGCCATTTCCAACAAGGCCTGTTCTGGCATCTGATGAACCGTGGAAAGTTCAAACTGACCAGCTCCCTGAAGATACCATCCTTATCGAAAAGACTGAAGATGCGGTTGCAGACGTCGTAACGGGTATCGATATTGTTGACGACAATCCACGTGGAGAACACCGAATTCTATTCAATGGGCCTGTGAATGTGGAAACGCCAGCAGTTGCGCAATTACTTGACGAAGGTACATACCCACGCGTTCGTGTTGCAAAAGGTCAAGTCCCTCACTGGGTTGAGTTGGGAACAGTAGCATCAATTTTGACTGAGGATCGACAGGTAGTCGATAAAATTCGAGTTGGTGACTTGCATACTGTTCAATATGCAAATCCAGATTTCCCTGATATCGTCGAACTTCACCCATTAGTTGACCATGAATTAGCGAAAAGCAAATAGAAACAACCCGAAGTATTAATAGAGTTTCTGTGTAATATAGGGTTACGTAACAGTCAGACAAAAACAACAACTTCCAGTTTTATCGTCTTACCTCAACAACGGGACTTCAACTATGAACCCAACACTCCTGTCACGAAACGAGTTTGAATCAAAATCATTCCAACGCACAAACGGACAATGCATTATTCCGTGGTGTGAGAAAGATGCTGTTGACGCACACCATATTATCGAACGGGAACTCTGGGATAATGGTGGATACTACCTTCAAAATGCTGCCAACGTCTGCTCCACCCATCACTACGATGCCGAAGAAGACTACATTCCTCCACAGGCGTTCTGGGACTGGCACAATGTAACACCGCATACGCCGTCTGGATACGGAATCCATATTGACAAATGGGGAAACAATTTCAACCATCCACCAAATCAATTCACACAACTTGATATCGGCCATCTCCCGTTTAGTTCAGACTGGAGCGGGTCTGAAAACGATTTTCAAGAGCTTAGTCGATTAACCGAATTGCCTCTCATTCTTATCCCTCTCGAAAGTTCGACATTAGAATTCAAAACAATCGAACAACAGACATACCTTACAGACAGTTCAGAACTACCACTTGCCGCTTACAACCACACATATGATGTCTGGCTTTCATGGCCAGAAACTACCGGTGCAATGAGACAGATACAAGAAGTACAGTATGATGAAGAATACGAGTTCTATACAGATCTTCGAGAACACGTAGCAAAACTTGATCACGGAAATGGTGTTCTGATCAGAGCAAAATACCCGTTCCACCATTCACAATTCTTAGACAGACTGGCACTTTATTGAGTACTTGTCTCGGGTGGTTTCTCACCGACAACATCGATATACGACTCACGATCTTGAATAATATCAAACTCGTCAATATGTGTTTTGAGAGCCTCACGGAGAGCAAGTTTAGTTTTCGTAGGGGCTAACTCGTACATACCGTAGTTGAGAAGAAGAGTATCAAGAACCTGTACTCCGTGTTCATCCACGTCAATTTTGTCGAACTCCCAATTACTGATCTCTGTAGAATTAATTGTAACCGTATGGTTCAGAAATGAAACGCTCACAGTCGAATCTTGAACCTGTACAACTGCCACACCACATTCGGTTTCGACTTCCATACACCTACCAAAGAACAACTGTATGTTAAAATTTGTGCTTAACGTGGAGCGGTCTAGTTAAGCTGGTTATTTTTCGCTGCGACTCGACGGATACGTTCAACAACACCTTGGAACCGTTCTTTAGAGCCGAGAACGTCCAAGACTGTTTCTAGTGCGACAGTGAGTTCGTGTTCTTTGTAACGGCCATCTTTCATACCTTCATTTCTTCCATACGTGTTCACCAAACCCAGCATCGACATATCTGATAGGTGCGCACGGACACGCCGTTCAACAATAGTATTTGATGCAACTTCATCAGCAATATTGCGATACTGTTGGTACAGGTCACGCGTTCGTACTGGTGTCTCTCCTTTGGCTGAATAATATGCTAAGGTAACAAGAACTGCGTGGCCTTGAGTCGTCAACTGCTCCATCCCTTCAACAACCTGTGACTGAGCTAGCTCTTTCTTAGCGTGATGGACGTGTTTAGGTGCTACTTGTTCATCCCGATTATTGACGGCTGTTTTGCCGGCCAGACTAAGCAGACGGATTGCCTGACGGGCTGAACCACTATCTTGCGCTGCTAATGCTGAACATAAACGCACTACATCTCCTTCCAGTACATTGTCTTGGAAGGCTTTCTCTGCACGAGGCTCAAGAATACTCGTCAGCTCATCTGCGTTATACGGTGGGAATAAGATTTCTTCCTCACATAGAGTATCTTTGACTTTTGGTGAAAGATCATCTTTAAAATTGAATTCGTTGGAAATTCCAATAACCATTGGTCGGGCTTCTTCTAGATATCCGTTCGCTCGTGCCCGTGGAAGTCCATACAGTAAGTCATCAGATTGACCGATGTTATCAATTTCATCAAATACAATCACGATGGTTCCTCCAACATCATCGAGATCGTCGTATAGACGATCAAATACAGCTTGTTGACTGTACCCTGTTGCTGACATCTTTTCTCGTTCGGGGAGAAGACCTGTTCTTGAATCACGAAGTGCATTCACAAGTGCAACCGCCACTTGGTACGATGTTGAAAGGTTCTCACACCCAACCCATACAGTTGATAGTTCGACATCATCGTACTGCATCGCATCAGACTCGAGGTGTTCAAGCATATATCGAGTACCTGCTGATTTTCCTGTTCCTGTTTTGCCGTAAATGAAGATATTGTTCAACGGTCGGTTGTCAACAACAGGTTGGAGAGCTTGCCGGTATAATTCAAGTTCGTCCTTCCGTTTCCGAATCTCCTGTGGTTGCCATTCTTCATCTAATACCATTGCGTCATCAAAAATATCATCTCGTCTTTCAAAGATACCCATTCGCTGTTACTCACACGGTATGTGTCGGAGAAACTTCAAACCCCCGCGTCCGGTGCGTCCGAAGCGTCCAGTGCGTCCGAAGCGTCCAGTGTCCAATTCTTTAAATACTACACACCCACCGCCGCGTCCAGTGCTTTGCTAATCGCAAGACGGCGAATTCAACACACACACACCACTGCGTCCAGTGCTTTTTCTACAAGGGTACCCGGGGGTCGCTCATATTGAAATAATCTACAATTTCGTGGGAGAATCAAGTTAAAGCACGAACGATTCTGTTCAACTCGTTAAGAGCAACACAAGGAGTCCACAAACAACGTTTGCGTTCTGATCTCGGTTAGAGGACGATGGCGAAAAGAAGTGCTACAACTCAATCACAGTCGTGTTGTTGAACTGACTTTGTCTTTATTTCTTTCTTCTAGTCTAGTCTAGAAACTAGTCTAGTTAGTACTCTAGTTGTTTGGTAAGATTGATTATTTCTTTAAACGACATACTGCAAAAAATAAGGGTGATAATATGACCTATTAATGATTTGTCGGTATTTTCGCTCCTTTCGATCACCCCCCACCCTTTCTCAGTGAGGACACTGGACATAGTGGTGTGTGTGTGTAATCTGCCGTCTTGCGATTTTTGTGGACACTGGACGCGGCGGTTCGTGTTTTTGTGGTTGTAATCGACATACAGAGGTGGAAAATTTCACTGGACGTTGTGGTGTTGGTGTTCAAAGCACTGGACACAGTGGTGTGTTATCGTCTATCTCAATAAGTAATATTTCTGCCAATAACAGAGCAGCAGACATTCAAGTATTTTCAACACCAACGTGATGTCAATACGATGACTACGTCTACAGACGATGAAGTATACGAGGTTGTTTGTCGAGAGATTATCGCTCGTCTTCAACACGGTGATGTTGGACGTGAAGACGTAGAGAAGGTGAAAAGAAAGGTCTGTGGTGAATTCAATTCTGGAAAGATGCCACAGAACGATGACATCCTCATTCGCGCTACTGACGAGGAGCGAGAAGAAGTGCTTCCGTTACTTCGACGTAAACCAATGCGCACAGTGAGCGGTGTGACCCCGGTAGCTATTATGACATCGCCAGCTATGTGTCCTCACGGGAAATGTCTCTATTGTCCGGGTGGGCCTGCATCTGATTATTCTTCTTCACAGGCTTATACTGGAAAAGAACCAGCCGGTCGACGAGGAGAACGAAACAACTACGACCCGTATGCGCAGGTGAGAGATCGACTTCGGTCGTTCCAACGTATTGGACACCCCACAGACAAAGTTGAACTCATCTTGATGGGTGGGACGATGACTGCTCGGAGTCACGACTATCAGGAATGGTTTGTCAAACGGGCACTACGATCAATGAATGACTACGATCCAGATGTTCGTATTGATACGGATGCTGAAGCACCCCACCGTCCTGAAAATCTTGGTTTCGAATATACTGAGGATGTGATCAAATCGAATGAAACGAGTGATGTGCGCGCGATCGGTGTGACATTTGAGACGAAACCAGACTGGTGTGGCGAGGAGCAGGTTGACCGGATGTTGAGACTGGGTGGAACGAAAGTCGAAGTTGGGGTTCAAACGACGTATGAACGCATAAATAGAGAGATGCACCGCGGCCACGGAACGACTGAGTCAAAAGAGGCTAATCATCGTTTGAGAGATGCCGGGTTCAAAGTTGGCTTCCATATGATGCCCGGACAACCGGGGATGACGAAAGAAATGTGCCGGCAAGATTTCCGTGAACTGTTTTCTGATCCTGCGTGGAGGCCTGACTATCTCAAAATCTACCCGACATTAGTGACGTTGGGAACACGTACGTATGACTGGTGGAAAGACGGAAAATACGATCCCCTTTCGACTGAAGAAGCAGCTGAACTGATTGCAGATATCAAGGATGACTTGCCAAAATACGTCCGTCTTCAGCGTGTACAACGAGATATTCCAACAACAGAAATTGAGGCTGGTGTTCAGAAATCAAATCTTCGTCAAATAGCTCGCCAGCACCTTGAAGAAAAAGGTGGTAGTTGTAACTGTATCCGATGTCGTGAGGTCGGGTTTAACGATGACCCTGATGTGGTTGAACTTGATGTCTTTGAATATGAGTCTGCTGGTGGGCACGAACACTTCATTAGCGTTGAAAGTACTGATGGAGATGTTTTGATTGGGTTTTGTCGACTTCGATTCCCTGATAATCCACATAGAGAAGAACTCATTAACTCTGCAATTGTGCGTGAACTCCACGTTTACGGAAGTGAAGTCGGCGTCGGTGTTAATTCAGATACTGAATGGCAACACACTGGTGTTGGACGTCAGTTGATGGAAGAAGCTGAGCGTCGTTCACGAGAAGCAGGTTTCTCAAAATTGTCTGTGATTAGTGGGATAGGGGCACGAGAATACTACCGTCAAAAACTTGGATATCAACAGGACGGCCCGTATGTGAGCAAGAAATTGTAGTCTCAAACATTCAGTATACCAAGTGTCAACTAATCTTGAAAAGAGGGCTGCCCGATGGTGTGCTTTTCGGTGTGTAGGTCTAATCTTTTCACAATATGGTTGCCCAAGAAGTAGAATCTGTAAAGAGTGATGATCTTGATATAGATGTGGATGAAGAACGTATTGCTGAACTCATCGACGCAGAGCAAGAATTGGCAGAAATAGCAACGCGTGCTGAAGAACGAAGTAATAGAGACAGTCTATTTGATAAAATCGATATGGGAAATCTCAGACTTCGAAAACCGGTTACGGGTACAATTGTCTCTGTTGAGAAGGTCGAAGGATGGCGTAAAAAGAAGATCGAACTCACTGTTGAAAACCGTGATGGTCAGTACACATACGATTTTGACTGGCCTGATGAAGATGATTTTCAGTCCGGTGAATGTGAATTTGTTAATCTTCTTGATGTCAAAGGAATCCCTCCCGGTAGAATGGCGGATCTACAAGGAGAATCTGTGACTATGTTACCAACATCTGAAGATGTCAAACCGGATTATCGGATTTCTATTCCTCATTCAAATCTTTTGAGTCGTGGTTTTCATCGAATGAGTAAACCGTTCTTCCGTTACGGGCTTACTCAAATACATAAGAAACATGGTTCAACAAAGGTTCAACCGACTGTGTTTGGAGTTGGAGCGTTCCCAGTCTTAGGTATTGGTGTTGGTTATGGTGCTATGGGGATATCTCAATTAGTTTCAATTCCAATCATTTCGAACATCGGTTATTTTGTTGGGGCTGTTCTCTTTGCTCTTTCATCGGCCGTATTTGGATTGATTAGCCTTCTCGTTGTCCTTATGTTGATTGTATTCGGGTTAGTATACTTCGAAGACAATATTTGGCCGTTTTGAACAACGGCAACATCAATATTTTGAGACCAATATAGGCGTTTAGTATTGTTGTGAGTTGAAACATTTTTTACCAAGCCGTTCTAAAATTAGATAATCATAGATATGAGTGTTGAATTTCCGTCAGATGCTAACTGTACAATAGAAGAAGCGGTGTTGGATGGGAAAGACCCGTACGACAAGGATAAATTCCAATATATTGGGCAAAGCTCACACCCAAATATGGTCGTTAATACGGCTCTTGCAGAACTTAAACGTCGTCTCGGCAATGACAATGAAAAAGATGTTGATGCGGTTAATGTCGGTGACTCTGGTGACCTTGACGGTGGAACTGCAACTGCTGTTCTTCGTCACAAATTTGGCGGAACAACAACGCCTGATTTTGAAACCCACGAAGACCCGTTGAAAGCACTATTTACAGAGGATTATGGTGGGACGCTTATTGCCTTTCCAGCGGCTCACCGAAGTTACCATCCTGACCCAGTTGAAGTCCTTGACCGTGTCCAGAACGTTTTAGAAGAATTTGATGCAACAGATATCCCCATCTACTTCACAGATCTGGGCGCAAATGAGGATGACGTAGACGCGTACGTTGAACAATTTAATAGGCCAAACCCAATCCTCGTCCGAGACCATCACAATATGGTTCCAGAAGCTGTTGAAGCTGCAGACGAGTACGTTCACGATCCCAACAAATGTGCAAGTGAAATTGTTCTAGAAACAGACCATCCTGATGCACCTGACCATTTGAAAGAACTGGTCGGTATTGCCCGTGTCCGAGACTTGTGGCTATCTGACCATCCAAAATTTGAAGAGTATGGCATCTATGGAGATGCACACTTCTCTCTTGGAGATGCAACCTTCGAACGTTTGGCTGCGGTGTATGGTGCCGGTATTCTTGACCTTCAGGGTGTTGGCGATGAAATCCGTTCCCAACAACAAGTAAAGGAGGCAAAAATTCAGTACGCTGTTGAACGCGCTGAGTTCAACGAAATTGAGTCAGCAAACGGAAAAACAGTCACAGTTGCTTCTGCTTATGGCAACGTGTACTCATCAGAGGTTGGCCGGCGTCTCTACACTGAAGGGTACAGAGAACAAGCGGCTGACCTTGTTGTTATTGCGAAACCCGGTGGTTCTGTTAGTATGCGCTCTCACGCTGACTTCCCTTACGCTTTTGCTGTCGCTAATGCACTTGGGGGTGGAGGACACGACTGTGCAGCTGGTTGGACTAACCCTGCTAGTGAAAACGCACCAATTGATGTGAAGGCAAAAGTCGCGATGGCTGAAGTTGCTGGTGTGATTCGAGAACTCAACGTATAGTATTCTCACATCAGTTCACACCACTACCGGTGTGAACGTATCAAGAACAACGGGATTACTTTTTATGTTTCAGTAATTGTTTCTGGATTCCACCAGATGACTGTGAGATGGGTAGATAGATCGATATCTGCATCGGGATAATACTCGTGCAGGATTTCAATAAATGAATCAAGATCGGAATACGACCGATGACCATCAAAATCAGATTCATAAAATGCTTGAACTGACATCACCTCTACTCTGGTTATCTCAACGAGAGCGATCTGGTTTCCTTCTTCATCACATAGGGAGGCAATATCTCCCTTAGAAACAGTTGATTCGAACCCATACCGTGCTGTCAACCATTTCGTTCCGCGTGTGATTGCTGGAATATGAGTATTAGCGAACTTCACGTCATAATCCACTTCAGAGTTCATACAAGGCTTTTCAACAGGTAGGTTAAAGAAAATACCGTTCAATCAATATTGTTGAACCCGAAGAACATACGTTTTCAGCGGACGCATAGTTATCTATGGAGGAGTTAGACTCTCCGACGGAGAAGTGTGGAGTTGTTGGTGTTGCACTTGAGGATAGGCAAGCCTCTCGACCTATCTATTACGCGATGTACGCGTTGCAACACCGTGGACAAGAATCATCTGGTATGGTGACTCATGATGGATTTCAACAGCACAACCAGATAGGAATGAATCTTGTTGGGGATGTGTTTACCGCTGATGATTTAGACTCGTTAGTAGGAACGCTTGGAATTGGGCACGTTCGGTATGCGACTTCGGGCAGCATCAACGCTTGTTGTGCTCAACCATTTAGTGTCTCGTTCAAATCAGGCTCACTTGGAATGTCTCATAATGGAAACCTTGTGAACGCAGATGAAATTCGAGAAGAGTTAGCGTCAGAAGGTCACGCATTCACAAGTAATGGGGACACAGAAGTCATCGCCCATACGCTGGCGAAAAATTTACTCGATAGTGATCTTGTTCGAGCTGTGAAACAGACAATGGAACGTATTCGCGGATCATATTCATTGACGATTATGTATGATGACCGTGTTCTTGGGTTGAGGGATCCTCGCGGGAATCGTCCATTATGTATTGGGAAACTTGAGGATGGGTATATTTTAGCAAGTGAATCCGCAGCGATCGATACACTGAATGGTGAATTGATTCGTGATGTCAATCCCGGCGAACTCATTATTTTGGATTCTGACGGTGGTGGGTTTGAGTCGTATCAATTATTTAATCAGGAGGCTCCAGCTCATTGTTTCTTCGAGTATGTTTACTTTGCTCGACCAGATTCACGTATTGATGGACGTCTTGTTTATGATGTCCGTCGTGAACTTGGTCGGCAGTTATGGCGTGAGTCTGGTGTTGAAACTGATGTTGTTCTCCCAGTTCCTGACTCAGGGAGAGCATTTGCATCAGGGTATGTAGAGGAAGCTGATAGTGATGGGTCTGATGTTGAGTTTGCTGAAGGGTTAATGAAGAACCGGTATGTGGGGCGGACATTCATTATGCCGTCACAGGATGAGCGTGAACGTGCAGTTCGATTAAAATTGAACCCGATCAGATCAACAATTGAAGGGAAGAGTGTGACTGTGATTGATGATAGTATTGTTCGTGGAACAACGTCGACTCAACTTGTCTCTCTTCTTCGTGAAGCTGGCGCTGAAGAGATTCATTTCAGGGTGGGTGCCCCACAAATTGCTGCACCGTGTTATCTTGGAATTGATATGGCTTCGCGTGAGGAACTGATTGCCGCAGGAAACACTGAAGATGAAATTCAAGAGATTATTGGGGCGGATAGTTTGGCGTATCTCCCTGTAGAATCAATTGCTGAAGTGCTTGATTTTGAAACGTCTGACTTGTGTATGGGGTGTGTGACGGGTGAATATCCGTACAATATTGTCGGTGAAGATACCGATAGAGACGACGCAAGATAACCATAACTATTAAGTGGTGTTGTTCCAGATATAGTGGTGAGAATAATAATGGGACACCGCGCACTCGTCGTATACGATATCGCTGGACACTACATCATCGCACATAGTCATTGGGGAAGTCAAAACCTTCGTCTTGAAGATCGGATTACGGCTGATTCTCTTCGATCAGGGAGTTACCCGGAACAAGGCCTTCTCAACTCTATTGCTGAAGCGATGAGAGACGATAGCGATGAAAGTATGGATGCAGACATCCATATCGGTGGGAATACTGGTGACAAAGACGTAGACGAACCTATGGACATTATGTCGAAGCCGTGTAGCATCGGTGATGTGTTGGCCCAGCACGGTTCGATAATGTACGAGGCTGTCTATATTGTTGATGTTACTCTTGGAAAGTACAAGGGAATTTCACAGATTCGATCTCTTAATGATATTGAGGATATGGTTGTTGATGTAGATGTCACAGGATATTATACGTTGCCTGTGAACTTTTTCAACCTTGACGACGCCAAATCTCCAGATACGGAGCCTGCCCTCGCTCCTCCGCTAATGTTGTACCGTGGCTCACGTGAAGCGGGTAATGAGGCAAGTCAAGACATATTTGCTCTTGAAGAGGCCGCCAAAAACGGCGTGTTTGACCTTGATGAAGTCGCAAATATTGCTGTCGAACAGGCTGTCAGAACTATCCATCAGCACGGCGGGTACATTCCTACGTTTAGTCCTGTGGGGAGTGATATTGAACAAGAGAGCATCAATAATAAGGTACGTACTGCTATTCGTCGCCACCGAAATTCTGAATCTCAACACTCCCCGTCAAATGTGAGTATGAAAGAGAAAATTCGCTCGGTACTTTTGACGGCGTTTCCTCTCTAACTGTTCAAACATCAGTTGGTTGGATACCAATTTCAATAGTGACTGATTCCCGTTGACCGTTCCTGATAACTTCAAAGTCGACATCATCTCCCGGTCGAGAATTGAGTGATAGGTATCTAGTCAAGTCTTCATTGGTTTCAATAGAGTCTCCATTTACTTTCTGAATTATATCCCCGTCAAGTGGTATTTGTTCTCCTGAATCCCATTCTGTGTCCTCAGCAGCTTCCAGTCTACCTTCTGCTGGTGTATCATCCATTACTTCAACAACGCATACGCCTTCTACATCACCCAGATCATTCTTCTCTGCAATTCGTGGGGTCACCGTGACTGTTTGCACACCTAAGAACGGGTGATCATATTCACCCTCAGTCAATAAATTAGGAACAACTCGATCTGCTAACCGGCTTGAAATAGCGAATCCTATTCCATCACCAGTTGCTGCTGTAATAACTCCGACTACTTGACCATCTAACGTTACGAGTGGCCCACCACTATTACCCGGGTTAACAGAGGCATCTATCTGAATCGAATCGGGGATTGTGAACCCGTTTGGTGCTGGCATTGATCTTTCAACACCACTCACAACTCCTGTTGATAGTGTCTCATCTAAACCGTATGGGTTTCCAATCGCAGCAATTTCTTCTCCAACTACAGGAATGTCATCATATAGTTCAAGCGGTACAGCTGTATCAGATAGTTCAGCCGCCTCTAAGACTGCTATATCGCTTCCCGAATCAGAGCCAACAACTGTTGCTGTCGTCCAACTTCCATCTGAAAATCGAATATCTGCCTCATCAGCAGACCCTATGACGTGTTCATTTGTGACAATATAGTTATCATAAATAAACCCACTTCCAGATCCAGATGATTCGTACGGTTCTACAGATACAACGCCATCAACAACCGAGGCATATACTTGTTCATACCGTCCATCCTCTGCTTTTTCTACACGAACTGTCTCTGATGGGTCTTCTTCAGTAGTTGTCTCGTCAGTATCTGATTGTGGGACACCAAGACATCCTGCAAACCCTGCGATACCACCAGTTATCCCTGCTAAAAAATGCCGGCGGTTCAAGTTTTTACGAGTCACGTATCAAATATTTGAACTGCATCGTGCTAAACAATACGGTTTCAAAAGGGAATAGAAATCCTGTATCAAAGAGTCAACTGGTGGTTGATACGCGGCTACTCTTGTTCGTCCTCATCAGAGACAATACTCGTTTCTTGACCTTCATCAACTGGGATACGGTCGACCTCATTCCCATTTCCGTCTTCGATGATAATGTAGTAGGCAACACTATCATCTTCAGGGGCTTCTTCCGTATCGACTTCTTCCGCTTCATCGAGATCGTCTAAGTCTTCGCCTTCGATGAACTCGTAGACGGCTTCTGTGTCGTGGATTTCGACCGCTTCATCAGTATCCGCGTTGACAAATACGTTCCGTACCACATCAGTCTGGTCGACGGTTGTGACTTTCATATGCCACCACAAGTCACCATCAACAATCATTGGGACGGGTTCAAGCATTCTGGCGTCTCCATCAGCACCCCAATCAGTCCGTGTGTCGGCCCCCCGAGCAATTCCAAGGGCGTTAGACGGCCCTGTTAGGGTTTCATTCTCTGACGCGTAGTACTGCATCTCACCAGTTTCTGCATTGGTGAACCACACTTCGTCAAGTCCTGACGTATCATCGCCGTGTGGCTCCATAGCCATCACGTAAGACATTTCTTCATCTTCCAAGTCAATAACAAAGGGTTGGCTGTTACCGGCGTCAGAAGGAATGTCAGCGACTTCAACTACCCCTTCAAATCCACCAACACCCGGAAGTTGGTTTACAATCCCGTTACGATATCCGAGAGAATCCATCTGGGACTCTGTGACATCAAGGGGGTAGAGGCGTTGGCCTTCCAAGATTTCGTGGTCTTGAGCTTCCTCGGGAGTGAGGTGTTCAATAGTTCCATCTGGATGGACAAGCGCACCACCGTCCCACGTTGGCGTCGTATGCGGAACAGGGGTTAGGTGCCATTCATGGCCACTTTTCGGATAGTACATATACGGGGTTCCATCGTGGGTAAACTCAACAGGATCATCGTTATACTGAGCCCAGTAGTCTCCTGTGACGAGGTTCCAATTAGTGAACCCACCAGTGCCGCGTTGGAATAGCATTCCTTCACCAGTTTCGAACTGGTGGTCATCAATAGCCTGTAGTTCTCGATCTTCCATTGCGGTCATATCGTACATTAGCACACCCTGCTGATGTCCAGTCAACTGTACACGGAACGGATCCGGTTGGATCGGATATGTCCACGCTAACGAACCGTCTTCCATCCGTGCAATATCACTTGCTCCAAGTTCGTACTGTCGGTACGAAACAGACGCTTGTGCCTGTGTGTCAGAGACACCACGAGGGGCAATTCGTGCATTTTCTTCGTTTACTTCGGGGAAATCCTCTACTTGGTATGAGTCTTCCATCGTCTGATCAGCAAGGGTTCGTTGTTCGTACATCCCTCCAGCGGCTCCAAGAACACCTCCAATAAGGATGAGTCCAACAAAAGCGTACCCGAAAATTCTGGCTTTCTTCTCAACTGCCACCGCCATATCATCTGAGAGTGGCGGAGCAAACCAGAGGATTGTGAGAGCCAGCATCGCTCCTCCGACAGTAACCAACATGAACGGACTGTAGGCTACTCGATAGAAGAGCCAGTGGAACAGAGGCCGGAACCAAAAAATGAGTCCGGCCATAACAAGGAATCCTACTGATCGAATTCCAAAGTGCTTGGCGAGCTGTGCTCCGTCAGTACTGCTTGTGTCATCAGTCATTGTGTGTTGAAACTCTCTGTGTCACTCCTTGATACCCACCTTTATAACTTAATACTTGTGGTTGTTTTGGGTAATGGAGTGTATTTGTCGTTCTTGAACTTCTACTAACCTCATACACGTCCACGGACTTAAACTTAATAAGACAGTTAAGCCCCTTTATTCTGTACGCCCTCAAATGTAGTCGATGGGTGAATCGTATGAAACTCAACCATTTTCTCTCCTAACGTTTCACACCGTTCAATTACCCCTTCATCAACGATATCTCCATCTTCAACTGTTGTATTTGCGTTTGGAATTGCGACTTGGTGTGGAATCACCCATGAGTTCAACGATCTTGAAATAATTCTCAAATGATTCAGAGCTGTGACGGGAAAACCTCCACCAGCTACAGCAACCAACCCAACTGTTTTGCCTTCGAATTCGTCGAATCCACAGTAGTCAAGTGCATTTTTCAACACTCCAGATATCGATGCGTGGTATACTGGCGTTCCAAGGACAATTCCATCAGCGTTTTTCAGCTTCTCTTTCAATTTGACAGCGTCTTTAATCTCTTGACGTTCTGGGTTGAGTGGTGGGAGGTCATACTCCGCTAAATCAACCAGTTCAAACCGTCCGCCTGCTGTTTCAACACCATTTGATACGTAGTCAAAAGAAGTCCGAGTGATACTTTTCTCGCCTCTTTTGCTCCCACATATCCCAATCACTAACGGGTTTTCGCTCATCACTCTTGTTTGTGGTTGTGATACTCAAGGGGTTGGCGATTCAAGCACTCGCCTGCTCAGAATTTTTTAGTCTCAGATGTACCCTTCCGATCATTAATCATTTGGCGGACTGAATCACGAATTACTTCGCTCCGGTTTGGATACTTCCCGTCCTCAATTAGCGATTCGATATCTGCAATTTGGTCAGTCGGAAATCGAATTGTAACACGTTCAGTTGTTCGTCTTCCACCACGAGTTCTACTACTGCTATCTATCGACATACAAGGTAGAGGTGGTGAAGAGAACAAATATTTTTTGGACACACCTTAGCGTATTGTCGTCATTACAACTCAAAAATGATAATAAATTGAAATGCACACCACGACGTCCGGAGTTAAAATAGAGTTTCACAGCAAGAACTGGACTACCATACTAATATAGAGAATGAAATTGTATAATCCGTGGAGGATTATTGGTACTGCAAGGTTTTCGGTCTTGTAATAATAGTACCCCCATACAAGACTAATCCCACCAATAAATCCGACATACACAGCATTCCCAGCAATTGTCCCGTGAACAGCAGTAACGTGAACAAGCCCAAATAGGAAGGAAGCCACCCCAATTGCCGCGTATGGATGGAAGGCTTCTTCTAAACGTCTCTGAACAATACCTCGATAAATAAACTCTTCCGCCGGCGCAACGAGGATTAGCGTGAAAAACATAAGAAGTGGGATAATTGTCGGGTTAGCAGTTCCACTTGTAACTGCTTGATTTTCTGCGACTGGTAGGTTGAGAACTGCAATAACGATATTGAGTCCAATAAACACTGTGAGTGTTGCTATTAAACCATATGAAAGCGTTTCAATACCGTTTTTGTCGAGTGGTGGCTTCTGTAACCTAACATATTCAATAATCCCATTTCCACTTCTCTTTCGGTAATACGCGTACAATAAACCCGGCATAACTAACACAGTAGAACCGATAACATAACCTACTGTTAGATTCGCATAGATATTGTCTAATACACTAGCAATGGTATTCACAAGAAGTGATGACACAGGACTCAGTGCCTGTACGACAGCAACAAAAACAACGACTGTGATGATTGCTAAAACCCTCTTCACACTATGCTACTTCTATGTGACTTGACAACGTAAGCGTACTGAATATTGAAATACAAATCCTATTCTTCGTCAACTTCACGAAACAGATCTGAATAATCTTGGTACTGTGCTTTCAGATACTCTGTTTCATTTTCTTCGACGAATTCGCGCACTTCTTGTTTGGTTTCTTCATCAAAATTGCGGAACGGTTTTGTCTCGCCTTCAAAACGTTCTTCGAGCATACGATTAGCAACCCGTCCGTGAACACTCCCGGATGCAGTTTGTGGGCGTGTTGCAGCTATTGCTGCGAGCATATGTCTCGATACGTTATCGCCGTTGATAGCGACATCAGTGACATCAGGATAATCTTTCATCACTGTATTGATGATTTGATTATCGTGCTTGCGATCTACTTTTTGTTTAAAACTCTCAAACTGTTCGAATAGAGCAACTGGGTGTGGGCCACTTGCCGCGTAAATTTTTGTTTCGTCTTCAGGGTAATCCTCAGGGAGTTCAATTGTAAGTACTGGCCCTTCATCCTCTACTCGACACCAGAAATCAGCGCACGGAATATCACCTCCAAACGCATCTGTTACTTTTCGTGGATTAAACACTCCCGCGATGAGAATGTAGGGATTGCCTTCGTAGACACCACTATATCTGGCCTCACTGATATTGAATGGATAGAAATCGTTCGAAAGCATCAATTACGTTGACTTATGATGGCAACCAACTTGAACGTGTGGACTCCAATAGTTTGCAGCCGCTGAACCCAATATCAATACATCCCGTCAGCTAATTCTCGTTTGTTTCGACGAACGAACACACCGAAACAGTCCGGACAACGGTGTTTCACGTACTTATCCATCTTTTTGATTACATCGCCAGTGTATCCCGGTTTGTTCTTTCTGTATGGTCGACACTCACACTCCTTCTCTTTGACCGTATACTCGAGTGATGGGCACGGGTGGCGTGATCGAATCTCATCATCTAACCCTTCCTCCAGAGAAAGCCGTGTTTCTGTGTACTTCTCATCGATGTTGAACTCTTGTCGAACTTGTTCAATCACTTCTTTCGCAAGACCTTCGTTCGGGTTCTCTCCACGAACGCCACGTTCGCCATCGACAGAAAACAACCGCACCTCAGCAGCAAAGTACGTCGTATCACGATCATACTCTACATCGACCAGAACTTCTTTTGTGGTCGTTCCTCCACCCTGAACAGGGACGTCGACTTCTTCGGTGATTTGCTGTTCGTCACCGACATCGTGAGCTTCGAAGACACGACCAACACTCGTGTTTGGGTGTGTTGGGAGTTCTCCAACGGTGTATTCATCAGCAAGTTCAAATAACGTATCGTATCCTTCTTCTCCCGGGGAACGTTTGTATACAGCGTAGACACCGTCATCTCGCTCCATAAGTCTGACAGTATCTGAACGCGTTCCACCGTTTTTGTCCGGGACACGCACATTAATTGTGGCTGCTGTGATTGGTCGAAGGTTACCAAGTGAGTTATCGAGATCCTTTGTCGGGAATTCTTCTTCTGACTGTTTTGGTCTGCTAAAACTTGTGACTGGTACGACACGGGTTTGCCCATCAGGACACCGAATAAGGGCGACAAGTTGAGGCTCTGAATCCCAACAATCACCACCGAGGAATCTGTTTTTGAGGGGATTCAGTCCGTATACTGGAATGAGGCTGTCTGACATTTGTTGTATCACCATACAACCACAACCCATATAATACTTGTGGTAAATGGTGTTCGTGGAGAGGCCCTTATTTTCAAGTTTGTAGTTATTTTGCTTTGAAAACTCAATCCATCAAAAAGTAAAATACTTTTTCTGTTTTGGGTGAATTGTGAAAGAGACATATCATTTCACCACATAATATTGTTTGATGGAAAATATCAAATCAATTTCCGATATTCCTTCGAGAAAGCCATTTGGAGGCTTACTATTTTCTAATCCAACATACTTCGATGTCAAATATGAAATCAATCCATATATGCAAACAGGAGTGGACAGGCTCACTGCTCATAGCCAGTGGTCTCAAATTGTTCGAGAAGCCCGGAAGCGGACGAACGTAACTGCGGTTGATTATTCAACATATGATGCTGATACACGAGTATCTATTCAGGATTTACCCGATGCTGTATTCTGTGCCAACCATGCAATTCCACTCCCTGAGGGAGGGTTTTTACTTTCACAGATGCATCANCCAGAACGACAGGGCGAACCAGAATACTTTGCATCGTGGGCGGAAGAATCTGGATACGAAGTNAAGCGGCTCAATACGGATAGATCATTTGAAGGAGCTGGGGATGGTATTTGGCACCCCGGTCGAGAATTACTATGGTTGGGATACGGATATCGGACTGACCAAACTGTAGTTGACGAGTTACAGAAGCGGTTTGAATTCTCAGTTATTCCGTTGGAACTTACAAATGAAAAATATTACCACCTTGATGTATGCTTTACTCCCCTTGACGAAGACACCGTTCTCATTATCCCGGAAGCATTCACTGATGTTGGAATTTCAAACATCGANTCGATGTTTGAAACCGTCTTAGAAGTTCCTAAGAGTGAAATCTCAACGATGCCCGGAAACGCAACCGTTGTTGGGGATGGTGTGTTTATCGACAAACAAAATACAAAGACTATTGACATCCTTTCTAATCACGGGTATCATGTGACCGCCGTAGATACAACTGAATTTCAGAAGGCGGGTGGATCAGTTGACTGTGTATGTCTCCTCATTCCTGATATCAACTCTTAACACATCCATCGGTCGTTGTTTGTGTTGTGTTTGTTCGTTCACGCGGGTAGTGCTGTGAAATACATCGTTTCACTCTGCTTTTTCACTCCGAAGTTCGTACAGGTATGCTGTTGCAACAGTTGAGACAATAATGCCGGCTACTTTGTCACTAAACGCTTCCATACCAGATGTCCTGTGAGGAAGAAACTCTTTGATATGCAGTCGAATGCAATCTTCAACTGCTTCTTCACCATATCTACTGACAATCTCTTTCATATCTTCATCGAGGTGTCCTTGTGGATGGTCTGTACGTGGATTTTCAGCGCGTTCAAGTGCAATATCAATTACTTCTTCAATAGATGGATCAGATGGGTCATCAGTTGCCTCGCGGATTGGATAACTCGAATGCGTCATACAGAGTCTTCTGTTCTAGAAGAATAAGACATCATCAACTGCACCAGTCTGATAATCATTATGTGGCCCAATTGAAGCGATACATTCCATATCTTTCAGTGACAGTCCATAACTGGCTGAAGCGTTACGATCTGACTTTGACCGTCGAATGTAGTTATGACTATCTACTGTGTCTCCTTCGACCCATGACTCAATTTGTGAAAATGGAACTCTCCACAGTCCAGCCATTGGGCTTACTTTTGCCCCGTAATCCTCAAATTTCCGCCAGCGAACCCAGAAAATAATGTCTAAATCTCCGTCTGTCTTGTCTTTGTAACGCTCGTAATCGTTTGTGTTGAACGTGACTGTATATTGGGGATCCAACCCAAACCGTTTCTCAGCAGTAAAGAACGGTGTTTCTTGCTTTTTCAAATCTGTTAGTCGATTGTCAACGACAAGATCGATTGCATATTTGTTATCATCTTTTTCGGGATTCATCATCGCGTCCAGCCCGAAAAGAGGAGCTACTTGATCTACAAATTTGTACTCTTCTTCCAGTCCCAATTCTACATATGTGTCTTTGTCTTCAGCGATGGGTTTGTCCGAAATCGTCATTACTCGGTCTTGTTCCTTGGTTAGTCGGTCACATCGTTTAACGCCGTTCACACAAGGGGTGATCTGCGCGTGAGCGTCTGAACTCTGCTGAGTTGGTAGTTCTTGGTCAAATCGGTGAAAATATATGAAATTCTCTTGACTCAAGTGTGGTATGTCAACTATAATCGTATGTGTGGGTATAAATTAAAATTAATATTTTAGTCTAAAATTGCAATTTGGTGTATATGACGCTATAACAGCCATAAAGTGGCGATTTAAAATGGGTGATAAAATATAAAATGAGTTCTAAAAAATTATAAAATTGGTTCTAAAGGGTATGAGACGTTAATTTTCACGTAAATTGAAGGTAATAGACACTGGTGGTTTTATACCCTCGCCTATTATGACCCTTGCGAGCTTCGTGGTGAAACTCTGTCCTCGGACAGTCGGTTTTCAACCGCGGTATACGCTCAGAATATACATATGACAGATTTAACGAATATGAATACGCGGGCAGTTGTGCTGGCCGTGTGTATGGTACTGGCTATTGTCGGTGCCCCGTTCGCCTTTACAGGCGCGGTGGCAGCTGATAATGGCGATGATGCTGATGTTGATGGTCTTGATGGCTTTGATAGAATTTGGCAAGGACAGACAATTTCAATCGATGAATGGGAAGATGGAGATGAAATTGAACTCAGAGAAGATACTGGTGATAGTTCCAATTTCATTAGTGAGTATTCAGTTCCTGATGACGGCGAGTTCATTCTTGAGACAGACGATCTCGACGCCGGGGACTACTACTTTGTCGATGATGATGGAAACGAATACCCTGTTGATGGCGAAGAAGTAGCCCCATTCGAAATTGTTGAACAGACACTTGACGTCGAAATGGATGACAGTGTTGCTAACGATGGAGATTCAGACTTTACTGAAGCTGAATTTGAGGCTGACTCTAACCGTGGAGCAGGTAATTACGATCTTGCTATTGTCGAAGCAGACGGTGAACTGACTGGTGAAGAAATTGCAGACATCTTCGATGGAGCAGTAGAAGCAGATGATGACACTGCTATTATGGCAGAATACGATGAAGAAACAGTTACAGCAGACTTTAACGGTGTAGATGAAGGAACATATGAGTTCGAAGTAGTCGTCACCGACAGTACTGCCGCTGATATCGCTTCAATCGACGTTGTTGAACGTGGAAGTGGTGAGGCAGTCTTTACAGACTCCTCCGTGACCACACAGCAGGGTGGAGTTGCTGAAATCACTGTTGAGTTCACGGATGCACAAACTGATGCAACCGTACAAGTTGGTGACGAAGACGAGGTTGGCTATGAAGCAGAACTCTACGTTGACGCAGACAGTGACGTTGAGGAAGTAACCATCCTCGCGAACACATACAAGGCAGGTGTTGACGAGCCTGAATCCGCATACATGCTTGCGGAAGATACTGATGCAGAACTAACTGTACGTGAGGAAACAGAACTTTCAGAACCAGAATCTAACCTCCTCGCAGAGGCTAACTACCAACTGGATGTCGCTATTGGTGATGAACTTGATTCAGCTGACGACGTTGGCACATTGAGTGTAACAGAGCTCAATATTGAGGAAGCCGCTTCACATATCACGTCACCAGAGAATGCTGGCGACCTTGACGATGCTGAGGCCGTTGAAGAAGCCGTTGAAGAAGGGCTTCTGACCGAACGTGATATTGTGGCTAATGGTGATGCTGTCGTCTACAGTTTCGACTCAAGCTCTCTTGAAGGTGCTCTTGCTTCCTACGGTACTGATGAGAAAGATGCCTTTGAGCAGGCTGTTGGTGAAGGTGTGTTCACCTTTGCTCTTGAACAAACAGATGAGACAACAGGGAGCAATACAGATTCAAAACTTCTTGACCTCTCTGAAACCGACTACGAAGTCGTTTACGATGGTGAAGATGGAACACACTACGTTGTGATCGATACTGATGACATGGAGTTCGAAAACTCCGGTAGTGGTGTTGAAGATGGTGACGCGTACAACCTTGCAGTGAGCCTTTCCGGTGACCGCTTCGTTGACGATGACGAAGAAGCTGAAGAATACACCGTGACTGCGTTCACTGAAGTAGAAGAACGAATGGTTGAGTTCGACGACCCATTGACCGCGTATGTCGACTCTGAAGCTACTATTACAGCCGAAACGAATACAGCCCCCGGTTCAGAAGCTGATGTTCGTGTTCAGTCTGTAGATAGTAACCCTTCATTCTTGGTTTCGTCAACTGCTGTTGTTGATGAAGATGGTTACGCTACCGCCGAATTCGACTTTAGTGAGTATTCAGCTGGTGATGAGTTCGAAGTGGCCTTCACTGATGCAAACGGTGAAACATACGAAGCAGAAGGGACTCTTGAAGACGAACCAGAACCAGCAGCGTTTGAATTCTCAGTTGTTGACGCTCCTGAAGACGTTGAACCCGGTGAAACATACGATCTAAACGTTGATATTGAGAACGTTGGAGATAGTGAAGGCGAGACTGAATACGAAATCACAGCTGATGATGAAGTCATCGGTGAAGGTGATGTTACTGTTGAAGCAGGTGATGTGGAAACAGTAACTGGTGAACTCGTTGTTGACGAAGATGCAGAAGGTGAAATCAGTTACAACGTTGAAGTAGATGGTGAGTCAGAATCTGGAACGATTACTGTTCAAGCTGACGGCGGTAGTGACGATGGTACTGCTGACGGTACTGATGGAGCCGGTGATGACGATGTATCTGGTCTTGGCTTTGTCGTTGCCTTGGCCGCTATCGGTGTTGCTCTCGTCGTTGGATACGCCGCTACTGGCCGAGAAGAATAACCACAACCCATTCGGGTTTTATTTTATTTTTAAGTTGATTAGCGTTAGCTTCTGGCTTCGACAGCATCGATGATTTTTGCTGCGGTTCGTTGAATACGTTTGAACCGCCCTCGAAGTTTGTTGCTTTCATCTCCGTTCCACCGTGAGACGTAGAATGCTGAATTGTTTGCGTCAAGACCAAAGTATCGACAGACAGCGTACGCAACACATTCAGCTTCTACTTCCTCTTTTTCGCGTTCAGTTTCTTCATCGTCCTCACTGTGAATGAGTTCGTGGGCAATTTCGTGAATGAGAGTCGAACAGACATCCGCAGTATTTTTTCTGTCACGGATGAAGACGTGACCGTTTAACTGCGTGTATCCTTTTGACCCATTTCTTCCGGTGTATTCGCTAGGCGATTCAATTGTGACAGTGATATCGAACTCATCAGTCGCAGATTCAATCAGTTTTGACTTCAAGCCTGTTGCGTCACCTTTTGTATCCCAGTCTGCCGGTTCAAAGATATCTTCTTCGTTAGCATCGTCTAAGGGACTGGTTTGTTCATACGCGAATACGGTGACAGTTTTGTAGTACCATACATCTATTTTCCATTCCTTTTCAGGATCGACGTCCCAGTCATCTGGATGAGTACCAGCCTTCTCACAGTCCATGTAGTCGTATTTTACGTGGTACCCCGGGCCTTTACCACACTCAGGACAGACTGGCCCTTTCTCAGGGGCAATAATTTTGAATCCCCGTTCACCTTCCTTAACGTGCCGTCCGTGATCTTTGATCCACTGTGAAAATCCAGCAAAATGTGTCGCTGTTCCCGCGAAATCCACATCCTCACGGTACAACATTTGACTCAAAATAGACCCCTGATTGTTGAACGAGTATTCCCATAAGGAAAGATCACTTACAGTATCAAGGTAGTCAGTAACGACTTCACGTATTTCATCATCTGTTGCAGCTTCTTCGATGTCGTGTAGGAACTCATCAATAACTTCGAACACATCGTCACTTGAACTGACATCACAAGCATCGAAACCAGATTTGTCTGTATCGACGCTTGAAACCGTCTTGTCTGGATTGATTGAGTTATGGATGGACACAATGTATTTCCTCTACCACATATACACCAATAGATAACATAATACTTGTGCTTAAATTCTAATATATCTGCCAATATTTGACTGTTGAATGTTTTTGATGTGGTGCCTAATTTCTTCGTAGATATTTGGCTATTTTCGACTGAGCGTTTGATGAGATATTGTCAATCTTTGAGAGTGCCTCATATATTTGTCCATACGGCGGTGGAGAGAAAGATGAGATATTATCATCAAACTCATTATACGCTCCAATAGCGGCTTCAGCAGATGCTTCAGCAAATTCATCTTCTGTTAATTCGTGCCGAAGCGTGTTGAGGCGACCACCGATATCAAACCGAATCGTTGCGCCGGCCAATTCGAGTTGTCTTTGAGTCCTATCTCCTATTTCGACAAACATTCCCTTCCCAGTACCTGTGGGTATGTTATCAAATTCTCCGTGGAGATTAATTCGGAGTGTATAAGATTCTGTTTGAAGGATCATTCCTTTTTTGAGTTCGTCCTCATCGTAGTTTGATATTTCCTTGGCTGATTTTGTACAGAGTGCGTATATATTGGCGTGTTGTTCCCTGACAACTCTTTCAATAATTGTGTCATCAGTATAGTTACCAGTCAGAGCTTCCGATCCAATCGTTCTTAATGGCTCTGTGTCTTCTATTGTTTTGTGCAGGTCAACAGGATTATCAGGTATTTTTCCCGATTTGTATACGTCGACTGTGAGATTTTCTTTCCACGGTCTGACTACGTTGGGGAATAGCCAGACGGGGAAGTATGTCTCAACTCTTCCATTTCGTACAACGTACACAGCTTCGATGTCTGCAAAGTTGACTCCGAGTCCGATTGCTTTGAGTGGTACTTTCTCAGCTTGTGGTTGTCGTTCAATTGCTTCTTCTGATGCTTTTGATTCGATAGTTAAGTCGCTATCAACAGCATCAATTGAATTCCATTTTTCGATTTGTGGAACTTGGTTTATTTTTCCAAATCCTTCTTCACGAGCGATATCGAAGTTATCAGCATGTTCACGAAGGATAGGGGCAAGTTGTAGTTCTTGTGCGCCGTTGTGGCTGTAGTGTAAATCGAACTCATTCATTCCGACTTCAAAGGCTACAATAGCCGCGTGACTCACTCGTGGTCACCTCTCAATTCCGCGCCCCGTTTAAGTTGGGAGTATGGTGTCATACGTTGTGTTTCAATCATTCGCCGTATATTAATGTTTGTACAATCTCTACAGACTGAGTATACTGATAAAAATTAAAAAACGAGATAAGGATCAGTTAGGGTCGATATCAGTAACTGTACCGACTCCTTTCGTTTGTCCTTCACGGAAAACAAACTGCTGCCCTTCCTCAATATAGTACGGTCGGAATTTGAACTTTAACCGGGCAACACCTGTATCTCCCGGGAGGAGGTGACCATCAGCAGGCAGGATATTTGCTGTCTCTTGAACCGTCTCAAGATGGACAACAGGCTCATACCCATCACGGATACGCGTTGGATGGTTTAACGCCATAACTTCTGCCTCAAATTCTTTGACTGCCGGTGGATTAGCCTCACGTGGTACCAGTACCATACCCCGTTCCAACTCATCTGCGTCAACGCCTTTCAGATTGATTCCGACTAGGCGTCCCGCATTTGCTGAGTCTAACTGATGGTGATGAAGCTCAATTGACCGCGCTTCAACGTTTCTATACTCACCATTCGGGAAGGGGCCAAGCAGAAGTTCATCACCAGTCTCAACTGTCCCGGATTTGATTGCCCCACTAGCCACTGCGCCAACACCTTTGATGTCGTATGTTCGATCAACGTACATACAGAAATCACCTTCTGCTTTCGTTGTCTTTGGTAACTGTTTGAACAGTTCATCAAGGTCATCAATACCATCTCTCTCGACAGCACTCGTAACGAAAATTGGAGTGACGTTTTCAGAGATTTCATCTGCTACTTGAGAGATATCATACCGTCCTGCTCGGAGAGGTGTCTTATCAGCATCTCTCAAATGGCGCTCGATTGTCCGTATGACCGTTTCTAACGTTTCTTCGTCTACGAGGTCAGATTTGGTAACCGTGACAATTGTGGGGAGTTCAGTAGCGAGGAGGATGCCAAGGTGTTCACGCGTGGTCTTGGTAGGCCCGTCATCAGCGGCAACGGTCAACATACCGTAGTCAATACGCTGACCAACGAGTCCACGAATTGTTGTTCTGATCCACGGTTCGTGTCCAACTGTATCCACAAATGAGACTAATTGGTCAGCCTCGTCCACAATTTTGGCTTTATCATCGTCGCGTGTCGGGTCACTCACGTACATTGGCTCACCGTCTTCATCGTGCCCGTATACTGCGTGCGACAAGGATGCTGACAGTCCTCGTTCAACTTCGTGTGGGCGTGTATCGAGGAATCCACGCAGGGATCCAGCACCATCATCAGTCTGACCAGTAACCAGACTACCGACTAGTGTTGACTTTCCGTGATCGACGTGGCCAGCTGTCCCAATAACGATATGGTCATCATCGGATTCAATCATTCCACCTTTTCGGATGGACGCAAGGCCAACGAGACCATTGCCAATATTCCACGTTTGTACGTCCTCAATATGACAGCCTGCTTCTTCAGCGATTAGACTGAGGACATCCATTGATTCCGTGAACTGTTCGTGGGGGATTCCAGCGAGCCCTCCGTCGTCAGTGACACCGACGACATAGGTTGCTTTTCCATCTCCAGATAGTGTTCGATGTCGAAGCTGAGCCGCGAGGCTAGCTCTACGTCCCTCTTCAAGATGTGTATCTTTTCTGAGACGCTGTTTGAACTCGATGGAACCACCTTCTTCTTCGCCTTTTTCTACGACCTGTTCAAGGTCGGCCCTATTTGGGGCCATTAATACTATCTTGTCGTAGTGTCAAATAAATATTCGTGTCTTCTGACCCCTTGAGTCAGAACACATACCCCGTTCAAAACTCGACCAAGATATATGAGTGAAACAGAATCATTGCAAAAGTATATTGTATACTTTACAGATGATACAACTGACCCGATTCCGGTCAAAGCAGAGTCGCGGCCTGACGCGTTCAGTATTGGGCGACGGTATCAGGGTGAATCAGTGGCGGCTGCTGTTGGAACAGATGGTGGTGAAGACTTCTCGAATGTCTACGCTGAAGACTTTATTACTGCTGAGGATATTTAACATCGGTGGCGGGTAGAATCCTCTTTGAAAACATCATCCCTCGTGGTTCGGGATATCTTCAGGTTTAATTGTCCGTTCTAACTTTCCAATATAGCCGAAGATGTCTTCATATCCTTCTTCACTTGCAAGTAATGGCATCCGGTTCGGTTTATTCACCGTGTATTCAACCACGTCATCCCACGCGAGAACTTCACCTTGTGGAACCACTTCGAAATTTTTGTAATTGACATGAGGTTGACCACCTCCTTTCGTCATTTTCTCCTCAGCCCGAACAATATGTGCGTCAGTAAGATTTGGTTGTTCATCTTCTAACACTCCGTGTACTCTAAGGAACTGTTCAACTGCTTCAACTCCAAAATCAACGGCTTCAATACTAAACTGCTTTCCTGCTTCTAATCCAATAAAATCTGGTGTAATTTCCGCCAATGTTCCTGTAGTAACAGGTGATGTGTCAACTGCATACTCAACTGGAAGGGCGGTAAGGCTCTTCATCTCTGCCATACTTGGCTCACCATATACGAGAGCAAATGGTGGCGGGGCACTATGCGTAGTATGTAATGCAAGAACTTCATCAGAGTCTTCAATGAAACGAAGGAGACGAGCGGCTAACCGTTCTTCATACAGTTCACTTTCTAAATCACCCGGGAAACAACGGTTAAGATCGGTTTCGGTATACCGCACCTGCGCTGATATCGCCGGTTCGTTAGCGATAATGAATCTTGCAGTTCCATTTATGTCGGGGGAATATTTCAGATCCTCTGCTAACTGTTCTACTATCCGATGGCCTGCTGGCTCATCGCCGTGAATACCACCGATAACTGTTACAACCGGTGTTCCTGAACCGCGCTCAATAACCTGCACAAGTCTTAATAAAATATACGCATACGAATGAAATATATCAATCGGTGGAGTCGCTGCTTCTCCTCCGTGTTAAATAACAAATGTAGATTACCATTTGATCTCACTCTTTTCCACTTCAGAACGTACTTGCTGATATTTATCGTACGTCTCCCATGACTTTCCAGATGGGTTGTGGTGGACAACAAGTGTGTCTGTTTTGCAGTCAGGACACATCCTCTGCTCAGGTCTTTTCACAGGTTTACTGGCTTTATTTCTTGGTGACTCGAGGTTACAGTTCTTACATTCAACTGTGTACCGATGATCGAACACCCCCATCCACGTTTCATTGTCAATATGGGTGACTGCATCAAGTTCTTCAGCAACATCTTTGAACGGTGCCCCGTGTCCACCTTCACCTGTGCGGAAATATTCGACAGCATGGGCAAGTTCGTGTCTGATTATGCCGGTGAACTTTTCCCAACTCATCCCAGCATAAAACCGCCATACAAAGGTTAAATTACAGTATGTGACTTTTCCAGTTTGATTATTCTCATAGGGGGTACATTTTCCACCAGACCGTGTCCACCTTCTCCCTGTCTCGATCGTATATCCAAGCGGTAATCCATCTTCATCTGGTTCACCAACTGCTTTGAGTTCAGCCCATAACCCCCGATGTTCAACGAAGGCCTCAACATATGCTCTTATACGCCGTTTGAGCTGGTATTCCTGACTTTTCGATGGGGTATCTACTCGTTCAGGTTCCTCCGGGATATCGTAGTCATGGTCAAGTGTCGGTATATCCTCGTATGTGATGACTCGGGACATTAGTTTCAGTTCAACAAACAGCGTTCCTCCACAAAAACGTATCCGTTAAATTCAGGGAAAGTCACAGTGTATCAGTCACTCTTCTTTGTTTTCTAGTTGCTCTTCAAGTTCAGCGTCGGTGATGAGTAGGTCATCCATTTGCTTCGCAATACTAACGGCAGACCGTGGGTTGATACCTCTCTGTTCGAGTTCCATCTTCAGTTTTGATTGGGCTTTTCGACTTTCATTTTCACTTCGAACATCATCGAAGTGTTCCAGCAAAATATTTTTGACTGCTGCTTCTGGAGGAAGAGTGTGTTCATCGCTTTCAGCACACGCTTCTAAGAATGTTTTTCGGAGAGATGGAACTGACAACATTTTCTCTCCCTCGGTAAGTCCCCAGAGAAGGTCGTTATAATTGCTGTACTCAGACTCTGGTTTTCGTTTCTTCCACTGTGTATCGTTAATCTTCTCATATGGGCCTTCATCGGGTGTACTAAGGCCTACAGTATTGTACGTGATGTCGATGGAATTCTCGAAATCTGCTGCGACTGCATCTAAGACATCTTCTATTGGTGGTTCTTCATCGTAGGCTGCTGCAAGGTAATCGCGCTTCTTTCGAATCGTGTCTTTCACGAATGCCGGCCCGACTTCAAATCGGAAAGCCAATCTCCAATCTCCTTCATACTCGTGTTCAATTGGTGTTGAATCATCGATAAGTTCGTAATCAGTTACCTCCAATTTTGAAAGTAACTGCCATAGGTCACTATCGTACCAGTATCGATCTCCGCTTTCTGTGGTCATATGAATCTGTTAGAATTTCTTGTGTAAAAGCCTCTGGAAATGTCTGTTAGGTGCCGCAGCTTGTTGATATGAGTTTGTTCAGTTGTCCTTGGGTGTGGAGAAATACAATTATTAGTCTGTTCGTTGTATGTTACGTATGTCCGAAGTGGAAGACCTCTATCCGGTGAGACAATGGTTGCCTTTAGTTTTCTACGGTGATGATGAATCAAAGGCACGGAAACATATTGTGAGTGAAATAATGACTCACCCTGCGGAGCTTATTTCAGAATATGAACTCCGTGTTATGACAGAAGCTGCTGAAGGTATCTCGACCGATATGGTGTTTGACCAACTTGAGGTTCTGCAATCAGCAGGGATAATCACACACGTTGATGGAGAATCGTACACGTATTATGGGTATACGGATCGAGGAAAGCAGTTTATTGTTGATAGTCGGTTGTACAGGGGCGAGGAAGTTCTCAAAAGTGTGTATCACGCGATGGAAAAAGACGAAAAGCACGAGGAAATTTATCGTACTGAACGTCCCCATCATCCACCTGTCCACAATACGTACGAAGAAAATAACCGTGATACTGACTTGTGGGCCTCTGCACGTGAACAAACGTTCGTTGAACTCACTATTATGGTTGAGCATGTTGGTGGGGATGAGTTTGAAGCAAAAGTTGTATTAGATGGTGAAGACATCCTTGATAGAAAGCGGTTCACAGTTGAAAATGCTGAACTACGATGGGATGACGGAACGCGTGAACAGTCTGTCACTCAGTCGTGGGGTGGGCTTGGTGATCTAAATCAGTATGAGGTCTACGTTGAAGATAATGGAAGTATTGTCAACGTGAATGTTGGTAAAAATGGAGAAGATTGGTATTCCGATGCTATGATTCAGAGAGACATCCCAATATTTCGTGAAACAAGCGGAGATATTTCTAGCAGTAGATAGTAGTACGATTTCTTTATTCAATGGTTGATTTGAATACAAAGGGTCTGTTATGTGGGTCTGGGAGGGGAATGACTTAAAACTCCCAACTATGAATATATAGTGATGGATTGTGAGAACTCTCATTCAAAAGAACTGACCTTTTTCGACATGGTACGTAGGTCTTCTGAACGGACAGATTTAGACCAGTTATACGAATCGGAAGAAAATTTGTAGTCGGAATAGTTTGCAGCGTCATTTATTCCAAGCATGGTTCTGAATAAAGAAGCCGTGCTACCAACTACTG
>SL_4KL_010_BRINEDRAFT_10000028_pt1 | contig 50564 bp, 30 predicted proteins | sample SodLak_010_BRINE_2_FD_10664 | JGI IMG/M metagenome (IMG submission 10664) | reverse complement strand
GTCTGCTGCTCAACAGACACGGACTGTCCAAAGGTGATGTTCTGTTCAATCTCTGCAGGAGACGTCGAATCGACTTCGCTGAGAACATCTGATAGAATATCGTCGATTTCCTCACTGAACCCATCACTCATATCTAGTATACAAACAGATACGAATTAATAATAATACCGACCCACCCGAATTTTCTGAATTCTGATGATCTCCGTGGGCCTAATACGTAGAAACTAAGCGATATAGAGCCGTTCCAGCGATGTCCTTAGCATCCTGATCAGCAATAATGTATCAATATCTGGGTGAGGAAATGTGAGGCTCTTATTGGACTCAGTGAAACAGAGTATGAACTTCGAATTTTAGCAGCAGTATACCCATTTTGTGGACCGACCAGTTTTGATGAGACAGGCCAGCGAGCACCAGTCGACTCGCTGGCCATTGGGTTCCTCCCGACGCTTGAAGGCTTCATTGGGGCATTCTTTATCGGCCTGTTCGTCTTTTCGCTCACACACACTGTTCATCGGTGATTTGAATTCGGAAACGAGGTCGATTCCAGTCCTGCGTGATGCTCATTAGCTTTTATTTGATCATGGGTTGTGCTGTGGATCCTCTATATTGGTGAGGGGGGTTTCATGGATCTCACCACGCTTGCGGAAGCGGGTGATATCGACCTTCACCTCTCGTTTTGTTTCTGTCCGTTCTTCAGTCTCCGCACGGAGTAATTCAAATGGATTTGGAATCTCACGTACGTATGGATCCGCTTGGATGTCCTTTCGAAGATTCCCAACAATATATAGGTAGAAGAGATCGCTGACATCCGTCGTCCGAGCAGTTTTCCATTCATTCCACGATATACCCGGTGTACGGGTGTCGTTGCCGGACGATTTTAACTCGATTAGTCGATCGGCTGTTCCGGTTTCAGGATTGACCGTCAGAATATCGAAGCCAGGATACGGAAGCGGCAAGCCAATCTCTCTATTCAGCATTTCGATCACTGGGCCTGCTATATTACTATCCCGCGCTTGCTTGATGTTGTGTTTGGTATCGACCTCGAACACATAGTCGCCCGGAGATTTCCCCGACGACTCAAAGTCGAATCCTAGTTCTGGATCTTCGAGACGAGCCTTTTCGTACTCTGTTGTAATCTTCATACCAAGGGCATCAATAGCCGTGCGGTACTTCTGTGATGTGGTCCCTCCGTTTCCATCACTACCCCCTCGTCCATTTTGACCTTCTTTTCTGTCATTCGACTCTCCATCTGGTTCAACGATGATTGCCTTTCGATTGCCTCCAATTGCCAACTCTGAAGGGTTGTAAAGCGGTCTCGTTTGCCGTTGCGGAGTGCGTTTCTCTATCGGTTCTGTGGCCGGGTCTGTCTCGTCGACTTCGTAATCTGGGTCCTCGTGGTTATGATCGTTCGAAATATCTGAGAAGCCACCTCCTGATCCTCCGTCCTCCTCATCGAAGAGGCCCTGTCTCTTGGACTCAATTTCATCTCTCGATGAGGGAGCTCCGGCCAAGCGGAGATAGTCACGGCGTTGGCTGTCGTCTGATGCAGTAAGCATTGTCACAACGCCTTCGAATTGAGTGATGTCCAGTGCCCCGCAGATGGCGCGGGCCAAGAATCGATACTGCTCGTCGGAATTTATCGATGACCGCACAATTGGTATCGGAGATTCGGTTCGACCACGGTCGCGGCTATCCAAATAGTACGGTGGGTTGGACGTCACAGTGAGCGTCTCATCGCCGTGTTCAAGCTCATAATCGACTTTGATAGTATCCACGATGTCGAGATTGTCGATAAACGACCGCATGCCCTTTAGATCACGTGTGATCAATTCCTGTGATTGGCGTTCGGCCTCAAGTCGACAGAGAATGTACGGGGCAGCTTCGTTCAATTCTTCGATGAGGCGAATTCTCTGTTCGTCATTGTCATCCGAAAATTTCGGCGTAGCGGACGTGACAGACTCGAGGTCACGCATAGTGAGATGGACGCCGAACGGAATGGCATCGGATTCTCGAAGGACAAACACAGGGAGCCCCTCGATTGGAATCTGTTCGAGGACATCGGGGCCATCCACGAAGTAGGCGTTCTTGGCATGGGTGAATACGAACCCTTCTTCGCCACGTCGACATAGAACTCTCAAATTGGCTAATTCGGGTTGGGCTGCCTGCCATCGCTTGTCTGTGACAGCGCGCTGTTGGTCGGCCAAGTTCGGCAGAAGTTCGCTCACATAGCGATAGGTCGACTTGATTTGTCGTATGGAGTCCGTAATATCTGAGTTCGACGGTATTGCTCCTGTATCATCAGTAAACGTGTTTGCCAGTGTGTCTATGACAGTAATTGCGTCGCGTGGTTGGAAGGTAGATTGCGAGAGCTCACGTCGAACACCTATCGCTATATAAAACCCAGCAGAGTCCTGCGTACGCTCTGCCACCTCACTTTGCAGAACAGGTAATAAGTAGTGACCCTGTCGTTGGAATCTGGTGCTGACGCTCTCGGTGGGCATCCAAACTTCATCCGGCTGTCTGACCCCATGGTCTGTCGGACACCATCGAGCGTGTTTGAGTTGCCAGAGCCACAGATTGAGACCGATAGACCGTTTTTCTCGTTTCGAGGGACAGTTCTGATTTCGGCGGGAAAATGAGGTGACATCGTGGGTGGCTAAGGTTGGATGGCGATAGCCCTGGAGACTCTCTTGCCACCATCCGGTGATGTGGTTGAGTAGACGTCTACCCACATCTGCACTCGATTCTGATCCACCGTCCGTTTGATCAGCTTGGGTTGCCGTAATATACTGATCGATAAACTCGATACTGTGCATCCGATAAATCGAGTCATAGTCACGGCGTTCTCCAGGCGACGCGTTCAGTTCATCAGTGAGATGCTGCTTGTACTTCGTCCATAAATCCTCGCCGAGAGCATCCAGTGCTGATGGTTTGTTTGGCCGCTCGATTCCTTTTGTGCCCTTTAGATCACGTCGGGTTTGCGGATCGAATAACGGTGTCAATCGAATGTGTGGCGCAATCCCGAGCCACTGGAAGAAATCTCGCCACTCGTCGAACGTTGTTTCCTCACCAATGTCGGATTCCTCCTCGATATCTTCCTCCTGAATACCGGCGAAATCGGTCGGTGGTGCAAGATAATGTGCCTCCTCAATAGCAGCTGCCTCGAGGAGAGGTTCAATCTGTTTGGCGTCACTTACATCGGGTTGCCAATCTTCTCCAAAGTAGACACGGCAGGCTGGTTGCCACCCACCGTCTCTCGTGGGAACGGGGAGCAGACAGAGCTTGTGCAGTGTTTGGGTCCGTTCGATGTGTGGCAGTGGAGCCTCTGGAGTCACTGACTCGCCGGCGAGTCTCCAGACCATCTCTAAAACATCCATCTCTCGAAGTGGTGTGTCATCCGTGTCTGTTTGTCTCGGACTCTGTAGGACGGGGAATATGGCTTCTCTTGCGACCTGTTCGAAGACAAATTCCTTGACGTCCCAAAGTGACTCTAGTGCGGGCTTTAGATCCTCGACGAGTTCACTTTGCTTCCGTGAGTTAACTTCCGTCCCCGGGCGATAGAGCGGGGGTGACAGGAATTCAACGCCGGGGAGATCGACGTCTAGAATTTGGTTTTGCGGCGGGAAGAAAAATTCTCGACTCTTTGTTCCGTTTTTGGGTTCGTGACGAACGACGCCCTTGTCGGTGGGTCGACCAACAGGAAAGACGGCTTCTGTGCGGCAGGCTGATTTGAACCCCTCGAGAATCTCGTCTTGGTCATTGATCGTCTCATACACCCACACCAGTACCTGCAAAATGGGGTCGACAGCAATCTCATCATCTGAATTTGGATACTTATCGAGCGGCGATCGGTCATCAGGGGCGGCCCCCAACACAGTGGGGACCTCAATTGCGGACAGTACGGTCGCGTCTAGTCCGTTCAGAATCTGGGCGTTCTCATACGAGAGAAGTGATGTCTCTGGGAAGTAGCCGCTGGCTTCGAGTGCTGGCAGTTCGAGACGGCCTTGCCCATGAATGCGTGCGATATTTTTGGCAATTTGGGGGCGTGTCTCTGCATAGTATGGCACGACCACCTCGCTAAGTGAAATGGAAGTGTAGTCAGCTTTGTTTGAATTGAATTTAGGGAGAAATGCAACGTCAGTGAATGCATCTCGGAGTGCTGAAACGAACCGCCCAACTAGCGTATCATCCTCGTGGCGAGCATCTTCGGTGAGATGTGTGAAATCCAGCCAGCCTAGAATACTCTCTGGACTTGTGGCCGTTTGTTCCACATAGGATAGTACGTCAGTGGCGAGCAAGTCGGCGATCTGTTCGAGGAGGAAGGCGTTGTAGTTGTCCTCGTCGGCGGTTACATCGACACCCGTCCTCGAGATCTTCGTATAGAATGCCCCGTTGACGAGCGCTGGGATTGGGCACCGTTGTTCGGTTGGAAGGAATACGTGGAGGAAGGGTCGTTCTTTGAGTGGTTCGAGATGAATCTCACCGGACTCACGTGTTACACCAAGTGCAAGCCCAATTCTTGTTGTGTCGACCTCTCCCCATGTGTTAGTGTCTATACCACCGGTGTGTCCCTCGATCGGTATGCGTTGGCGTGAAAAAAGCCCAAAGGTCGAACTCGTCGTCTCTCCGTCGGCCCCCTCGTGGTCTACAGTTACAAACTCAAGCTCGCATCGGAGTTCGTCGACATCCTTGGGTTGTCTCTGGATTCTCCACTCTTCGGCCGAGCCATCGAGGCTAAGTTCGAGTTCGTTGAGATTCTGGAGAAAGACTGCAGTATGCTGGTCAAGATCGGAGATGGCAGACAGCGTATCCTCACGGAGGTCAGGGCTTTTCAGCTCAAACCGAAATACAGTGTTGTACCCGTCGGCAAATAGCTCTTCGACGCGTTGGGGTGTCTCTTCTGGCGGGAACGGAAGCCGCATTAACGGAATACCGTGGATGTCTTCACTCGTCCAATCGTCGAGGCCGCCTACGACATTATCGATCGGTTCGCTCGCTCGCTCGCGATCGAATTCAAACGAAATCCCCGTTGAGAATACCTGGGGGTGGTCAGTGAGATCGAGGACAGAGCTGAATCCGCGGCCTTTGTGACCAATGGGTGCTTCCTGCTCATCACTCGCGTCTTTCGTCGTATAGCTCATCGTACAGAGGGCCTCAACGTCATCTTCGTCGATTGGCCGGCCTGTGTTAGCGACAAGAAGAGTGTTTCCGTCTAATTCGAATCGGACCCGCTTTCTGTCATCCGCACCGGCCATCGCGTCATCCGCATTTTGAATCAGCTCGAAGGCGAATCGCTTGTGGTAGTCTGCTTGGATCTGTCCTTCATCGCTGTAGTGGGCGTTGATGTCCTGGGGCGTACTCTGATAGGATTTGAGCCGACTCTCTCGGACATCCTTTAGGAAATCTGTGTCAGACACCGTAGCAGAACTCATTGTCGACTATACTGAAAGACCTCGGATAATTCTACTGACTTAACACCCCGAATATTAGGGTTTTAGTTCAGCATTGTCAGTAAACCAGTAAATATCCTAAATTCGATACTGGAAGCTCCGGCGTTTAGGTCCCGGGAATGTCACTCATCAGCTGACAACCCATAGAGTTGGAGCGAGGTGTCGTCCTTCCCCGTTGGAATCTCGATATCGGCTGGACAAAACTCCGAGAGTGGCCCATCCCAGACCGCAGTCTCCGGGGTATCATCCGTCACTCCCAATGCCTCGTATAATCGCTTCCAAATCAGCGTCTGATCAAATTCGTCGGCATTAGGTGACGTCACTTGGAAGACCGATTTACTAGCCACGATGACGAGTTTCTTTTTCATCCGCGACATGGCGACATTCAATCGGTTTGGATTCAACAGAAACTCTGCCTCACTGCGAACATAGTCTGGATCACTTGCGGTGGCCGAGATCACCATCACGTCTCGCTCGCCGCCCTGGAATCGTTCGACGGTGTCGACAGTCGCGATATCGTTGAACTTCTGATTGAGTCGGCCTTTTTGAGCGTTATGCGGGGTGACAATCCCCGTTTCTTCTTTTGTTGGTTCCTCAAGGGCCGACATTAGCGCCTCAATGATGGCGACTTCCGTCCGGTTGGCATCCTGACTTTCGTCTTCGTCGTGAATTAGCAGCGTCACAGGGGCTGTCGGATCCATTGCTGCAGTAACTCCCTCCGTGGTAGGTAGAATTTCGTCAATCGTATCTCTACGCGTCGACCGAAGTTTGATTCCATCGTCAGTGTAGACGAGTTCCGTCAGCAACTTTGCAACTCGTTCGTGGAGTCGATAGGTCCGGTCAAGTCGGGTAATCGGGATGGCATCACCGACCTCGGGTGAGTGGGCAAAGGCGAAGTCCGTTTCTTCTAAATCGCCGCGCAGGAATCGAACGAAATTCAGGGCGGACATAAACGGAATATTCTCTTCGATCGTTCGGCGGTCCTCGCCATCCCAATCGTGTTGCTGGACTGGTTCCATCTGACGGTGGTCACCGATGAGCAATGTTTGACTGTCGGTTTTGAGGAACGCACTGGAAAGTAATGTCGACGGCAAATCAAGCATGCTTGCTTCGTCGATGGCGAGTAAATCGACAAACGAGTATCCAGCATCCATGACCTCTTCGGCCCCATCAACGTCGAAGAGCTTCCCAGCACATTTGTCAATCACCCCACGGAGCGATGTCGGTGTCGAGAAGATTACGAGGTGGTCCGATGGATCACTGGTCGTGTCGGTGTGGGGACCGAGTACATTGGTCATATGAGCCACGTCATCACTGTCGTAGTAATCGATGAACTCAACGTTTGCTTCAACTGGCGTGGGATCACTCCCGCCAGCACTAGGGGGATTTCTGGATCCGACACGGACGAACTGTGTCGTAGCGAGGTCGCCACCATTGCTCGTAAATTCGTCCCAGCTCCCGACGATGTCGTCCATCGCTTCATTGACTGCCGTGTGTGACGGTGCGGTAACGACAGTCACGAGGCGTCGACCATCAGACTCTGCGGCCGCCAATCGGGCCAACACAGCTGGTGCCAGTGTAAAACTCGTTTTCCCGGTTCCCGGTGGGCCCTGTAAAACAGAGACACGATGGTCCACCTTCCGGACGAACTCTGCTTGCTGCCCGCGTGGTCGAGTGCCAGTTACATCTTCGAATGACTGGATAAACGATTCCACAGCATCTGCTGAGCAGAACTGCTGTTCGAAGTGGTCTGCCTCTCCATTCATGAATGCCCGATTCAGTTGGTCGTACAATGCATTCGAATCTGTCCGTTGGAGTGCAGCGTAGGCACGAGCACTGGGATATGAGTCAGCGTACGGATCGAGAATGAACGTGTCGCCCACAGAGATGAGCTCTGTATAATCGTCGCTGGCAGCTTCTAGTGGGTCGTTGGTGAAGCTCCGATGCCACTTGATATACCGTTCGTGGCCGCGACCACCGAACGTCGATGCGTCCACCCTAATCGAACCGTTGGACCGATCGAACTCCGATACCGTTGCCTTCCCCGAATTCGCAATATAGCGTGGATACGTGGCGTTGACCATGCGGTAGCCATCACCGTCGCGTTCGAGTTTCGACATGACCCGCCAGCTTCCTGACCCACCGTCGTCGGAGCCAGCAATCCGACAGCTATCCATAACATGCTCGGGATCCCGGAACAACTCGTCGTAGAGTAACTCCCCCTCAACATGGATATCCCAGTCGCCACCACCCACGACATTCGTCACTCGGAAGATCGTCGAATCCCCCGATTGCACGCGCTTCCGTGGTGGTTTGAGATAGTGATCGAGACACTCCTGCTGATTGGTGCTGTGTTCGAGGTCGAGATACTCTTGGCAGGCACGACTCAGGTCGGTGTCGGCGAGTTCAAAGACCGGGAGCCGATTGGTATCCATTGGCTGTTTATCGATCTGCCAGTTTTTCATCTCGATCGCCCGCTCGACGTGTTCGAGTGCCTCCGTGAGTTTGCCAGCGAGTGCCTCCACATCGTCAGGGCTAATCCGAGCCGAGTCGACCCCATCACGATACTGATAGGCCGTGAAACTAGAGCCGGTCTCGGTACCGATTGCGTCAAGTTTCCCGCGTGCGGCCCACAGATACTCGAGTGGGATCTGGTTCCCAAAGCGGTTGTACAGGGGGTAAAACCCATCTAGCTCCTTATTTGGATCATCGGCATCACCCAATAACAAGCGAACCGACTCGCCCTGTTCAACGAAGGCACGCTTGCCCTCAAACAGACCTGTTCTAAACACAGACTTGAGGTCGACGTCCTCACCGTCGATCGTAACGACCCAGTCATCTGAAGAGAAGTATCGCTTGTCGTAGTAGTCACCGGCGTAGGCTTCCATCTGGTCGACAGTCTGTACCAGCCCCGTCCCAGGATAGCGTAAGGCCAGACGGTTGGTGATATCGCCATGGACAGCCGATATCATTGGTTGTTCAATACCCTCTCGAAGACCCAAGAGATCACGCACTGATCCACTCCCGAACACAGTGGGCTGTCGCTGGACAGCTTTCATCAGGGCATCTCGCTCTTGGCCTGAGTAGGTGTAGAGATGGACATATCCTTGCTCCGGATTCGTACCGATTTCGGCGGCGGTGTCCTGTATGGCCGTGAACAGCCGCTCGAAAAACACCTCAAGCAGTTCGGCTTCGACATCAAGACTATCGTCTTTGTCTGTCGGCATCTCATCGCTGAACTCAACGACCTTTGTGGTGTCTGTCTTATCGCAGTCGATACGACCAGCGAGCAAGGCGAGCCTATCACGAACGTGGTCGTGTTGGACGTACAGATACACCCGGATCAGTTCGTTCCGAGGGCACGTTGGATCTGGGAGCCGTGGATGTGGATCATCATCGGGCAAGATCCCATTGCCACTGCCCCGTAGGTATTCTATACCGTCGAAGGAATCGTACGACGGATCGATTTCGCCACGCAGTACCTGTGCTCGCTGGACCAGTTCCGATAGCCGGTCTCCGAGTGTCCCCTCACTCTCCAAGGCCCGGACTGTCTCATTGTCACGGGCCGGGAGTTCATCGTAATCGTATGGTTTTGTTCCTTCCTCGCGTTCAAACAGCTCAGTGAACTCAGCCAGCGATTCGATACCATGGGTAGCCAGACGCTCCTGATTGCCCTGTGTGAGGTTCAACAGTGCTGGGTCTTTCTCCTCGATGGCCTTCGTATAACAGACGCCATTGTACGGACAGCCGTCGCACTTTCGCTCCAAGCGGTAGCCAGTCTCCTCGAAGGATTGCTGAGCTAGTTGGTGTAACTCGCCGTCGGCTTTCAACAAGCGCTTGAGTTCTGCTCGTCTCGAGGACCGATCAATTGTTGGGAGGTCCTCCGGAGAGGTTTCCCGGAGGTCCGCCTCCCGATTGACAACCGTTGCTATCGGGTCGTGTTCGAGATTCAATCCAGCGACGACATCATCGAGTATGAGGCTGTAGATGGTTGATTGGATCTGATGGGAGGTCTTGTCCTTCCAGGAGGTCTTGACTTCCAAAATCCGTGACCGAACCCCGTGGCTGTCAGGAAGCGGCTTGAGAGTGATTAGATCAGCAATCCCTGCGATGCCCCAAACGCCGATGTTGCCATACATGGGTGTCTGGAACAGTACGACCGGTCCATCGAGATCCTCCGGGTCGCGTGCGGCAAGGTCTTCTATAAGAGCAGCAAGCTGGTCTCGTATCGTGTATTCCCAGCGGGTTTCGATATCGCTACGAACCTCTCCAGTGTCTGTTTCGACACTTGCTGGCCACGTTGCATCGTACTCTATTGGGTCTCCATTTGACTCTTGATCACCAATCACCTTCGCTGCATCCGCAGCAAGTGCCGCGAGCTGTTCTTCTTCGTAGGCCAGACCAAGATCTGCAAAGAGGTTACTCTGGTTTGTCGGATCGTACCAATTGCGCTCGTCGACGACATCTTGATCAAAGTATTTCAGCCGAAAGAACCGGGGACACCCCGAGAAATTAATATACTGTCCGAGTCCGCTGGGAGTGAGGGTTGTCGACAGGTACTCTGTCTCGCCATCCACGGTATCTATCATGTATCTATCAACCCCAATGTACAATATAAAGGTGGTGAGCAGTTTACTTACGACAAAGTGGCATCGATATGCCGAAATATCCTTCTTTGAAATATGAACGTGAATAAATAGGAAAATCTAAGCGAGTTCTCAGCGGAACTTCCGTCACCATTAGGTTTCCTTCAATCCTCTCGGGTGCATGTGATTCCCTCAGCAGTTTATATGTTAATGTTTAACACAAGTCGGTAATATGAAAAAGTATGGCAACAACTACAGACTCTTCTCAGCTATTCGATTGTCTCACCGACGAACGACTGAAGGATTTGGTGGCCAAACTCAGACGATTACCTACAGGAAGCGAATTTGAGCGCCGTGTCGAGGAGGGTATCGCTACAACCGTCGAGATTGAAGACCGTACGTACGCTGACATTATTGAAGAACATGGAGATCTCATTGGATATACGGACTCTGAAACAGAAGATCTCCCATGGTGGCTAAAGGATTTTGAGTGGACTGTAACCGCCGAGCCAATGGATTCAATTACGTTCAATACAGCGTCGTCTATTGGCAAAATGGAGAACTATCCGAATAACACCACTCGCATTGAGAATATTTTATTGAGTAACGCCGAGTCAGTAATTAAGGGCCTCGATGCTTTCGCAACACTCGAAGAAGTATTGACTGAAGCTATGGGACTTGACTCATCTGAACTTACGCCTACAGGCGACGATGTAGACAAATACGGTATTCCGGAGAAACTCTTTGTTGTCCCAGAACGCGGCCGCATTGATACCAGCGACTCGTTCAAAAAGTGGATGGGATATATCATTAATCTGTGTCCACCAGCCAGTCCCGAACTTACCGCTTGCCTCCGTGTTAATGCGAACATCGAATGGCGGCATGCAAAAGAGATTCTTGACGAGGAAGAACTCCAGCGACTCACTGAATTGAAAATATTTGAGTCTACGAAACCTAAGGATCGAGCTTACAACGAGAAATTTTACAACTCATTGGTCACACTCCTTGAGATCACACTCCCCTTCGACCTAGAAATTGAAATTGGCAATGACAAATCAGCACTGACGGACCTCCAATATGCCTATTATCGTGGTTGGGCACAAGACACAGAACGAGTATCGAATGAGCAACAGTGGCTCCGTATGGCCCGGAAATCGGATAATATCAGTGATGATGAGGAGTACAGATTTGCAGAATATGCATTCCAACTACCCATTAAAATCCTCAACTCGCATGTTGTGTACGAAGACCAACAAGAGACGTATGCGAACAAAGAAAGTAAGGCGATAGGAAGACTTCTCGAAGAATTCGGACATCCACTCAACGATGACTGATTCTTCTGACAGACGGGACCGTCGCGACACAGACGTCGACTCTGAAGAAGCAAACGCCTCGGGGCCCACCACAGGTTCGAAAAATGGGACACCGACCAGACCCGACGACGAAAACACTGAGCATACCACTGGCCCCCTCACGATCGAAGAACGCCAACAACTCAATCTCGGTCGCTCAAGAGAGAAAAACAAAATCAAAGAGCCCAGTAGCCCAAGTGCCGCAGTCGACCGAGTCTCTCCATTTACGACTAGCAAAACAGCGATAACCATAGGGAGAGAGGCAGACACGATCACTGCACCTATCAAACCGGCCCCACCGATTTCAGGGAACGAATCTCGCGTGTCTTCACACGGGATCACAGTGGTGCGAGTACCCGAACAGCCAATTGATGAGGCCCGAACACAGCAAAAGAAGGAGATTCCGAGCGGGACACATCACCAGCCACTCAATCGCCATACACTCTCAATCACACGAGTCACAGAGCGAGTCGACACCAAAGTCCGGCCTTCGACACAGGCCCTCCTCCAGGCGAACGGCCAGCAGGCACTCTTAGACGATATCGAAGATATCGATCCCATCTTCGGTTGGAGTGGCGGCCATCCCTACGGTTCGGATCGACCGACACTCATCTTCCATCGTGAGGAAGCTGACTCCCAGATTCAATCGTTTGCGTTTCTTCAGCGTGTTCTCCGTGACACGTTCTCCGAGATTAAAGGCGGTGAACCGACAGTCGATCAGGTAGAATTCGTTGCGAACGAAGCACAGTTCCCGACCATTGGAGGACGAATAGTCACACTGGATTTGACCGATGACGATTGGACCCCATCGCTCGAAAACGGTCGACCAACAATTGAGCGAGGGGGAATCGATATCGTCTCAGCCCTCACCGAGCAGGGAAAGACCCTGTACTCCGGCGGACTGGGGTACTTAGTCATTAATGTCCCAGCGGAGTGGGAATTAACATATCGACATCGGGATTTCATTCGGAAACTTGTCGGTGAACTCGCCAATGCCACGCCCCATACTGACAAAGAAGACGGAGGCGCATTCGAGAAAATCCGTTCAGCCCCGATCACAATTGCCCAACCACGAGTAACAGAACCAGAGGGTTTTGCGACCCGTGTAGCCCAATACTTCGGGTTTGAGTACACACCTGATTACGAGACGATTGCCCAACTTGATGCGAGTTTTACCACCACTCTTCGATCCCAGCGGTGGGCTAAAGTGGCGCTCTCAGAGCGACAATCATACGGAGAAGAGAGCAGTCAACATTACAATTGGAAAGCACTGATTACCGAGGGGCTCGCATACGCCCTCTGGAAGACGACGACTGATGGAGACCAACCGTTCGACACGTTCATTCAAGAAAAACTCCTCCCTGAGGGACCGCTCCACACAGAGTATCCACCAGACGCTGAGCAACCAGAAGAAGGCAGTTTGATCGCGGATGTGTACCACACCGATGAGGACTCAGACTGGCTTCCTAACCGACTTGCGGAGTTCCTTGACGATGAGCTATACGAGCGTCCGCTTGCGATCGAATTCGAGACGGGCTTCGCTGAAGCCGGCTTTGGATATCGCAAACTTATCGAGTCCATCAAAAAATACAGTGACAGTAGCTTCAGTGGGACTCTCTTAGTCGTGGTCCCACCGCGACTCCTGTATCGAGGCGAGCGGCAGGCACGGCATCTCGATCGGTTGGTGCGTTTCCAAGGTGGGCAGATCGACGACGTCATGACACAGCTTTGTATTCCCGTTGTAAGCGAGGGTCGATGTACGAGTCTTCAAACTGCCTCTACTCTTATCACGAGGTTGTACGACGATGTCTAAGACGGACGCTGATCTGGACCATTTGTTCAAAAGATTGGACCTCGATTCAATCCCTCACGGAGTGATTCGACTTGGAGTCCAAGACGAGGAAGGGAGGCTTTCGCAGGATGAACTCGATAGTATTCTCAATACAGACGACGAGCTATCGTTCATCCTCCGGGACCACGACAAAAACGACGGAGGACGCCACCAGATTCTAGTTGAAGACGACGAGCTCAGACACAATGTGTGGACAAGGTACACATACGACCTTACTGACGATACCGGTGATCTTTGTCTCGTCATTGAGGCTCGCATTGATTTAGTCCACTCTGAGAGGTTCCCCTCGGAGATGATAGTCACAGGTAGGATGCTCATCGAAATTCACGACCACCCAAAAATTCAGTCACTCGCTGCAAATCGCGTCGCTGGATTGGATCAACAGAAGGCCGACCTTCGCCGCTTCCTGCAGGCAGACAACAACGATTGGGGCCTCCCAAATCGGACCGGGATGCTACTGGAAGGACCGCCCGGAACAGGCAAGACAGAGCTTGTCATCGAGACGTGTCAAGAACTCTTCGGAGGAATGCCAGTCACTATCTCCGGACCAGAAATTCTCAGCAAGTGGGTCGGCGAATCTGAGCGCTTGCTTCGCAAGCAGTTCCAAGAAGCCAAAGCAAGTCAGTCACAGGTTCTCTATATTGACGAGATAGACGCCATTGCACGGAGTCGAAGTACCTCGACCCAAGAGCATGGTGCACAACTAGTCGCTCAGTTGCTAGTTCTTCTAGATGGTGTTGATGCAAAAACCGATGAAGCACCAAAGGTTATTGCCTCAACCAATCTGTCCGATGTTCTCGATCCAGCGCTTCTTCGACCTGGCAGACTGGGAAACCAGCCCATCACGTTCTCACGCCCGGAACCGTTAGCACGGAAAGCGATCTTCCATCACTATCTTGAACAAATCCGTATTAGTAACGAAGGCCGGCTCGAAGACCTACTCACAGAGGCTGTGACAAGCCCAGCCAGATCAGAGTTTCTCGATACTATCGCTGCAGAGACTGACGGGTACACAGGAGCAGACATCGAGGATGTGATCGTAACCGCAGTGACTCGGCTACAGACTACTGCTGATCATGAGGAAGCAGCCTTATCAGCCTCAACGATTCGGAATCTAATCAGTCAACGTGATCAGCAAACAGCTGGGCCAACAATGTCGGAGGAAGTAGTGGAGACGACAGATTCGGACTCGGTTCAGTTGACGGGGGATGGCCAAGCGGTGATAGTCGACACTCCAATTACTGACACAGAGGTGAAAAACATTGTCTCCACATGGTGTAATCGATCTGAAGTGGACTCTGACAGTGCCGTAGTTCGTTCAGTTCGAGCTGCACAACTACTTGGGATGAACGAAACAGACACCCGAGATCGTGTTGTTGCTGCCTTCCAGGAAGATACAAAAGGTCCACTCTGTCTCTATGTGTCAGGCCTTGATTCCATAGTCCGGAGTGCTACTCATACTCCGCTTGCTACTGCTATCATTGAAACCATCTACGAGGAAATCCTTCGATGGAACTCCGGGAATCTGCTTGTTTACGAAACAAAATCTGGCGAGCCGTTGATCGCTGTAGATCATCTGGAACGTTCTGAGTAATCTGATCGAAATTGTATATTGGCGTCCCTTTTTGTGATTTATCAAAATACTTATTGGTCGACTGGGAATACAGTAACTATCCGCTTCTATGAGTGACTCACAGCTGGAAGACGCAGAACTACGGGTCGTACTCCGAGAGATAAGTGACCGGGTAGGTGGGCCTGTCCGGCCCCGCTACATCGCCTCGATGGATTCGGTCAACATCGAGATGTTCGTCTCACGATTTGGCTCGCTGGCTCACGCATGTCTCGTGGCTGGATGTGACTATCTTATCGATGAGCCGGATGCAGATGTGTACGCCGCAGGTAAGTGGGATGCCGAGCGTCGACAGCGGCTAATTGAAGATCTCGTTCGAATCGTCGACACCCTTGGACATCCACCTACTGAGCGCAATCTCAAAACCTACGGACGGGGCCACAGCGATAGGGCAATTCAAACCTTCGGCTCTTGGACAGCAGCCGTACTGGAAGCTGGCCTCGACCCTGAGAACATTCCTGGGTACGTCTCTCCGGCCGTGTTCCGAGAGGAACTTCAAGCACTTGCAGACCAGGTTGGGACCCCACCGAGTCGAAATTTTGCTGCTGAACAGGGTCAGATAGACCTCGGTGCCTACGATTCACGGTTTTCATCCTGGGACGTGGCAGTGGAATCTGCCGGACTCAATCACGGCCAGATCGACAAACGTCGGGAGTTTGTGTGGGAACTCGAAGTCCTAGCAGGGGAACTCGGCCATCGCCCCAATTCCACTGAGATTGAACAGTACACGGTTCACGATACACGACTTATACAAAGGAGGTTCGAACCTATTGAGAATCTCCTTGATGCCGGGGACATCCCGAATCAACGTGACATGAAACCAACTGGTTCGCTGACCCGTCCTCCTGACGGAACCGCAGAAATCCCGTCACACACGGATATCTTGCGTGAGGTGTTTGCCCTCCGACGCCGGACCGGAGGACCACTGGAGACGGCTGAGGATCAGCAGCGGGCGCTTGAGGGCCGAGGGATCATCGATGAGAAACACTACGAGGCACAGTTCGGATCGGTCTCAGAAGCCTTTGAGTACGCAGCAACCCTCGATGCTAAGTTGTACTCGGAGCCACGTGAGGAGCGGGTTAGAGATGTCCCCAAGGATTTGCTTGCCGAGCAGTCCCAGGAGCTGGCAGAGATATTGGATCGCAGGCCGCTGGTCGACGAAGTCCTTTCTCTTACTGAGTTAACCCTCGAGGCATACACCGAGGGGTTCGACTCCTGGGAGGCCGTCTTCGAACATAAGCCGTTCGGTGACAGCAGAGAGCCAGCCAGCACCGAGGTACCGACCAACGCTGATCTGCTTGCGGCCATCAAGCATGTCGGCGGATCCATCGGACAACCACCCACAGCAGCAGAGTTTCGCGAAATGGGGTACTACCCGGTGGAGTCTGTCCTGCGTCGGTTCGGCAGTTGGCCTGCCGCACTTGCTGCAGTCGGTGTAGAGATCTCTCCCGATATCCCCAGCGAGTACTTGGCGGGGGAGCTAACGCGGGAGACGATCCACCGTTCCGAACGGCTCCACCAACGTCGGTTCGACCACAGGTCTGTGCTTCGTGACGACCTCTACCGGATCGCAGTCGATATCGGACGGCCACCCACGTTGGAAGATGTCGACACGTTTGGGTCCTACCCACTCGAGGCTTACGTAGATACCTTCGAGGACGTCTCATCGGTGGTCGACAGATCGACCCTAGATAGCCATAGTGATGGTCTCCGGTTAGGCGACGAACGGTCACAACTGCTTGCCGACCTCAAGGCGGTCGATGATCTCATCGGTGGTAAGGTGTGGCCCCGAGACGTCGCCTTCTTCGGGCGGTATACGCTCCCATCGTATCTCGCTGTTTTTGAGTCGCTAGAAGCGGCCTTCGATGCGGCTGCTCTCGAGACCGATCACTTCCCGCGGCCTGTCGACAGCTGGGCTGCCGCCTGGGATCAGATATTCCCTGAGGCTCAGTCCTTTTTAGACGCACTTCGGGCACAGTACGATGAGACTGGTAAGGCCCCGACGATGGCCCACATGGACGAGACTGGGACCTACGCTCAGCGATGCTATGAATACTACGACACGTGGGAGGAGGCGCTAATCGTTGCTGGCATCCCTACCGAGCGCCGTAGCCCCAATAGTAGTGTTTCCCCGGCGGAACTCCGTGAGGCACTGCAGGATATGGCCGACGAACTCGGACGCATACCTAAGACCGTAGACGTCGTCGAGCACTGTAAGTACGGTCTGAATACCTACTACAACTACTATGCGACCTGGCAGGAAGCTATTAACGATGCTGGGGCGACTGTCGAATCCGATAGTGACGGTAGCGATACCGAGTCGGCGCCCATCATAGGTGAGTCGGACCTCGTGGCCCAGATTAGTGCGGACATTGAGGAGTCCATCGACGAGGACTTCTAACCATACTATGTTTGTCAATGTCAGCGGCGGACTCTCATAGAGATTTAGTATCAGTCTGATTTGGTATGCTCGTCGACGTACCGGACCGTGCTCTCCCATATCTCTGACGTTGGGTCGATCATTGATCGAGCTGATTTGACTTTTGTGCGTGCTTCCTCAGCATCGATCCCCTGTCTAACAGCTATAGCAGCTGTACAAATGCCGGCACTTCGCGAGACCCCAGCTTGGCAGTGGACTAGGACGTTGTCGCCTCGTACTAGACTCTCGATTGTATAGTCGACCGCAGCCTCGAATACACCGTAGTCATGAGGCCCATTAGGGAATACGAATTGGTCGCCTGTCGTTGTCGGTTCTGGTGATTCCAGCCCCAGATGGTCCCTATAGGAAAGAGAGACAACCTCATCAAACTCGTGGTCGTCTCGCAACTCAGTTAGTGTGAGTGCCTTCGTTATGTGGAGATTCTCTGTGATAGCGTCCATAGGTTAAATTGGTGCTGCCTCTTCAGGATTGTCGAGTGCAATATATATCATGTCTGATAGCCTGCGTTGCAGATGTTGCAACTCATTTGATACTATCGTCTACAAGCCTCTTGACTGTACATTTAGTTGTAATTTTTTATCACATGATATGAGCGACAGGTATGTGGGAAAATTACGCTACGTGTGTGGTTCAAGTATCATTATTCGGAGCTGAGGACTCATCAGCATACACGGGTGGTTCATCCGGGAACTCAGAAAGCAGTGCTCTCGCTCGTTCAAGTTCCGCTTCTGATTCGACGATTACTGGCAACTGTACTCCACTGGTAGGTGAGACTGGGATCGCCCACGAAGAGAGTCCTGACAGCTCATCGTTGAGAAGTGCCATGACTGCCTCAGAGGGTTCGTCGACAGAAACTATTTCATAATCCGTAACACGGTTTCCGGTCCCATGCTCACTCCGATACTCGCTGATTTCGACCAGACTCTGTGTTGCCATTTGTTTCCCGTATCCAATCTCCTGATCACCGAAGCCTTCTGCTGTGATTATTGACCGAATATCATTGATCCACCGCTTCGAGGGATCCGATTTTGAAATGTCTGATTCAATCGATTCATGAAGCGCTTTGTGGATGATGCCAAGACTACGGAATGCATCGTAGTGTTCGGCGAGGGGTGAGACACCGTCGACTACTTCTTTCTGTGGCGTATCTTCTGTCTGGCTTCCGGAATCCGTAGTGTCTACTTTATTTGGATCGTCGTCAGTTTCAATTGGGTCGTCATCAGTTTCAGTCGTACCCTTCTTGTCTTCGGTGTCCTCGTCAGGAGCCGCTCTATCTTGATCATCCTCTGAATCATCTCCTACAGGATACTGGGTCTCATCACCAAACGCATCTGAAAACCAGTCAGTGGCGACAACAGGACTCCCACTATTGCTTTGCTCAGAGATTTCAGTGGCGTAGGCCGTTTCAATAACCGTTGAGTGGTCGTGACTGAGGATACTCGGCGCACCGTACTGTTCGAGTGTATCGATATCTGACCTGACAACGTCTTCAATAGTGACGGTTGGAGGCTTGAGAATCCCGTCAGTGTTCGGTTCAAGGACTTGTCCGAAGAACTCTGCGACAGTTCGGACAAACGATTCGCCGTCTGGCTGAATAACGGCGTCGGCTGGTGGGATACCTATTACGTGGTAGAACTCAACAGTGTCTTTCCCGCCAGCATCCCGAAGCAGTCGACCAAGACGCTGGACCAAGGTTGCATTGACGCCACTCCCAGAGCGGGCAATATTGATGCCGACCTCAACAGACTGGATATCGTTTCCTTTCCCCAGCCGCTTACCTGGTCCAATGAGCGCCTTTTGATCCGTCTCAGCATCATCGAACGAGGTGATTGTCGAATCATGCTCTGCCGCAGATTGAGATGCTTCGAGTCGTTTGACAACGCTGTTGTCGTCTGGATCATACAGTGCCTGCCAAATCTCTTTGGCTTCCTTGTACGACCGCGTAAGCACTAGTACTGGCCGTTCAGCCATGAGGGCTGCTTTGGCCGCCGATATAATCGGTTCGAGATCAGCACTCAGATTGAGTCGGTGAATCGTTCGGTTACTCATCCCACTGGCAAACGCTTCGAGTGATTCTGTTGGTGCAGTCGCATCGTCACCAATCTCTCTCAGTCCTTTCGCCAGAGCAGATCCCGAAACATACTCGCCAGCAGCCTTAGTTATCTCATCGTCTCCGAGGTCAGGGGCAGCCTCAGACAGCGTGTCTGGGTTGAGTCGATATGTTCCGCCATCGTAGTCGATAATCTGATTGAACTGGGTGGCTGTATCGCGGAACTGTGTGAGTGTATCGGTGTCTGAAACAGTAGAAAACGAGAGTTTCCACTCGAAATCTGGAATGACGCCATCGGCCAGTGCAAGTCGGTGTGTGTATCGATAAACAAGTGGGAACGTGCGGTCGACTTGTGAGACCAGCGACTCCAACTCGTCGGTGACACTCCCGGTTAGTGCAAGGACTGGACACGATGATTCAATGAAGTCAGTTAGGTGGTCTCCCCATCCCGACCGTCCCGAGTAGTTGTGAACCTCGTCGAAAATTGCGAGGCGGTAGTCACTGGGGTCGATGTTACCCATCCCTCCAGCCGATCGGATATGGATCCGCCCCCAGGGAAGTTTGATACCGGTGTCATCTAGTTTCGTGAACGCCGGCGGTGTGTGACAGTGTTCTTGAAACAGGCGTGCCCATTGGACGCCAAGCAGATCGTCGGTCGTAACAATGAGAACATCGTTCGGCCGGTTTTGGTGGGGATCAGGTAGATCTCCGTCAAAGATATCCTCAAGTCGTTGTTGATCTCCTGGATGAAGCGATCCCGAATCGACGGCATGTGCTACAGCAGCTAGGCCAAGGACAGTTTTCCCCGTGGCTGTGGCCATGTCCACGTAGGCATTCATGTCGTGGTGCAACCAGAGAGCGAGGCTTTCCAACTGATGTTCCCACAGCTCAGTCGTTAGATCTAGAGAAGCAAGTTCAGTTGTGAGTGTAGACGGATCATCTGAATCTGGCAACGCTGATTCGACTACTGGTGCGAGCTCAGGGACAGTTGTGAGTTCGGACACGAGCTCTCGGGGTGTTTCGGCATCCGCTCGCAACTGTTGGGCCAGTTGGGCCTCTTGGCCGCTTGATTGTCGTTGTGTGGTCCGTGTAATGAGTCTGGATATGATTTCACCGGCCGGGACATCATGCCTGTCGACGTGTTCAAGGCCATTTTGCAACTCAGCGAAATCGACAAGCAGATCTCCCAACCGAAAATTACCTGGCAGTGAGTTCACCCGAGATTTATCACCGGTGAGTGCGGCAATTCCTCGCAGGTAGTATTTGGCTGCCGCCTTGTCTAAATCTTGTCCGTCACTGAGATACGCCGGGCTTTTTGAATCAAGTCCGATAGCGTAGTCTTCCTTCGTAATTCGACCCGCAACGTAATCAATTCGATCCGGCCATCTTTCTTTGCTGATGTCGCTCAGTAAGTCTGATTTGAACTTCGCACCGCTATTCAGCTGTTTCTCAAACGGATTTTTTGGGTTGTTTGCCATTGTAATAGAGCTTTATGACGCAGAAAATCCTCGAATGCAAGACTGTACGTTATTATATTACAGATAAACGGCATGTCGTATATAGGTGTGTATCCTTACAATCTTACCTGAAGGGCCGGCAGTAGCAAAAGACTACTGCATTGAATGGGGGCCTGCAGCACTCATCCACTACTGCATCCCCCTGGACAGTCGGCGTCTTATAAATTGAAATACTATTTTGACTTTGAACGTCAATTTTGGTCACCTATTCCGAAAGCCAATTATGTTCTACTATGAAATTAAGGAACGACAGTATCTTGATTTGTGTAGAGACTATTGAGGAATTTAACAACCTGTCTGGGTAAGAAATGGTCAGTCGTAGTAACAATAATAACGGTGAAATAATCGATATTACTGGTGTAGATTCATCACTTCTTGACTCCCTTCGGAACGCAGGATTTGATTCAATCGGCGATATCAAAGCTGCATCTCAATCAGAACTTGCGGAAGTCACAGGTATTAGCAAACTTGCCGCCCGTCGGATCAAATCACAAGTTGGTGGTGCTAATGCTGCGATGGACGGGGATCGTGATAACAGTCAAACGGACAGATCTACTAAGGATCTGCCCTCTGTAGACGATTCGGATGATACAGAGATAACCGCTGTCGATACCTCAGAGTCTGTTTCAGTATCCACAACACAGCCAGTAGATGAGCACAATAATATTCCACTAACTGCGTTTTCTGATGACTCCGTTTCTGAAGATCAATTTCTAGAAGTCGACTCAGACCAACCTGAAGACAAAACTAACGAGACTGATGATCCGACGGCAGATTCAGAAGATATTCTTGAAGATCTTGTCGGCGAGTTTGATGAGTTAACTGAAGAGTGACATCCTCCTCGCCGTAAACGGCGGGATTTTCGCTTGAAAAAAGATAGTTTCCGTTGCTCATTCTACATTAGAAATTCAAACAGCGAGAATGATAAGTACCACTGACCAGATGGTGTAACTACTATCAATAAATTGGTCCTGATTGGTCAATATTTCTTGGACAAATAGGGTAGTCAGGATCAGTACAATTCCCCCAATATATCATGTCTACACTTGAACCTCCGGACTGGATTGAGCCCCGAGCCTACCAGCGCACAGCAATTCAGCGGTGGGTCGAGACAGGCGGCAAGGGAACGCTTCATATGGCGACTGGAACTGGGAAGACAATTACTGCACTTCTCACAGCAGCTCATGTCGCCGACTCACTGGACCAGGGGCTCCTATTGGTTGTCACAGTCCCTTACCAACACCTGGTCGACCAATGGGCCACAGAGTTAGCTGAATTCGGTGTCGATCCCGTGTTGGCCTATCAATCACGCACTGACTGGCAACCACGTCTCGAGCGAGAGTTACTGGAATTCAACCATGGGTCTCGATCACTCTCTGTTGTGGTATCTACGCATCGAACCCTCTCGATGGACCCCGCTCAGCAAACACTCCAGCGTGCAACGGGAGCTGTGATGATCATCGCTGATGAAGTCCATCATCTCGGAGCCGAGCAGATGCGAACAGGACTTTCAAAAGAGTTTGACTTCCGATTGGGGCTGTCTGCGACGCCAGAGAGATGGTACGACGAAGACGGCACGCGTGCGCTCAGACAGTATTTTGGAGACACAGTATTCGAGTACGGTCTGTCACAAGCAATTGAATCTGGCTCGCTGTGTGAATATTACTACGTTCCCCACATCGTCGAACTTGCAGCCGAAGAGGTCGAAGAATATCAACGACTGACCGGGAAAATTGGCCGTCTATCAGCTGCTAGTTCCGATGATGTGGCCTTAGAGGATAACCCGGCACTCCAACAAGCACTATTCAAACGGGCGAGACTTATCGGGACTGCACGAAAGAAACTTGATGTCCTCATCGATCTCTTGAAACAAGAATCAGATGTCAGCCATACACTCGTGTACTGTAGTGACGGGTCAACTAGCGTCGACCCCAATGAGGGCGAGAGACACGTCGATGCCACAACCAAGCGAATCAGAGCTGAAACTGACCTCACGGTCAAACAGTTTACTGCTCGAGAGTCACAGTCGGAACGTGAAGAGCTTCTGAGTAAATTCGAAGATGGAGACATTGATATTCTCACCTCAATTCGATGTCTCGACGAAGGTGTAGATATTCCAGCGACAAAGAACGCCTACGTCTTAGCCAGTACGAGCAACCCACGTCAATACGTCCAACGAAGAGGTCGTATCCTCCGCACACATCCGAGTAAAGACTTCGCTGTAATTCACGATTTTATCACTGTTCCCAGCGTCAATGGTCTCCCCGCGTTTCTCTCAGGGAAGGAATATGAAGCAGATCGTCGATTGATAGAAAACGAACTTGAGCGTGTGTCGACGTTTGCTGATGCTGCTCGTAATCACCCTGATGCCGATGTGGATGGTATCCCAACAACAGACGGGTCCCTACAACATCTGAGACGACAATACGACCTACTGGGAAGCTAGATGGTATGTGAATAATTTATTTATAATATAATTTATGTATTATTTTTCATATTGCAATTTATAAGAGATCATAGTACTATAATCAGTGATGACAGACAGCGAAGAAGAGATTTCAATATCGGATTCTACATTGGTCCGTATTCGCAAGCGGGTGTTATCCGCTGAGAAGGACAAACTAAATCTTGATAACCCGATCGGAATCAACGATGAAATTGAACAGATAATTGAGGAAGAAATCAACAGATGAAGCTTCAAAACATTCTTCTTCAGAACTTTCGCCAATTCCGTGATGATGAAATCGAATTCGCCCAAGATGAGAATAAAAATGTGACCGTGATTCACGGATCCAATGGGTCCGGTAAGACCACGTTATTGAATGCGTTTACGTGGCTTCTCTACGAGGATGTCGACTTCGATACGCGGCCAGATCGACTCGCAAGTGAAGGCGCCATGGCCGAAGCAAGTCCCGGAGACACAGTAGAAGTCTCAGTCACACTGCAATTCAGTCACGATGGAGCAGAATTTATAGCGACCCGAACTGCCGCCTTCGAGAAACAATCCGATTCTGACTTTGATGGTGTGCTCCAGGACAAAAGTCTCGTCGTAAAATATGATAATGGAAGCGGGGCAACAACAGTAAGTAATCCAAAGGTTCTGTTGAGCCAAATCATCCCAGAGCGTCTCAGCGAGTTGTTCTTCTTCGACGGTGAAGATATCGACGAGTTGGCTGGTATCGACAATCAAGACAAAATCCAAGAGGCGATTCAGAATATCATGGGACTGACTATCTTGGAGAGAGCGACACGACACCTCAGCACTGTCGCTGACCGGTTCGAATCCGAGGTCCAAGATAGTGCCAGCGAAGAGCTCCGAGAGCTGATTGATGAGAAACAAGCTCTTGAAGACACCATCACTCAACTTGAACAGAAGAAGGAAGACAAAAAGCGAGCCATCGAACGGGTTCGAACGGAAATTTCCGACATCGAGCAGAAACTCGAGCGACTCGATGAGAGTGCTCAACTCCAAGAGAATCGCAACGAATATCGAGAGCAAAAAGAAGCGCTAGAAGCTGAAGTTAATCAGATAAACGACCAAATCAAAGACGCAATTACTGAGAATGGTTTCGTTCCGCTTGCGATGCCACTCATCCGAGAGACAGCTGAGGATATCGATCAACTCAGAAAGGATGGTGTCATCCCCTCAGAACTAAGCGACGATTTCCTTAACTCACTGTTAGAGGCAGAACAGTGTATCTGTGGTCGTGATCTTGATTCAGGAACACCACCTGCTGATCAAGTGGGTTCACTTCGCGGTCAAGCAGCTTCTGATGGTGTCGAACAGGGTGCATTGCGTGTTGTTGGTCATCTCCGTCAGTTCTCCGACCGTCGTGTCGACTTCTTTGAAACCGTCGAGAAACTCATCGAACAGCGCCAGGAGAAACACGAGGAAATTGCTCAGTTCGAAGAGTTAATTGATGAAATTAGCTCCGAGCTCCAAGGGTTAGAAGAGACCACTTCTGAAGGTCTGTCAATCAGCGATCTTGAGTCCAACAGAGAGGACAAAGAAGACAAAAAAGATCAGCTCATCGAAGATAAAGGAGGTATTGCAGAAAATATCTCCTCATATGAAGAAGATATTGAACAACTAGAAGAAAAGATCTCACAACAACGAGACGAGCGCGAAGAGACACGCCTTGCACAGCGACGTCAGCGAGCAGCCGAACTCGTGGAGAGCAGTCTGACAGAGAGCTTTGAGGGACTCAAAAATAAGGTCCGGACATGGTCAAACCAGGAAGTCAACCAAACTTTCAGTGAGATTTCCACGAAGAATCTCACAGCCGAAATTACGGATAGTTTCGAACTCAAAATCTGGCAGACAGTGGGCGACGATCGCGTCGAAGTAGACAAGTCGACCGGAGAGCGACAGATTGCGAGTCTTGCTTTCGTGGGCAGCCTCGTCAACATCGCAAAGAAACGCTACGAGAAAGACGCCGACACAGAGTACTTCACAGGTGGCATCTATCCATTGGTGATGGACTCTCCGTTCGGTGCGCTCGACAAGTCCCATCGTCGTGAAGTAAGCCGGATTCTTCCGTCATTATCATCTCAAGTCGTCGTCTTTGCCACTGACTCACAGTGGGACGGGCCTGTTGCCGAAGAGATGGATGGGATTGCTGGCGAGCAGTATTGGCTTGATTTCGATGAAGGAGACGGCACAAACAGTTTCCCACGCACGAAAATCAAAAATGAGCAAACTGCGGTGGCAGGTGAGTAACAATGGGTAAAACACTTATCGAGTACGAGCAGGGTGAACTGTATCAGACACTCGTCGACGAATACGAGGTTTTCGATTACCTCTATGAGGCATTGCTCTTCTTTGCGGTCATCGGCTACAGGGAAGGGTATGTCAAACGCAATGGGTTCAAAGGGGATTCGAGTGCTGACACAGCTGGTGAGGCAGGACTACAAAATGTTCACTCTCGTGATCTCTATCATACGGTAGCAGCCAGTCTTGCATTTCAAGACACCGGTGATCCCGAAGCTCTCGTCGACCCAATCGAACACAAACGCGTTATTGCACAGTACTCAGCCGGCGGCCTTGAGTTTGCAATGGAGGAGTTCGGGCAGAACGCAGGCGACCCAACTGACGCCATTGTAAACTATATCAAATCCCGAAAAGACGAGGACGATGATGAGACAATCGAAGGCGAATTAGGAGAGATTGTAGATGCCTTCGATGATGAGATGATGGGCTACGAATAGTCGACTTAAATAATATAATATTATATTGACTCAAATCAGGGATCATTTGATATACATCTGTGCCATTGAGGTAGTAATATATGAATAACGGTGTGCCAGTACACGAATCATTCCATTTGGTTGACGTGTCTGATCTATATCGGACCGACGAGTGGTGGAAAGCGGTCGTCACATACCAGTTTGAGGGAGATGCAGATACGAATGAGACAGCAGTGTATCTCTGGCATCGAGACGACGATGACTGGAATCGGAAAAACAAGTACGTAATTAAAACACCAGAAGCGTGGTCGACTGATCGGAAAATCATCACTAAATATCTCGAAAGTGATCGGCCATCAGATGTCGTCACTGAGTTCCCCGTGAGCGACTACTACTCAGTTGGAGATGGAACAACCATCTTCCAGTCCAATGGATGGTGGAAAGCGATTGTCAATGTTGTTGAAAAGGGAACCTACGAGTCAAATGAGGTTATGGTCTATCTCTGGCAGAAACGCGACAACCAGTGGCGTCGTAGTCAAAAACACACAATCAAGAACGTCTCTGACTGGGAGGAAGAACGTGAAATAATTGACGACCAGATTGGTGTTGTCGAGCAATCTACCGTGAGCAACGAAATCGATGACATTGATGATGGTGCTTCGGGCAGTCTGTCGACCCTCAGCGCCGAACTTGATGCACATCTCAGCGAAGAATTTAGCTGAAGTTGCATTAAGATTCAACTAAACCCGAATACCAACAGTAAAGATACCATATATTCGTCTTTATATATGGCCCGAGGAAGTCCTCATCTCCAATTTCTTCGTGGGTTCACGAAAGATGAACTCCAATGTATTCCTGTTCGATGTGACTGGTGTCAGGTAAGAAAGACAGACGCCTCAACGAATGAATTGTCCAAATACATTCGAGATTCTATCGAGAGGAACGTCTCCAAAGGAAATATCACATACTCTGAAGCGATGGCAGATATTCGCAGAGAAGTGCTTATTCCGGGACCAGAGACGTTGCCACAAAAGATTCGAACTACCCTCAGGGAGACATCAATTTCAACCTCAACTGGTGGCGGTGACAACGGGAGTGCGCCTGAACATTGGTATACCGCGCAATTGTACGGCGCATTGAGCGCTAGTGTTGTTCGTGATTACTCTGTAAAAACGGAACATCGATTGGATGTCCGGAATCGACCGTCTGCAGACATCTATATCGAATCGGACAATGATCAAGGAGACTACCTCATTGAGGTCAAAAGTGCCACCTCAGTCTCAGGCACCCCAACTATCAAGCGCCAACTTGAACGGTACCATCAAGCAATCGAAACGGGGCTAGGGCAAACACGAGAGCGAACGTTCCTCTGCATCGTTGGTCAAGACATGGAGCCATCCACGTATGGAGACTCTAGGAAGTCTCGTCCTCTATCTGAGTATATGAATGTACCATCGACTATCGACGAACTTACTGAGGATCTTGAGCGAGTCGAAGTGATTTCGAATACATTTTTATAATCTCATCCATTCTTTAACAACTTATATACCAATAACAACCTCCACTAAATGTGTCTAAAGCACGTATACTCCACATCAGTGACACTCATCTCGGGAATAGGCAATATGGATCTGATGTTCGACAGGAAGACTTTGCAGACGCATTCGAACAAGCGATCAGACTTGCTGTTGAGCATAATGTCGACGCCGTAATTCACACTGGTGATTTGTTTGATGATCCAGTCCCATCACTCCCTACAGTGATGCGGTGTGCAGACGTGCTAAAACCGCTTGAGGAGCACGGGATTCCGTTCTACGGTATCGTCGGGAATCACGAGCGGAAGAACGACGACCAGTGGCTCGATCTCCTTCGGCGGACAAATGCCGCCTCCCGACTCAGCCGTGAGCCAACTATGGTGGGAGACGTGGCACTATATGGGATTGACGCCGTTCGACCGAGTGTCTGGGATACCGCGGACTTCGAGCTCGAAGCTCCACCAGACAATGTCGAGTGTACAATCCTCTGTATGCACGAACTGCTCGATCCCCCCGCAGAGGGAATTGTTGCTAATTACCCTGTCGACGATGTCCTCTCACGCGTTCCGATCAATCTTGACGGACTCGCCTTGGGTGATCTCCATCAGACCAAGAGTGCTCGTGTTGACGGGACAGACGTCTGGTACGCAAGCGCGACAGAACAAGGCGGTAAAAATCAGGATGATACCGGTGTCGTCCAACTGCTTGAAATTGATGGTGGAGAGATCACACGGCGCCAACTCGAACTTGAAACACGCCAATTTACCGTCTTCACCATTGCATTCGGAGAGAACGATGGGATAGACCACGTCCAGAGTGTCCTCGACCGTCGTGATCTCACTGATGCTATCGCGAAAATCGAACTTACCGGGGAGCGTGGTGCCGTAACCGCAAACGACGTCACTCAGATGGCACGTGACGCCGGAGCAGCCGTTGTAAACGTCGACGACAACCGTGGTCGCGTGGACCTCGATGTCGACTCAATCGAAGCGATGTCACTGCAGGGGCTCGATGATGCTATCGAAGACCGACTCGCCAAAGAGGACCTCTCTCAAGCAGCACTCGAGGTTGATGGCCGAATCAGATCTAGTGATATACAAAACACCGTGAGTAGTGTTGCTAACGAACTCGAGCCCACTCTAAAGGAGGCACAAGAAGCTGCCTTCGAGGATGACGCAACGCCGGACGATCAACATGCGTCTACCGATGCTACGGAGGAAGACGAATGAAAATCACGAAACTCTGTCTAAACAACATTCGAAGCTACGACGAAGAAACAGTTGAGTTCCCAGATGGAACTGTGCTTATCCGCGGAGATAACGGGGCAGGAAAGTCGACACTCCTCATGTCGATTTTTGGTGGGCTGTTTCTCTCGAAGATTCGCAACGTTGGGTCGAACAATTTCAATCTCGATGATCTTGTTCGTCGTGGTACCGAAAGCGGTGAGATCGAACTCACGTTCGAAGTCGAAAACGTACCGTATACGGTAACATGGACGATCGACACGAGTGGTTCCAACGGAGCAGTAATTGAATCTCCAGCTCTTGATGAGCCTCACTCTGGGATTAGAGCTGTTCAAGAGAAGGTTAACGAAGTCATTGGAATGGATGCAGACAGTTTCTCTCGATCCGTCTATGTCCAACAAGGCGAAATCGATCGGCTCTTTGACGATGAAGCTCGCGCTGAACTCATCGACGATTTGCTCGGTCTCGATCAGATTGACCGATACCGAACTCGAATGAAGGGTGCACGCCGTGCGGCAAATCGTCTTGTTACTGAGAACGAAAAGACCGCAGAAAACCACCGTGAGACGATCTATGAAGAGTTCGAATACGATGTCGGTGGATACGAATCAGCTCTTGCAACTAAAGAATCAGAGATAGCAGATGTTGAATCTGAACTCACAGAGGTCAAGGACTACCTTGAGCAACTTCGCGATGTACAACGAGAGTTGCAGTCTGATATCGAGAATCACGACGAACTCAAATCTGATCTCGAAGACTCGGAAACTGAACGTGAGGAACTAGTAGATGAAAAGGCCGCTACACAGCGCGAGATCGAAAATACGGAGACGGCGATTGCAGAGTCACAAAACGACATTGAGAATCTCGAAACGCAGATAGAGAATATAAAAGAAACCATCGAGACTCTTGACGAACCGGAGACGATCGAAGCGATTGAAGCTGATCTCTCAACAGAAACAAACGCCAAAGAGACCCTCGAAGCCACACAGGAAGCCGTTGAATCGGCGCGAATTGAGGAAACAAATCGTGAACGGTCGCTCGAACAAGCAGTGGAAACCCGTGATCGTCTCCAAAACGAACACCAAGAACTACAAGAGGAGTGTGAAGAACTCAACGAGTCACTATCGACTCTAAAGGGAGATGTCGAGGCTGCAGAACTCGATATCCAAGAGATTGAAACCGAAATTTCGGAGGCAGTCGATGAACGTAACACTGCTGTTGAAGAGCTTCTCCCCAATGGACTCATCCCTGACTCGATCACAGCAGACACTCGTAGTGTAGTAGAATCGCATATAGATGAGATCAAGTCACAGAGGAATACTCAATCCGAGGAGCTCGCTGGTACGAAGGCATCTCTAGAAGCTAAAGAAGAGACTGTAGCGGACTTTCGCAGTAATGTCGACGCGGCATCCTCCGAGAGAGACCGTCTCGAAGACCGTATCGACTCCGTAGAGTCAGATCTTTCGACCACTCGTGGAGAACTTGAGGATGCTCGTGAGCAGTTTGACACTGAACTGAGCACTGTTTCCACGAAGCTAGCCCCATTTGATGTCTCTGTCTCGGCCGATACACTCGGGACCGCTATTGATGAGGGTATTCCTAATGCGAAAAGAGAGATTCAACAGGTAATCGATAACGCAGGTTCACGCGTCACCGAACTCGAGACACAAAAATCGGGACTAGAAGACGAGCGAAAAGAGTTACAATCGTTAGATGGTGAGACGACCTGTCCAAAATGTGGTCAAGATGTCGACGCCACTCATCTTGAAACTGAACGGGAAGCCATCTCAGAAGCACTCTCAGTACTCGACACACAGCTCGAATCAGCACGAGATGAGCATGCCGAGAAACTGTCGCGACGTGACGAACTGGACGAGATCAGGGAGCAAGCAGTCGAACTTCGTGACTTCCGTCAGGACACAGTAGAGACTGTCGAAGAACGAGTAGAGAATCTCAACGAAGAGCGAGATGACCTCCGCGAGGAGCTTGCAGCTGAGCATGATACTCTCGAAGAGGCCGAGCATGACCTCACTGAAGCTGAATCTGCAGTAGATGATCTGACCACCACCATAGCTGAACTCAAGGCCTCGATTGAAGAGTTAGAGACCTCGATTGAGAAAGGTGAAGCTGTCCTCGACCAATTTGATATAGTCGACGACCTACGTGATGAACTTGAAGAGCGAACCGACGATCTTGGTGATCTCACAGAGGAACTCACCGACACAGAGACCGAAGTCGAAGAGTTGAACGAAGAGATAGATTCTCTCTCCACAGAGATTGAACAACAGCAGCAAACGGTCTCGAATGGAGAACTTGAACTTGATGCTGCCACTGCAACCGTCTCGGTCGTCGAAAGACAGCGTGAACTCGTCTCTGAAGCAGTAGACGCATACGACGATATTGATGGACTACAAACTGAGATACAGAGCCACAGAAAAGATATCGAACATGCCAGAGACACAATATACAACCTGAATAAGCAAATTTCGAACGTCGAAACAGACATTGAGGACCTCGAAAACGAACTTGGCTCAATGGATATCGAGGAGACCAAAGCAAAATTGGAGGACGTCGACGACCGGATTGACCAACGCGAAGAGACGGTCGAGGAACTTGACGAAAAACGCCAGTCACTCGAAGGGGACCGAAAAGTTCTCGAAAACGAGTTAGACCAACTCCAACGCTTCCGCGAACGGCTCGAGCTGGCCGAATCGAAACGTGAGTGGTCACAGGATCGGTCTGACGAGTTCGAGATGATGATGAGAGTCTATCAGAGTACGAAATCGGATCTCCGTGAGCAGTATCTCACCTATATCAACGAGTATACGAACGACATTTTCACAGACATCTATAAGAATAGTAGCTATCAACAGGTTCAAATTCTCGAAGAGGGTCCCGATGGGACTCCGTATGCAATCCAACTGCTGCGGGACGACGGGACACTCGAACACCCAAGCAATGCTAGTGGTGGTGAACGTGCAATCGTCAATCTGGCACTCCGAGCCGGAATCTACAAACTTATCGCAGAGATGCGTGGGGGCGACAGTGGACGACTCCCTCCATTTATCCTCGACGAGCCAACAACGTTCCTGGACGCGGGCCACGTCGGACGACTCGAACAGATGCTCGACAGTATCGCAGAGTGGGACGTCCCGCAAGTAATCGTTGTCTCACACGACGAGCGGCTCATTCAAGGCTCTGAACATGAGTGTATCGTCCAAATCGATGAGGACACCAATGCAAGTACTGTCGACGTCCGCACGGGTGGACGTGCCTTCGGTGACGATTAGATGGACGAACATGCCTTCGATGTCGTCAGTCAACTTGCCGAACACGTAGACGCTAGTATCCCACGTGAGGTCGAAGACCAGGCGACACATGCACGCAAACTGTTTGATCTCCTCGAGTATGATGGTGGGACAGTCAAACCACTGGGAGAGCCAGCGTATTTCAAGACACCCAAGACAGAACTTGGCACCTGGATTGACGACCCGTGGGACGAACCAACCTACGGCATCGACGCCAGTACGACCCGACCGCTTGAGTACAACAATGGGCTGGTCGTCGACACTGCCTACGCGAAACTTGGCGTAAGCGGAGGTGATGCCGATCGGACACCCGAACAAAAGGGAACTATCGTCACCGGCGTCTACCTCGAGGACAACGATGTAACGCTTCATCAAGAGAGTATCAACCAGGGTGAAGTCGAGGGTGAGATTGTCCGCATCCCCGAAATGAGCCAGCGGACGAATGTGACCTCAATTCTCACCTCAACCGTACAGCGTCTCGCCGAGGGGAAACACGCACGCCAATGTGCGAGTGATATAGATGGTCCTCTCTTTCTAGATGGCTCTGTCTATCCACTTGGGATCATTTACTGGACATTACTCGACAGTGTTGGGCAGGGTGCACCCGTTGGAAATTGGAACCTCCCGGAAAAAGTAATCGAAAACTACGTCGACATCGTCGATGCATGCTACGAGCGTGATTTTCCGGTTCTCGGTGTCGTCAAGACGTCGTCTATGGGAGAAGTTACGGATTCACTCCGAGACAAAATCTCTCAGAACAACTTACGCGGTTCCAATGGTACACTGCACGATGTTCCGTGGCTCCGCGATCACCAGTTTGTCGCTGAGGTACTTCGTGACCCTAGTCTCGATCACCTGACGTATACTTCGTGGTTCGTTCAAACTGACGTGGAGCTTCGGGGTGAATCGTTCGACCTCTTGGAAGCTGTTTCCGATCATCTACGACACGGCTCTCCTGAAGACTACCAACGTGCATTCTGCTACGTTCGGACGCCGAAGACGGGGAACGTATTCCGTATTGAGACACCGGCACTGTTCCTCACCGATGATGACCGTCGAGATCAGATTCGGCTGAAGGCACTCAAAGAGATCGCCCGACAGGGCGATGTTCCGCGTGCCATTGCCCGTGCAGACCGTATCGCTCGCATCACTCCGGATAACCGTGAAACGATCCGCGACACGCTCCAGACTGTCGAACCTGCCTTCGACTACAATCGTGATGGACGCTGGAGCCACCTCGAAGACAGCCGCAACTATGAGTAACATCGACGACATCCTCGACAGCGACCCTGTCGAAGACGACGACACAGACGAATCGCCAACTGAAGACTCCGAGACCAGTGTAGACGAGACAGACACCTCGTCTCAGCGACCGGGGGTGCCGGAACGAAGCGTTCCAAGTGGTGCCTCAACGCCTGCTGACGACGAACTTGGACATATCCTTGCAAGCGAGGAGATCCACGTTAGCCGTCGTGACTACCAAGTAAACACGTTCATACGGACCGAAGCTCGTGACGATATTCGGCTCGGCGACTATGTCCAAATCCCATACCCAGATGATGGCGTTGAGATGTTTGCGGTCACGGACACAATTAGATACGAACCATACACTGACCTTGACGATAAGTCAGATGCCCACAACCAGATCAGTGCATACGTCGACCTTGATGAGTCAGAATACGTCCAAGTCGCCGAACTCGAACCGCTTGCGTCGCTGCACAATGTAGGCACAGACGATATCGAGAGTGGAATTGTCAACCGCATTCCGAAGCCAAACTCACCAGTGCATCTAGCTCGTGACGAGGAGTGTCTCCGGACTGGGCTTAACATCCCCGGAACGGGCATCTTCGCTGGCTGGCTCTCTGTTGGCGGCGACCCGATGACAGTCGACGGCGAAAACTTCCCATACTATCTCAGTAATCCAGGAATCGATTCAGAAACGGGCGCTGTCGAAGACGGTGAACCCGCTGTGTTCCGTCATGCACTTGTCGCCGGGTCGACTGGGAAAGGCAAGACCCACTTCACGAAAAACGTGCTCCGCCAATTCGTCTCCGACAAACGGTATCCAATCCGCCATCACGACACAGGCGAAGACCAGCAGCGCCGTCTCAATCTCGTTATTCTCGACCCTGAAAACGAATATTGGGAGATGCGTGAGGATAATGAAGCCATCGTAAACGAGGAGGCAGTACAACGCGAACTACGTCGTCACGACATCAAGCATGGTGGTGTCGACGATCTAGAGGTCTTCGTGCCACAGGTACAAGGAACGAATGCCCCGTCGACGACCGAAAGCAGAGAGCTATCGATCCCATTCGAGGTCGTCCGTGGTCGCCCGGAGTTGGTGATGCCATACAAGCCGACCGAAATCACGCGTGGGGCCATCGAAGACTGCCTCAATGCATACTTTTCGTGTTTTGACGATCAGGGTGGCTACGGGACCCGGAACACAGAGCGTCCAACATACGTAGATTTCCTCACCTTCCTCAACGAGCATGATGACGAAGAGAGTCGCCTCAGAGCACAGAACGATATTGGGAATGGAACTTGGGGGGCGGTCCAACGGCGTGTCGACCGTGATACGTTCCACAGCGTCTTCGACCAAGGGACAGACTTCCTCCCAGATATCTCAGATGAAGTCTTCCGTGAGGGACAGGTCACAGTGATTCCGACAAGCCACCTCCATGGGGGGAAAGACAGCCTTGCGGTCCTTTCGATTCTCTCCTACATTATTGAGAACAAAATCGACGACTATCAGGTCGACCCCGCAGTCCGAAACACACCACTGNTAGTCGCGGTCGATGAGGCACACAACTACTTCGCAAGTGCTGACAGCCTACGTGAGGAATACATCCTGGAACGTGCTCGTGTCGCNGTCAAACAGGGTCGGAAATACAAACTCGGGCTGTGTCTTATCACACAGAATCCAGACGATGTCGACGACGATGTAATCAAGCAAATCAACACGAACATCTTCCTCGGATTGAAGTCCGAAGTTGTTGATGATGTCTCGTCGATCCCGTCTGAATTCAATAAGGATCTGCCGAACTTCGGGAAAGGCCAGGCTGTAGTGAAAGCTCCTGATGTTGAGGCAGTAGAGGTCAAAGGATTACCATACTGTCTCACAAAGCACGGGAATTGACGTCGACAAGCCAGACTAACATCGAGATGTAATAGACACGGACAAACGCAGCTAAACAAAAAATCACCACCGACGAACCTTACCGACAGTAGTTTAGGCTCAGACTCCGCCTCGAACGAGACTCCGGCGTTTGTCTTTTTCTTCTTCACTGCTATCGTGTCGGGAGTCTGCCTCCATACGCTCGCCGCTGTTGTCTTTGATTACCTTTGTCATGATGGTGTCCTCCAGTAGAGGCATTCACCAAGGTGGACACTCGCTTATAAATTGACAAGCCAACCTACAGATTAGTCTATCTCCAAAGCGAGAGTCGACAGAAACGTCTTGGGCGTATAGATTCGAAGGACCCACTCTGGGCCCTGTTCTTCTGTGAGCAACTCAGCAAGCTCAGTTTCAAACCCGATGATGTCTCCAGAATCTCTGGTCACTAAGACCCCTGATCCACCGTTAGCAGTCCATCCAGCAGCATCCGTGACTACTCTCGCATCTGCAGCATTATCGATTATCTCTTTGATAGCCCACTCAAGCGGCAGCGGTGCTTGGGACATGATGACCTGATCGGCGAGTTTTTCTTCGAGATATTCGGTCCGTCGTTTAACAGCTCGACTAAACATGCGAAGTCGACGGAGCACTTCTCGGTTCTCCTCAATATCCCGCAAATCCATTTGCAGATTCAAAATGTGATCGTAGTCGTTGTCTCCCACGTAGACGTGTCGCTCATTCCTATCGTAGTCGGTAAGACTGTCTCCATCTTCCAGCAAGAAATTGATCAGATCCGCATAGATGTCTTTTCGTCGGCCTGTGACGTTTTCCAACTCCTCCATAACTGCATCACTCACGACGATCTCAACTGCCTCGGTTTCGATGAGTTCGGTTGAATGAATTTGGCCCGCATCCTGTTGGACGAAATCTAGGAGAATACACGTATCCAAAAATGCCTCGTCGGGAGTCGTATTGTCTGCCATATTTACTTGAGATATTGGTCCGCAAGCTCTCCGATGGTATCTCCGACATCGTCGTCTTCAACGGGATAGTCGCCGTACGTTGGTCGAAGGCCCACCTCTGTTAATTCCGCTTCGAGTTCGTCGATTTTGTCTTGGAGTAGAGCCTCGAAATCAGTAAGCCGACCGTCTCGTTCCTCTCGCACCATCTCGGCTGACGGTCCTGCTGCGGTCTCCCGGGAGATGATGAGACATGGGAGACGCCATACATAGTAATAATAGAATGCCTGGATCGATTCGACTGCCTCGAGATGATCCGTAGTCAATCGGTCGGGCGACAGCTGTGAAAGCATCATTAACCCGTCTTCGATAATATCGGTACCCTCGGCAAAGTTCTTAAACGTAGATTGGAGCAGATCTGAGTCTCGGATCGTCATATGAAGATCAGAGATGTCTAGGCCAACTGCTTTGACATGCTCTTGAATGGAGGTCGCTGGTTGTTCGTCCTCCAAATGTGCCTCAATCGCTTCTTCGATGTCTTTCAGTCGGATCCGAAGGTGTGTACTTTGCACGTAGAGATCACGGAATTCTGTGGGTGCATGGTCGAGATAGAAATTTTGCAAGAATCGCATCGTATTTTGGTGCCACACATCGGGGAGTTCCGCTACATAAAAATCGACAATAGTTTCGCGTGGATGCCCATTGATTGTCGAAGTCTCGCTTGGGTCTGCAGGTGAATCTGTATCAATCGAAGAAGCAATCGAGTTGAGGATTGGCTCGATTACATCATCATCCTCCACCGAACTGCTGTCATTTTCCGAGGAGTCTTCGTCTCCACTCACGGGCGCAACCGATTCCGCCGTAGAAATACTTGGAGTGGCTGGTGATTCTACTCTGTCGAATGCAGACTCTAATGTCTCAGGAGTTGCGGGATCATCCGGGAGCACAGCCCCCGCAAGATACCAGCTATATGTGATTGGCAAGTCGAATTCATCGATCGCTAGATAGAGGAGCTTCTGCAGTTTCGTCTTGTTCGCATACGTACTGTCGACACTATCGACTGTCGACATCGCCTCTGCGATGCACTCGAGTAGGTCATCGATTAAATCGCGTTCGGCTTTTGAAAGCTGTACCATCAATATACCTCAGTAGGCTCAGGAATAGAAGAGACCCGTGGACTATTATATCTTTTAGTGTTTTGTTCGGATCAGCATATTTCTTGAGGATACCAATCTGAAACAGATGTGTGAGGGCACCAATCAATATAGCATTTTGGACGGATTTTTATCGGACCAGAGAAGATCCCAATTCTGTATACCATTCGGCGATCGCATCCCACCAGCTTGCAATCGACCGTGCTGAAGCACTTTGGGACTGGAAGGATCTGAGCCGTGGAGTCGACTTTGAGTCAATTCGACCTGCGATCGAGGCGATACAATTGGAGAAATATGCTACGATGGAGCCAGCAGAGGCTGTAGATGGATTGGGGAGACGTCTCGTCGAAGAAGGTGGGTTATCCAATGCGACGGTCGTGACACCAGCATTCCTCTTGCATCTTGAGACAAGTGATCCAAACAAGTACAGTAGTAAGTTCCCCATCTTCGATGCTCGTGTCTGGACGGCCTTCGTGTATCTGGACGGTAGACGGACGGGAGACGAGTCGTTGCCTGTGGGGGCAACAACATCAGCACGAAAATATGGAGAATTCGTCGAGTTCTTTCGAGAAACACTCCCTGAAGATGTCGATGGTCGGACCTACGAACTAGCCTTGTTTCGATTCGGGAGCTACATCAACAGGCTGTCAGTCGATTCAGTGGGAGATATCAAAACGCATCTCTCAACCCTCGAACAGATGATCAGTGATTACCAAACCCAGACTGGACAGGCACTGTCATCTCAACGCTAATTTGCAAAGGGATTTGTAACTTATCGATTTAAATACCCCCATCCACCTTGGATGCCCAGAGGGCGGAGATAATGCAAAACAAGACCTCCTCCCACAGATATAATACACTCTGAATATAACATTAGGATAGACTCACACCGGCAGTAGCCGGCAGGACTTGTTGGCATCGTCAAATCAGCTTCACAATGTCTGCACCAGCGGAACAGAGCAATCTATAGGTACCGATGACTCCGGCCCAGGAGTCTCACTTGGAGAGTCCCCAGACGAGGGTGTATCGGCCCCGACGCTCCGAACTGCTGACGAGTCCTATACATCGGGCGATAGCTCCGAGTCCCACCTAAGTACAGAGACGACAGCTGATGCGTTCGATACCACAAGTTCGTGTGTCGACTGTGATAGTGAAGACTTCGAGCAGAGTTCTAGCGGTGAATGGTACTGTGCAGATTGTGGTCTCCTCCAGTCCACATCCGAGATCGAGTTCACAGAGCCTGGGTGGACGGCAATCGAAGAGCGTCGAACGTCACCGTCTAGTGGGCCCTCCAGATTAGGAGTTGGAACCCTCATCGGATCACCCGAGTCTGGACAAACACCCCGGTGGGCTCAGTATAACACTCGACTGAGTCACGAACATCAGACCCTCCGACATGGCCTGAAGGAGTTACGAGCGGTAGCCGCTGCACTCGAATCAAATGAATCACTTACTGATCAGGCGGCAACCCTGTTCCGTCGAGCAGCAGACGAAGGACTTCTCGTCGGCCAGTCACTCGAGGCAATTGCGGCAGCGTGTCTCCATGCTGTCGGTCGCGAGCGACAGCGGCCATTTCCCACAAAACAGGTCGCGGAAGTGTCGCCTGTCGACTGTGGGTCTATCCGGAGTGCCTACAGTAAACTTGTCCAAGAGTTCGGACTCCAACTTATCCCACCTGAGCCAACGTCGTTCATTCCTCGCTTTGCGGCCGATGCTGGACTCTCTCAGGAGGTGCGTCGACAGGCTACCGAACTGGCTGAATTGGTAATCGAAGACGAAGCTCACGTCGGTCAGAGTCCCACAGGCGTTGCTGCTGCGGCACTGTACGGTGCAGCCAAGCAGTGCGGTGAATCGGTGACACAAGAAGAGCTGGCGGAGATTGCATACGTGAGTGTCGTTACGCTCTCACGCCAGTGGCAGACGATCCAAACATATCTCGATTCGGAACGGCACTCCAGTATCGGAAGTCGACCACAAGTTTGCTAAACGGTTCACATACGTAGAGCAGATAGTAATAACAGAATTAATCGCCAGGCAGTATACATTTATACGTATGCGATAGACAATTAGGTACTACTCACTGTGGATTGCTATCAACTAGCTTTGTTAAAATACTATATCACAATGTCCACAGGAAATCACACCGTAAACACTGTACTGCGACTTGTCTATTTAAGTCAGCACGACGGCCTCTGTTAATGCTCATTCCTTCAGGGATTTCCAACACTCATGAACGAACACTCATCCACTGATCATCGGTCGACGATTCATCCCAGTAAGATTGCCCAATTCTATAATCTCGATCAGTGCCCAGCATATCTGGCACACGAGTACACCGAGGTGTTCTCCCCGGAATCTATCGACGATGTTCCAGTCAGTCCATTACTTCAAGCAACTGGTAAGGAACATGAGTCCGACCAGCTGAAAGCACTGCTGGCTGCCCGAGTCCGTGCTATCGGGCCATCAGATCACCACCTATCGGATGAGTTCGACAGTCATTGGTCTGGTGACATCAATGAAGATTCCGCACGTGTGCGTCGACTCGTCGAGAATATCCTTGGCGATGAAGATGCACAACCATTCGTCTTCTATCAGATGCCGATTGGAGAGCAAATCGGTGCGTGGCCGGTCGAAGGGGAGGTCGATGTCGTTGTCGTAGATCCCATGGAGTGGGGTGCAAAAATTCGGATTGTTGAAATCAAATCTACGGACGAAGCCCTTACTCACCATAAATTACAGGCTGCAACCTATGCCTTAGGCATCAAAGAGTTGCTCGGGGGTCTGGATTCAGTCCACATCACGGCGTCGGTCACATCTCAAACCACCGATCTCGCGTCTATCGTAACCGCGACTGGAGGAATCGACCTCGCGGAACTCCCAAGAGAGGATTTGCGTCCACTGGAAAACGACATCGAACTGCTTCTTGAAGAAGGTGGCAGTGTCGATCAAATACTCTTGGACATTGATGAATTACCTGCTCATCAATTAAACGCATCTTGTGAGGAGTGTCCACATCAAGCAAAATGTGTTGCACATGATATCGTTAATCAGGACCTCGCATTGCTTCAGTTGCCGGAAAGCACACAGGTTGCGTTTCAGGAACATGGAGTAACATCAATCGCTGACGTCGCTGCATTGTACGAGTTCCCAACTGGAAAGTGGGACCGGAGTCCAGTAAATTACGATTCACTCGAGCCTGCTGACCCTGAGTTACTCACAGATCTTCAGGAAGCAACTGATCGGTCCGATTTCAGCGACCTCGCACAGATTGCCCATCGGTTCCAACGGGAACTCGAGAGTGACTACGAAGATGACTGGCAACAACAAACGAACCACAATGATGGTCCCTGGCCAATGGGGCTCATCGGGAGTGGGCGAAATCTACCTGAAGATGACCCAAACGATGCCAAGTGGAACCGGGAGTGGAATGAGTATCCAAAACGCTCTCTGGTCCGTGTATATCCGACCATTGTCTATGATTACGTCCGGAACCGAATTGTGTATCTCGGAGCCGTGGTGACCTCAAGTCGACACGAGGATTCTGGTGGCGAACCCCAATTCATCGTCGCCCGACCGGAGGAACTACCCGAGACTGAGGTGGCCAAAGATGACGAAGAACACCGGCTCCTCGAGACGTTCTTTGATCAACTGGCAGCTGCTGTCGAAAACGTCGCACCTGATCTCTCTAACGAAGACCCAGAATACACTCCGGATGACGGGTATATTCATATGTATTTCTGGAGTGAAAATCAGAGGGATTCACTGGTCGAGGCGGTCAAGCGGCACCCAGATGCCGACGGCAGTCCTGCAATCCGGAAACTCCTCGGGCTACGGAAAGAAATCGATCAGGAAGCAGTGAGCGTCCTGACTGCAGAGTTCCGTAAGCGACACGCGTTACGATATCCAGGACTTGGACTCGTACAGACAGTCGCACAGTTCTATAGCCGAGAATCGGATTTTAGTTGGGACCAGCTGTGGTCTGATGATAGCTACGATTTCAAGGAAATCTTTGGTGAAGGACTGTTCAAAACAGCCGTCGAGGTTCAGGATATCGGCAGCCGAATTATCCCTGAGTTTGATAATGGATACACGATTCCAGACGACAACTACAGAGGAGAGTTCTACCCGGTCCTCGGACGTAATCGTGATACGCTTCCACTCGAATACGTCTGGGCGTGTTCAGAGTTAGATGCGCTCTCGCCAGCAGATGTAGACGATGCTGCACGAGACCGTGTAATCGCCTATCGTCATTACGATGGTGAAGACTCACCACGAATCTCGTTGGACGATCTCGACACACTACTCGAAACCGTTTGTCATGCCATTCAACATGTCGAGCGCTCTATCAATCACAAAGATGCATCTACCCCAAAAGAATCGATCAAGGTTGGGAGTCTTCGTGAGGAGGCATTCGAGGAGACTGCGCTCCAGCGTGCCTGCGTTGAGTATCAACAACTCGACCACGGAGTCAATCGGGATGGACTCATCTCGCAATACCGACAACCCCTCCAACAACGAGTCATTGATGGCAATGCAGTAGCCTTCGAATGCTCTCGGACACCGAAAGAAAATGAACCGACTATTCGAGGTGACGTCCTTCGGGAGTTCGGCAATAGAAACCGATCACCACTGTCTATCAGTTCCGGTGACTGGGTCGTTATTACCCCACTCGAAAAGGAAGATGGTCGACTCGTCGAAACACCAGCCAAACCCGAATATTATGCAAATTCCACACTGGCTGTCGTCGAACGGGTCAACAAAGATACAATTTCGTTGTTTTCGGTCTGGGACGATGGAGATTGGCCGAACTCAAGCGATCCGAATATGACCTGGCACTTCGGGTGGACCGCCTCCAAAGATGCAGCAGAGAACGTCGAATACTTCGCCAGTCAGCCCGGTCGAGAGTACGATACGACCTTGATCCAGCGAGGCGAGCAGTTCGTCGTCGATCCAGCCGTCGACGATTATGCAGCCTACCGGTCTCGGAAGGCCCTGGAGAGCGCCTCTCAGAACGTAGTCCACAATCGGCTCGTCTCAGTGTACGATGACCACGACCCAACTGCGCTGCAGGAAACCATCTGTCCGAGCGAAGACATAGACGAGTTCCTGAGCGCATTCGACTCGGTCATGCCTGATCCCACAAACACGAGGCAGGCCGATTTCGTCCGTGAAGTCGACCACACCGTAACTGCCCTTCAGGGACCTCCTGGCACAGGTAAAACAAGTATGGCATCGGCCCCTGCGGTGCTTTCTCGAGCATACGCCCACGGAGATGGATTCAACGGTCTCTGTACGGCTCACTCTAATACGGCGGTCGACGAGATCGTCGAGGACGTCGCTGAAGCAGTGCGTCGTCTTGAGACAAAAGATATCCTTACTGATCTCTCGCTCATTCGGGTGCGGTCGACATCGAGCTATCGGCAAGCACCACCCAACGTCGAGGATTTACACTACCGTGACGACCGAGATGAATTGCTTGAATTGTTCGATGAGGGGATGAACAACGACTCTCGAGTCATTGTGTTTGCGACTCCAGTCACGATTAGAAACGCACTCAATCAGGTAGTCACAGAGGAGAGTGACCAATATGATACCGTCGAGGCGATGATGAAAGAGGGTGACGCCCAACTGTTCGATGCCACACTTGTCGACGAGGCGAGTATGATGGACTTGCCAGTGTTGTTCCTGATTGGTGCTTTCCTCCGTGAATCGGGCCAACTCATGCTTGTTGGGGACCACCGACAAATGCAACCAATTCAGGCTCACGACTGGGAGCAGGAAGACCGACAGACGGTCGAAGAAAACACACCAGCACTCTCGGTGCTCGATTTCGTTCGGTTCCTACGGGGAGATGTTGGTTCGGACCTCTCGTATCTCGAACGAGCCCCACCAGAATGGAAGGATCCAGATGCAGTCCTCCCAATGACTCGATTGACAGTTACTTATCGGCTCCCACAATCTGTCGCAGACTTGGCGACCGACTTGTTCTACAGTCGTGACGATATCGAACTCGAAAGTGGGGTCGACAATCCAACGATTCCAGATGTTAGAGATACAATCGAGGCGGACTGGCTCCGTGCAGCACTCGAACCGGAGTCACGTGTAACACTGCTTGTGCATGACGAAAACCACTCGAAAAGTGAGAGCCCATTTGAGGCCGCACTAACACGGCAGGTTGTCGATGCGCTCCAGACGACCGCGCCAGATGAAAGTACCTCACCACAGAGTGTGACTGCGGGCGTCGTGGTACCGTTCCGACTGCAACGGAGGCGGCTCCGGACTGAACTCGCTCGAAACGTCCAAGTCGACACTGTAGAGAAGTTCCAAGGTGGTGAGCGAGATCTTATTGTCCTCTCGATGACCGCAGGGAGTCAAGGCTATGTCAACAACCTCTCGGAGTTCCTCTTAGATCCGAATCGATTCAACGTCGGTGCCAGCAGGATGCGTCAGAAGCTTGTAATCGTTGCTTCAAAGGCGATGTTCCGTGCGGGATCGACTAATGCCAACGAGTACGCAGCCCAAAAATCGTGGAAACTACTGTACAACGAACTCGTACGCGGCGAAACACCGGATGCAACAACGACCTTCAATAGTAGCGATATTTCAGAACTTGACGGTCAGACCGTAGCACTCGAGGTTTACACCGGGTTTGTCGATACTGATCGCTAACCGAATATAGATATACGAACACTTTGTGAAACTCCTGTGGGCTTGAGACAACATCTCAATGAAAAAGTCGACCGAGTCTCGCTCGGTAGCAACCGTTGGAGATCGTCTTGCCAATCACCACCATAAATGTTATTCTAAATACATTTATAGTGAATAGGAAGCTTGTGGAAATTTTGCTGAAACAGAGAGGAAATTAATTAAGAGGTTGTGGAGAACAGGAGAGCATATCAACGTTTTAGAATGCAATATTTAGATTCAAATACTAACCCGACGCGAATTCCCGATGACATTGAGCCCTTACTGGGCGCAATGCTTACAAATCAACAGATTCGGTATGAGGACCAAGCAGACCCACCCCGAGTGACCGAGGCCATCAAGTACGAACGACAACAACAGGACCGTCGACAGACCAGTCCCTACGAGGGCAGTGACCCGTTTGTCGAATCCATTATCGATATCTTTGGATTCGACCCATTGGACTTTCAGGTCGACAGTTGGCAAACCGTCGATAGGCTAGCTGAGGACTGTCAGACCGGGTCTGATAGCAAGGCTGCGGTATTCTCTGCGCCAACAGGATTCGGAAAGACAGAGGCATTTCTTGGACCACTGTATCAACTGCTTCGGGAGGACAGACAGGAATCCGTCGCGATTGTCTATCCAAGCCGTGCTCTACTACAAGATCAACTCGGCCGAATTCTCGAACATATCCACTCAATTAAGACAGACCATGGTGACCAGCTCTCCGTTGGCTGTTACATTGGCAATCAGCCGTGGGAACGGTCGGATGTCGGTGATAAAGGCTTTTTCGAATCCTCAGGAGATTTACCTCGATTTACACTCAGTAACTGCTGGTGTGGAGAGGGTGGCTCTCACTCGTTCGAACTACACGGGACGAGCAAATCGTACGTGCTCCAATGTGAGAGTGATTCCGTACACAGCTTCAATGATAATGAATTGGTGCTCTCCCGAAAGGACCTCATATTCAATTCGACACCGGATATCGTCCTCACAACGATGGAGTCGCTGGAAAATTTCGCGCATAAACCCCATTACCCACTTATCGAAAAATTTGGCACCATCGTCTTGGACGAGGTTCATCTCAATACTGGGCTCCAAGGGGCCCACGCAGCGAAGATCATCGAGAACGTAAACGACATTTCGGACGATCCCTTGCTCTGGATAGGATCGAGTGCGACTATCGACGATCCAGAACGATTTGGTCAACAGATTTTCGGCGTCGATTCGTTAAATATAGAGACGACAAAGCCACCGCAGTCTGACTACGATAGCGATCATAACGACCACGAGCATTACTACTTCATGCGTGCCCGGGAAGACGGACCGGGCGTTACATCGATGTCAATCCAGCAGTCGATGCTGTTGGGCCATACAATGCTGCAGGATACTGACGGGAAACGCAGCAAACAACTCTCGTTTATCGACAGTATTTCCCAGATTAATCAGCAGTTGGTCCAGTTCGAAGATGCTGACAACACCGATGAACTCTGGCAGTACCACCGTAACAATGAGTTCGGGGAAGATTGGGATCGCGTGGCAGCGGATATGGACCAGCAGTTCCTCGATGAGTCGCTGGAGTTTATGCCAGTCTATTCGGATGCGGGATTCGACCGAGAGCGCGCCTCACAAAGTGATATATTCCTTTCAACAAATTTCCTCGAAGTAGGAATCGATGTTGGGGAAATCAAAATTGTTACCCAACATCGCACGCCCTGGAATCTATCGTCGTTCCTCCAACGGGCAGGTCGAGCTGCACGAAAACCCGGTATGGACTCCCATATTGCGGTGTATCTCTCCACACTCACTGGAGACGCCAATATGTTTTACCGAGCCGACCGATTCCTGGATTCGGATATTCGGACGCCACTAAATACAAATAACCGCGTCGTAGAGTGGATGCACAACCGGTTCAATCAATATTACAACTGTATCGACTCAATTCAAAGTAGACAATTCCGGTCAAATCTCGAAGAACATACGACCTTCCTCGAAGAGTACCTCTGTGATGAACTCGGATACGATTCCTTCCATCGAATGCTGATGGAACCCCAGGCATTCTTCGAAGACCAACTCGGGATTGACGTTACCGCAGACCGTATCATCTCTTCGACTGTCCTCGAAGATGTCCGCGAGCAAATCAAAGCCTACCAAGCGTCCCAACGAGAAGCGGTTGCAGATATCGAAAAATACTTTGGAATGGAAGATGGCGAAATCATCCGCGGCACGGATGCCATCGATATGTTTGTTATCGAGGTCCAGAATCAGACACTCCAAGTTATCAATACGTTCGATGGGCAGGTCACCGGTTACAAAAAGAAACTCGATGCCTACGATACGGACGCCCAAGCGAATCTCATCGCTGAACTTGAAGCGGAACTAGATGAGGCCCGCAGACGAGCCAGAGACTTTACAGAATATACACCTGAGACAGTATCATACTTTTCGTCGCTGCTCGCTGAACTGTTTGGACTGACTGGGAAACTGATGCAACTCCGGAACAGCGTCAACAAAATCGCCGATGAGGCAATTCCGCAGGTCAATCAAGATCGGCTCTCAGAATTAAAACAGACTGTCGATCAACTAGAAACACTCACCGAAGACGAACGGTTAGAACAGTATTACAGTCTGGAAGAAAAGCTCCATTATCTAGATAGTGCACTCGTCGAATACGATTCGTATTTGGAGAGGGGTACATTCAGCTCATTGTATCGAATCAAAGACCTCCTTCGCAGTGCGTACTACTTTGATCTGTTCCTTCAAGCAAATGGCGACCGGCTCGATGATGAAGTCTGGTTTGTCCCACCGGATTACTTCGGTAGCGCTGGTCAGTTCGTCAAAGTATTTAGAGAGAACCAAACACAGGAGAGACCAGAGGAGTCTATCGATCAAATCGTCGGCACATATGCTCCGTATCGATCGGAATACCAGGCTGAATCTGGCATCATGCATGCTTTCCTCCCGGAGACAGAACTCACCGAGGATGGCGTTGTGATGAACTATGCAGCTGACGTCACTGGTGAGGAACAAGAGGGTGTCCTCGTCCCAGACACCCTTCAGCTATCGGAGATGCGTGACCTCTCGAAGAATGGTGCGATGCAGATTGTCCAGTATTGTCCCGAGTGCTATCAAGTACTGCCCGGAACCATCGACAAATGTCTCCGTCACGAAGAGCGTGAATATGGCAAAATCCATTCTGAACCACACGTCGACACAACAGTTACCGAACGGACACCAGATGAGTCAATAGGAAACCTCACCCTTGCAGACCTGGAGGCCCAAGTGTCCTTGGAGAGTGTTACCCTCGAGATTACACCAGGAAAATACTATGGCGAGGACGTGGGTGTCGCATACGACTCTAACGCAGAGAGGTTTACCCAAGAGTTGCAAAGTCCGGATACGCCACTTGGGTTTACCACACGAACGCGTGGACTCGTGTACGATATGGAGTCATTCATCGATAGCATCACCGAGACGGTCGTGGAGTACGTCGACCGCTACAAAGACCTTGAGGAGTATGACTTGGAATATCTCGCCTATCATACTGCAGCGCACTTTTTCATGCAGTTGGTGACTGATGTCAGCAGTGTCAGTGATCAGCGCGTATTTTATGGGTTCGACGAGAGTGAGGGTGAAGTCTATGTGTTCGAACGGACCGAAGGTGGACAAGGGATTGTGGACCTCGTCTATGACGAAGTCCAAACAGATCCAGGCAGCGTCCTTGAGTCGATGAATCGGCTCCTGTACAACGAACAGGTGATTAACGAGCGGCTCTGGGCGAACAACGAATTCGTTACACAGCTCCCAGAGGACACCGTTAGCGAAGGTGATATTCGACCACTTGTCGAGTCATATCTCAATACCCCCTTCGATGAGGTCGTCGACAGAGTCACGTCTGAAGTCATTTCGACAGTTGACCGTGTCCATCAGTTTGCCACAGACGAAACGATCAACCACAGAGATGGGTACGAGCTGAAACATATCGTCGCGACCGCACAGATACGGGGAGACGATGACTTCCCGGCCGAAGAGGTCGCTGCTCATGAAAGTAATATTGCGGACACCGATCGTGTGAAGACTACGTTTTATTCACCAGACATCGATGGCTGCGTAGAGAATCTCCACATCATGGAATGCATTGCCGCAGGTGACCAAAGTGACACACTTAGTTACATCATCTTGGAGGCACTGCGGAACCACCTGACCGAAGCAGTGCCTGTCGATGAGGCTGCGGATACGATGTTTGAGCGAGAACTACCTCCAGGAGGTGAAATCAATGGTACAAGCATTTTCCTTGACTTCTGAGAGCCTTAGTTACTTTATCGGCTATACACTGTTGCACGCCCCGCGTACGGTGATCGTCTCACCCTGGCTGAGCAACGTTGATCTCCGATTCCCAGTGAACGAACACCTCGAGAGTCGACAGATGACGCTTCTGGATGCTGTATCTAAACTTCCTGATACAGAAGTGACGTTTGTCGTTCGAAAAGGAGAACAGCACAACGAGTATATCGAAGACCGACTACCAGAGAGTGTCGATATGATTGCTGTTGAGAATCTCCATGCAAAGCTCGTCGTCTGTGATGAATATGCCTACCTTGGCTCAGCGAACATTACACGTGGGGGGCTTACAGTCAACCGAGAGCTGTGTGAAATCATAGAAAACGAGTACTCAGATACTGAAACGTATCTCGAAGCAGAGTTAGACCTCGACTTATCAATCGAGTAAAGAAGAAATTCGTTGTATCGGCTCTCACTTCGTTTCCAGCTACCCACTTTCACATTTATATACAATCAGTGGCCTAAGAGGGTGATGACGAAAACTCACATCGCCTTCGTCCTTGATTCATCTGGCTCAATGTCGTCGATTAGAGAGGATACTATCGGTGGCTTCAATTCTTTTTTACTCGATCAGCAGGACGAAGAGGGAACTGCAACCGTCACTCTCTGTGAGTTTAGTTCGTCTGTGCAAATAGTCTATGAGGGGCGTTCTATTGAATCAGCTCCGACGCTCTCGACAAATACATACACGCCTGGCGGACAAACTGCGCTCTATGATGCGATTTTCACCACAGTGTATGAGACTAAGCACCGAATTCAACAGTTGACACCAAATCACAAACCAGATAACGTGATTGTTGTTGTGCTAACCGATGGCAAAGAAAATGCCTCAGAGACACATCAATCGAAGGTGCGAAATCAGGTTGCTACGATGCGAGAGGAGTATGACTGGGAGTTCCTATTTATCGGTGCCAATCAGGATGCAGCCCTCACGGCAGACAGCATGGGGATGAATGAGAAAAAATCTCTAAACATGGCACACAGCGGGGACGGTGCGCAATCTGCATATGAGTCGACATCGAAACAGATCAGCCAGGCCCGCCGAAAGGGTAGTACTGAAGGTTATAACGATGAAGATCGGAGTCGACAGACCGATGCTAGTGATAGCTGATCATCTACCAAAGAGATTGAAAATTATCTCGCCCACAACTAGACGGAATATTTGCCCTGCTCTTGTGTATAGGTATCCCCCCTGAAAGAATGTTGACCGTGCGAATCATATCAATATTTACAGTCATAGCCTTGGCATAATTTATGGGTGAATTTGCAACTGCCGTCCAAAACTATCTCTGTAACTCATTGGCTGAAGAATATCCGACGATAGACTGGATAACTGAATATCCCGTCGCTGGGACGCCAGTTGACATTTCAGGCTGTGATAATAATCAGCTCTATCTGATTGAGCTAGAATGGAGACGTGCTGATCCTGCCGATAATGCGGCCAAACTGTTTCGACATTTCGATGCAGGCGAGATTGAGGTAGAACAGGTTACTGTCTTTCACATCTTCACCCGGCATTATGAGTTGAGTCGCGGTGGATTCTCATCAAAACGGAAAAATGCTGAGTTTGTCGGCCAAATGGCAGCAGAGACATTTGATCAACTATCGTATTCTCCTATCGAATTCAATCTTGATCCGCCGAAGCGAGGTACAGAATGGCCGGAAGACTGGAAAAAGGTAACCGACGATGCAGTTGACTCACTCTGCGATGAAATTGAGACTGGCTAGCGATTTGAAGTCATCTTACTATACTATCGAATTTAGAGTTTTATTTAGAATCTGTCGACGACAACTCACTATTCAGATACTCAGTTAATTCTTCCAAGTTCGTTGCGCGGAAATGCTCGGTTAAGGATCTCATTCTCGGTTCTCTGGGAATGACGACACCAGTACCATACGCTTCAAGAGCACGCGAAATAACAGCCCGGTACGTCTTACTCGTTGCATAGCCTACAATGATATCAAACGACTCCCCATATTTTTCAAGATATGCTACAAGCCTGTCGACAACAAGTTGCTGTCGATCTAACTCTACATTAGTCAATACATATTCATATGATTTAACCTGTGAAAGATTCTCAAATTTCTGCGGAACAGGCCCGTACATTCCAGAGACGGATACCTTATGAATTTGATCGTGCCACTGACTGGTTG
>SL_4KL_010_BRINEDRAFT_10000026_pt1 | contig 51707 bp, 51 predicted proteins | sample SodLak_010_BRINE_2_FD_10664 | JGI IMG/M metagenome (IMG submission 10664) | reverse complement strand
GGGGGGGGGGGCGGCAACCAACAGCCGCCACCGATTAGTAGGCAGTTGGCGAATATGAATGACCGACTAGAGGTTCTGATTGAGAAACAATTACCAGGATTTATCAGTCCGAGGCGTTCCAGAGCGGATAGTTAGAGCGAATGGGAGGTGACCGTACACGGCCTGAGTTCGGTCGGCAAAATCGTCTGATTATCGCCGCAGCAGTCACCGTGTTGTTCCTGCTCGTTGCGTATATTCTCGTTTCTTTCATCGCAGTCGTGGTGTTTTCTGTGTTCCTGTACTACGCGGTCCGACCCCTCTTTCGGTTCCTCGACCGGTTCGGACTGGGCGTGCAGCTGCGTGCTGCCATCTCGATCGTGCTGTTTGGGCTGCCCTTTCTGATTCTGATCGCGTATGCAGTCGCGGTCGTTGGTCTCGAAATCCGGGCGTTACTCGATGGCGAGCTAGCGGACAGAGTTATCCAGGAGTTGAACATCGCACAACTCGATCTCGCCGCGCTCGAGAACATCGCGACTGGCGATCAGGTGCAAGTGAGTGTAAGTATCCTCGCAGACAGCGTGCTCGGTGCCGCAGGAGTCGTCGGCTCGGTACTGGTGCAGCTACTGCTGATCGTAACCGCGACGTACTACATGCTCGTCGATGGGCCAAAACTAACCGCCTGGCTGCTCGATACATACGATGACTCTGGCATCGGCCAGCGGTACGTCGACGAAGTCGACCCGGAGCTTTCACTCGCCCTGTTTGGCAACATCGTCAACGTGTTCGTCACCGCAATTGTCGCTATTGTGACCTTCTACGTATACAATACGTTCGTCCCGGCGGCCATCTCAATTCCCTTTCCCGCACTGCTCGGTGCGCTTGCAGGAATCGGCAGTCTCATTCCTGTCGTGGGAATCAAACTGGTGTATATTCCACTCTCGGCAGGGATAGGCCTGAACGCAGTGCTCACGGGTCAGCCTGAGCTACTTGTCTCTGTTGCCGTGTTGTTCGTCGTGAGCGCGATCATCGTCGATTTCATTCCCGATTTCGTCATCCGAGCACAGGTAAGCAGCGACGACACGCACACGGGAGCACTGATAATCGCGTACATTGTTGGCCCCTCCATCTTTGGGTTCTATGGGTTGTTCTTTGCCCCGATTTTGCTCATCCTAACGACCAATGCGGTAACTGTGCTTTTACCGTATCTGCTCGGCGACAGACATCCATCACAGACGACGCTCGATGAGTTCGAGACCACGACCAGTAAAACAGTCGAAAGCGAGGATTGAATTCGCCCTTTCGCTATTCGACGATAACAGCACCAACCATACCGACCGCCAGATGTGGCTGACAGATGTACAGGTAGTTTCCTGGCTCGTCGAAGGTCTCGGTGGCTGTGTGGCCCTCTTCATCGAAAACATCTGTCTCAATATCCTCGTCGAAGTCACTTTCATCGGCTGCGACGACGTTATGAGCACCACCCTTACCCGACCACTCCCACGTAATTTCAGTCCCGCTATCAACACGAACGACTGGTGGGTCGAATGCAAGTCCCGAGTCACCGTCACCGACAGTGATCGTCAGGGAATCACTGTCGACCTCGTCGGCCAGCGTCCCATCGTAGCCGCCTGCTTCGTACTCCGTCAGAAAGTCGTGGACAGCATCCGGAATTTCATCCACTGGCTCGACTGCTTCGTCGGTTGCCGAGTCGCTGTCCGAGTCACTCGCAGAGTCCGGGAGGTACTCCGTAACGATTCGCCACTCGCCATCTTCAGTCGCAAGTACCATCTGTTGCTCATCCTGTATCTGCTGGTCGCCATCCTCGAACTCGACTTCTGTCTCGACGATTGCTGTCTCTTCGTTTGCCACGATCTCCTCGGCAGTTCCATCGTCGATTTCGATAGCGCTGGCGATTGCGTCTGCCTCTATATCCCGTTCGGCAACTGAAACGTCGTACTCCAGGAGCCGAAACGCCTCGGCGACCTCGCTATGAAACAGCGTCGATCGCATCTCCTGGGTTTCTATCATGGAATCATAGTACTTTTCGACGACCTCGACGGGTTCGTCTGCGTCTAACTCGTCGGCCGAGCTTTCCGCATCACTATCTTCGTCAGGGCTTTCTGACTCGCTGTCGTCACTAGCGGGTTCGTCGTCGCTGCTTGTGAGTGCCGAGCAACCAGCCAATCCTGCGACACCAGTCGCGCTCGTCGCGGCGAGAAATTTTCGACGGTCGATCTCTGGAGGGCCTCGTTTCATACTTTCAGTTACAAATGGTCGCTCGATATGTATATGTGCTGCTATATGTTCTCAGAGATATGTAGGGTAAACACGGTTTACCAGCGTGGTTTTCCACTTTCCAGGAAGTTATTCAATTAATAAATAGCCAAATTTTGATTCTCTCGTAAACTAACGAGTCTGTATAGCTAGAGTCCACCACTAAGTTCGTCGACAGCATAGTAACGAGCAACGTTCGGCCTACAGGCCGGTATTCGCGCTACGAACGCCGTCTGAGCAGATATGAAAGCAGACCCACTCGAGGCAGTATCACTTGACCGATTTCCCGATCCAGCATGTAGCTATATCATCGAGAGCGGAGAGCCAGTCCTAAAGCGAACGAACGATAGCTTCGAGAACATTGCTGAGCTCGAAGCTGGCGACGCAGCTCGTGCAATGTTCGACAGATCACTGTCAGCTGCCACGGAGCCCGCATTCGTGGAACGCGAACGGGTCCGGGTGAGAGACGAGGAGCAGTCCCAGGAGTATCTCGTTCGTGTCGTCCCACCTGAACCGGGGGAACCAGGATATATCCTGTTCGCTGCAGACACAGCGTCAACCGGGATGAACCAGCTTGGTGTCGACCGGATGGCAAGTGTCCTGAGCCACGATCTCAGGAATCCGCTGGACGTTGCTCGGGCGAGACTCCGGGCGGGTCGGGAACTGGGAGAGGACAAACAGTTCGAACACGTCAAGCAGGCGCACGACCGAATGGAGCGTATCATTCAGGATGTACTCACCCTTACACGCGGAGAGGATGTCGTAACCCCAGCGGAAACAGTTGCCCTCGAACAGCTCGTCGAACAGGCGTGGCAGACCGTCGAAACCAACGGGGGGAGAATCGAAATTGCGGACGATCTGCCGAGGGCCGTCGTCGACAGAAACCGTGCGAGTCGACTGTTCGAGAATCTCTTTCGGAATGCGATCGAGCACGGGAACGATGCGAGTGATCCCGAGGCGGTGATCACAGTCACCGTCGATCGATGCGACGGAGGGATCCGGGTCGCAGACGATGGCCGGGGAATCCCAGCCGGCGATGCGGCACAGATTTTCGAGCCAGGCTACAGCTCGGACGAACACGGGACAGGACTCGGGCTTGCGATCGTCGACCGGATCGCAACTCTCCACGGCTGGTCAGTCGAACTCTGTCAGACAGATGGTGGTGCCTGCTTCGAAATAACTGATCTGGAAACGGAGTGAAAAGATTATGTCTCCGCTCTGCGGTGACAGTGTATGGACGAGCGTTTTGAGACGGCTCCGATCGGTGTGCTCGAAACTTCCGTCGACGGCGAGATTCGAGCAGTGAACGATCGGGCAGAAACGCTCCTTGAGATCGGCGCTGATGCCGCGCTTGGAACGTCGATCGATGAGACGTTCCCCGAATCGGTGGAAAACACGGTTCCGAATCTGATACACCGACAGGTTACCGAGAAACGAACGATCGAGGAGTACTATCCGGAGCTCCAGCGGTGGCTGGATCTGACGGTGATACCGATCGAGGACGGTGTCGTCGTTTATTTACAGGATGCAAGCGACCGACAGCAGAACAAACAGCGCATCGAATCGCTCCGCGGTGATCTGGATCGCGTGACGATCACAAATCGGCTGATCTCCGATATTCTGGCCGAGCTTGTCGATGCCTCCAGCCGGAAAGAAATTGCGGCAACGATCTGTGAACGGCTCGGGAAGACGGATCTCTACGAGTTTGCGTGGGTGGGCGAACGAGAACTCGGTGGTGACGAACTCGTTATCAGTGCCTCCGCGGGTACGACTGGACGAACCCTGGAGCAGATCAGCGACTGTCTCGACGAAGATGTAACGCCGCCGGAACACCAGGCAATAGCGACCGGAACGCCGGAGACAGTACAGCCGCTGGGACAGGACAAGAGCGTGCCAGAGCCGATCCGTCGGGCAGCCTTTGCAGATGGTGTGCAGTCGCTGCTTGCGATCCCACTCAAACACGGTGCAAACGTCTACGGCGTTGTCGGTATCTACAGCGCAAATCAGGATGCCTTCTCCGAGCGAGAGCGAGCCAGTTTCAGTACGGTTGGGGAGATGGCTGGCTTCGCTATCAACGCAGCCAGACACCGGAATCTGCTGTTGTCGGATACTATCGTCGAACTCACACTGGAGCTGACCGATCAACAAGCGCCGCTCGTGGCGACAAACGGAACGATCGTTCTTGATGGAATCGTCCCACAGGGCAACGAGTTGCTCTGTTACATTGTTGTGTCGGAGGCATCTCCACAGGAGATCGTCCAGTCCGTCACCGACGCTGCTGGTGTTTCGGATGCCAGAGTCATCGGTGAGTACGAGACAGGTGGAACAGTCGAGCTGACGATGGGCGAGTCGACACCGCTTGGCCGGCTTTCGACGCTCGGTGGGACGATCAAACAGGCCGAGTACGAGGATGGTCGTGGTGAGTACGTTATCGAACTCTCCCCCGCAGAAGATGTTCGACGCATCGTCGAGGCGGTCACCCGGGAGTACGATGGTGACGTTCTCGCAAAGCGTCAGCGTGAACGCGAGCGAACAACACCACGAGAGTTCCGGGCAGCGTTGAATGAGCGGCTCACCGAACGCCAGGAGAACGCGCTCCGGACGGCATTTTTCGCGGAGTATTTCGAATCACCGCGAGGAAGTAACGCCGAAGAAGTCGCAAGCGCACTCGGCATTACCGGGCCAACATTGTTGCACCATCTCCGGGCAGGCCAGCGAAAACTTCTCTCGGAATTTTTCGATACCAGTTCTCGCTCTGAGTAATCACAGTGCTCACTATCTTCCGGCTCGTTCAATGCCACTGAATGCATCCAATATCGAGTCGGGATCATCAAGCAGCCGTTCTGTTCGAGCCTTGAGCGTCGTAGCCCGTTCCACAGCCTCCTGATATCCCTCGTGATCCTCACGTTTTCCTTCTGGGAGCTCTGCCTCGATCACGGTTCGTTTTGACTCGACGCTGAAATACTCGCCGAGTGTCTCGTAGCCCAGAACCTGCTGTTGTTGGCTGACCGCCTCGCGAATATCCTCACGATCGACCGGCTTGCAGAGGTAGTCGTCGAACGGCATATCGAGGACATCGAAGCCCGGATCGATTGCCGTCACCATAATCACTCGCCCTGTAAAGCCCGTCTCGGAGAGCTTTTCCAGTACCTCGTCGCCGGAGGTTCCGGGCATATGCCGATCCAACAACACGATGTCGACATCCCACTCGTCGAGTGTCCGGAGCGCACTGTCGCCACTGTACACTGTCTTGACCTCACAGAGGCCCCGCAGTCGGAGTGCGTACGCATCCGCCACCTCCTTCTCGTCGTCTACGAGCAGAGCGTGTGGTAGCGGCTCATCCGCGCTCTGGTCCATATTCTCGTCTGTCAGATGTATTTAGGGGCCTCCGACATAACAGCTACCATCTCGTGACGGCAAACAGCGGTGTTCCCGTCTGAGAAACCAGTCACACCGGTCACTCATGCGGGACAGCGTCGAAGTCCGCTATTGAATGAATAGACAGCTATCCTGAACAACTCTCAAGTGGTTGGGCTTGATCTATATGTGCTATCATGAGTGGGTTGACGGCCGCGTATAGTTGGCCGTTTATCACAACGATCGTCGCTGGTGTCGGCACGGTGGGCCTCATCAGGTATCTTCTGCGATACTGGGAGAAACCGGGTGCGAAGTGGTTTGTTCTCACGCTACTGGGTCAGGCTGTGTTCTGTTTTGCATATGCAGCAGGCATGCTTGTCTCGGAGCCAACTGCGCGGTACTGGCTAGAGGTAGCTGCACTGATTGGTCTTCACTGGATGGGCATTCCGTTTCTTGGCTTTGCGCTTGCATATACAGGGCGGTCGAAGCTCCTCCGGTCCTGGGCCTACCGGAGTCTGTATCTGGTTTCTGTCGGTGTGATCCTCTTACTGCCGCTAAACAACTGGCACAACCTCTTTTGGACGGAGTTTCGTGTTGCCGAGAGTTTTGGTGTCACTGTTGCTGCCTACACAATCGAACCGCTTCTGTTTGCCACGGTGTTGATTGTCCTGACTGCAGCAAGCATTGGAACACTCCTGTTGTTCGATACGATCCTGAGCTACGGGCCGCTGTACAGGAAAGAAGCGCTCGCTGTCGCCCTGAGCCCCATCCCGCCGTCGATCGGGATATTTCCCTGGCTGTTTTCCGTCGGTCCGGAGCCACATTTCAACGCCATGGCGGTGATGCTGCTTCCACACGTCCTGCTCGACGCGTATGCTTTCGTTGGCAGTGGGATGTTCAGGCTGCACCCAGCAACGAATCGGGCAGCAGAACGATCGGCGCTCGAAGATCTCCGGAGCCCCGTCTTTGTCGTCGATGAGACGGGACAGATCGTCGACTTGAACGAACCAGCAAAAGCGCTGGTCGATGTTGAGGAAGGCGAGGCGATCTCCCAGTCGGTGTCCGAAGTTCTCGGCGTCGATGTCGATCCAACGGCGGACAGACGGCTGTCGCTGCAACAGGATGGTCGCCGGGTCGAGTTCCGTGTCGAATCCTCCCCGCTTACCGACTCCGGTGACAACCACGTTGGCTACACGCTGTTGTTCCAGGATGTGACCGAGGAGATTCAGCGCGAAGAGCGGATTGCGGTGCTCAACCGCGTGCTACGACACAATCTTCGAAACGATCTGTCGGTCGCAAAAGGGTATGTCGTCGAGTCGAGCGAGCGAACCGACCGCGGCGATATACGCGAGATGCTCGGGAAAGCTGACGAAATGCTGGCAGCGCTGAGTGCGACTGGCGAGACCGCACGCGAGATCGAAACCGTCGTCGAAGCTGCTGACAGCCACCAGGTCAGCGTCGATATTTCCGAGACAGTAGCGGACGTCATCGCACAAGTCGAAACTGAGTATCCCAACGCCGCAATTACGTTCGACAGCAATCGGTCGGGAACAATCAAGACCAATCCTGACGTGTTGCATTCGATTCTCGAAGAGCTGTTCCAGAACGCGATCGAACACAGCGAGTCCGATACACCGTCAGTGGAGGTTTCGGTCGAGCGCGAGGACGGCTCGGTCATCCTGCAGGTTAGTGACAACGGCCCTGGGATTCCAGCGCACGAACTCGAAAGTCTCGAACGAGGTGAAGAAACGGCGCTCCAACACGGCAGTGGGCTCGGGCTCTGGCTAGTGAAATGGGGAACACTGGCGCTGGGTGGAGAGATTTCTTTCGAGACCGACCATGGCACAATCGCAACGCTTGTTTTGCCTGCAGAAACAGATACCCAATAAATTCCGTTCTCTCTCCGAGCAACAGCTATTGGACTCTCAACAAGTAGGCTGCCGGGCGAGGGACAAAGTGTTTGTATCAGCTATGCAATCTCCATTGTACATGAAAGCTGTCGTGCTCGCGGCGGGAGAGGGAACACGACTCCGCCCGCTGACAGAGGAGAAGCCAAAAGGAATGGTCGAGGTGGCTGGCAAACCGATTCTCACCCACTGTTTCGAGCAGTTAAACGAGCTGGGTGTCGAGGAGTTTCTGGTCGTCGTCGGCTACAAGAAACAGGCGATCATCGAACACTACGAAGACGAGTTCGAAGGGACACCGATCACCTACGCCCACCAGCGCGAACAGAAGGGGCTTGCACACGCACTGCTAACTGTTGAAGATCACATCGACGACGATTTCGTGTTGATGCTCGGTGATAACATCTTCCAGGCGAACCTCAAAGACGTTGTCAACCGCCAGCGCGAACAGCGTGCCGACGCTGCCTTCCTCGTCGAGGAGGTGCCGATGGACAAGGCGAGTCGCTACGGTGTCTGTGCGACCAACAAGTACGGCGAGATCACAGACGTTGTCGAGAAACCCGATGACCCGCCGTCGAATCTCGTGATGACTGGTTTCTATACATTTACGCCAGCAATCTTGCACGCCTGTCATCTCACCCAGCCATCTAACCGCGGGGAGTACGAGATCAGCGACGCGATCGACCTGCTGATCAAGTCGGGGCGCACCATCGACGCGATCCGGATGGACGGCTGGCGTATCGACGTCGGCTATCCCGAGGACCGCGACGAGGCAGAGCGGCGACTGACCGACGGCGAAATGAGTGAGGACGACGACGCGGATGAGGAATCAGAGACAGAGAACGGAGCCGAGACGACTGACGAGTCAGGGAGCGAAGATGAGTGAGCTGACCGATCTTGTCAACCAATCGCTTGCCGGCGATTTCGACGAACAGTATCTTGATCGTGTCGAGGAGCAGGCCACGAAGCTCCAATCGGCCATCCGGGCAGGTGAGTTCGACAACCAGGATTTCACCGTCGGACTGGAGATGGAAGTCTACGCCGTCGAGCGCGATGGTGGCTCACGACTAGCTGGGCTTCCGGAAGCAGTCTTTGACGCTGGTGCGACGAAGGAACTCGGCGTCCACAACGCAGAGATCAACACCGACCCGAACCGCTTCGACGAGGAGGGGTTGCTCGCACAGGAAGCCCACATTGCCGATGCCTTCGAGACGGCAAACGATGCCGCCAGGGAATCAGAACGAGAGATCGTCGCCGATGCGATGTGGACGATCCCGCCCGCAGAGGGCAGCGACTCCTATCTCTCTGCGATTGACCAGCCCGAGGGCGTGACCGTTGCGAAGAATATGCGAACCGATCCTCGGTACGTGGCGATCGATAACGACGTCCTCGATCACTACGGCGGCGAGATCCGCTTCGACACACCGGGCGTGGATCGAACCTTCCCGACAATTCTTTTCGAATCACTCGCAACATCCATCCAGCCACACCTCGAAATACCATCCGCTGGGGCGTTTCCGGCCTACTACAACGCGGCGATCAGAACACTCGGACCAGTTCTTGCACTGTCGACAAACTCACCGTTTCTCCCGCCGGACCTTTACACCGACGTGGACGATCCCATTGGGCTTCTCGAGGAGACACACCACGAACTCCGCATCGCCGTCTTCGAGCAGTCCGTCAACGCCACCCCAAATCCCAAAGTTCGCGTGCCACGGGATATCGACAGCACAGCGGAGACAGTCAAGCGTGTCATCGAAGACGATCTGTACGCACCCTTCCTGCGCGAATGGATCACCGAGAAGCCACGCGAGAGCTTCGCTGACGAGAACTGGGAGTACCAGTACAAACGCTCGACGTACTGGCGCTGGCTGCGCTGTGTGATCGGTGGCGACCCAGTGGAAGACGCCTGTGACGAACGCTCGCTTCGGATCGAGTACAGACCGATCCCGACACAGCCGACGGCCACCGATACCGCAGCAATTCAGTGGCTGACTGTCGGACTGCTCCGCGGTATCGTGTCGACAGACCACCCCCTCGTGGAGCTTCCATGGGAGAAGGCTCGCGAGAGTTTTTACAACGCCGCCAGCGACGGCATCGAGGCGGAGCTCGTCTGGATGAACAGTGATGGCGAACAGATTACTGACTCCGAAGCGATTTTCGATGAGCTGTTCGATCTCGCTCGCAAGGGACTGCAGACGGCAGGGCTTTCAGCGGGAGTGGTCGACGAGCGCATCGATCCGCTGGAGCAACGCATCGAAGCGGGGATGACACCGAGTATCTGGAAACGGGAGCAGGTCAGAGAGAACCTCAACGCTGGGGCAGATCTTTCCACAGCGATTACCGAGATGCAGGAGTCATACATCCGCCGCTGTCGCGAGTACGACTCGTTTTCTGACTGGTAATCGCTGTTTTCACTCCTCCAGAAAATCGTCACAGATTCTGCAGATGTCGTTGTAAAACTGGACGGCCGTCTCGTAGCGTTCTAACTTCGACCTGGCCGTTGCCTTGGTAAGCACGTCCGCAACCTCACCTGGCAAGTCTGGGTTATCGCTGCTCATCCCGAGTGGCCTGTCGGAGATCACCTGGTTGCGGATATCCTCGAAGCTCCCGCTGTAGGGTGGATCGCCCGTGAATGCAGTGTAAAGCGCCATTCCCAGCTGGTAGATATCCGTCCAGTGATCGATGCTGCCGAAACGTCCGTCGTAGTACTCCGGCGCGCCGTAGCGGGGATCGGTGTAGCTTGCCGGGTTGTCGAAGTGACGATACACCGGTGTGAGCCCAACATTTTCGAGTTTCGGGACCGGCCTGTCACGAAAGATCGCGGACGGGTATCGGACGCTGTGTGGATCGATCCCACCGTGCATCATATCCTTTTGATGGAGCATTGCGAGTGCGCTGGTGAGATCCCGGGCAGTTTCCAGCGCCTCGGCGGGCTCAAGTTTCCCACGCTCCCAAAGCGTTTGCTCGGTAAACTCCGTCGCAACCCACGGGCGCGGTGACGTCCCCCAGTCTTTTGGCTTCACGATGCCAGGCGTTTCAACTGCCATCCACCGTTCGAGCTGTTGGCCCAGCGCTCGCTCGAATCCTGGCCTGTTGTGGTGGCGATACAGCCGGAAGATTGCGATATCCTCGGTTGCCCCCTCGAACGTTCTCGTCCGGACTGTGTGGCCGTATCGCGTCTCCCGCTCCGGGCCGAGAAACTCCAGTTCGTCGTACTGACAGACGTCCTCGATGGCGGCGAACTGCTGGCCGTGGGGCATCTTCTCGATCCGGTTTCGTCGGGAGAGTCGCGCCCAGCTTCGACTGCGGCTTGGCGTTGTCGTCTCTGAGTGGTCGGTCTCCAGCTCTAGCTCCGACGACGAGGACTCCGATCTACCGCTTCTCGTCCCCGAGCCAGAGTACGCTTCAAGCAGTTCCCGTGGAACACGAACCATCCCGGCTCCGCCCACGTCAACCAGTGTTTCTCCTTCTTCTGTCTGCTCCCGATCCAGTGAGACTTGCCAGGTTCGGATGTTCGAAAGCCGCCGGTAGATCATCCTGGCCTGTCGTCGGTCGGTTGCGGCCAGCAACGCCTCTTGCACTGTCGACTCATACCGTTGGCCGATCGTCGCGAGTGTGCGTAGCACTGGATCGTGGTACGGTCGCCGGACGACCCACTCGGTGAGTCCTCTGATTATCGGTTGTCGAAACTGGGCGTTCGAATGTGCCGTCTGACAGAGAATATAGCCGGCGTGACGCTGTATCCGGTTGTCGCCACGCTCCAGACCCGCAAACAATGAACGGACGAACCCGTCAATCGGGATATCTCGAGCGTTCTCGACCTGCGGATCAGCACCCATACTACCAGTAGTACCAGTCGGGTACTAAAGAAGATTTAGGCCGCTATTATCAGATGTGAAACCGCTAGTAGAATTCGCGGACGAGATCCATTGCACCGTCGGGGGCACCATCTGGAACATCTGTCATCGGTTCCGTAATGCCTTCCTGCTGTTCAAACGGCACACTATTTTCGTTCTGATAGATGACGCCCTGGTACTCCTTGTCGCCGCTGAGGATCACATCTTTGGCTGCCTGTCGATCAGTACGGTCGTGGTCAGCCTCTTTGAGATCGACGAGACTGTCGCGGAAGTAGTCGTACGTATCGACGTCGTTGAACGTCACACATGGTGAGTAGACGTTGACGAAGCCAAAGCCATCATGCTCGACAGCTTCCTGAACGATCTCTGCATGGCGCTGGGAATCCGAAGAAAAGGACTGGGCAATGAAGGTCGCACCGGAAGCGAGTGCCAGTGCGAGCGGATTCACCGGCGGCATGTTCGTTCCATCAGGCGAGGTGGAGGTCTCGAAATCCTCGCGGGAGGTCGGCGAGGCCTGCCCTTTCGTAAGCCCGTAGATGCGGTTGTCCATCACCACATAGCTCATGTCGACGTTCCGTCGCACTGCGTGGACGAAATGCCCTGCACCGATTGAGTAGCCGTCACCGTCTCCGCCGGCGACCATCACCTCCAGTTCGGGATTGGCCATCTTCACGCCGATACCCACGGGGAGGGCGCGGCCGTGCACACCGTGCAGTGCATAACTATGCATGTAGGTGCCGATCTTGCCCGAACAGCCGATCCCCGCGACGACGAACGTGTTATTCGGGTCGTTACCCGTCTCGGCAAGCGCCTTCATCATCCCGTTCATCGTCCCGAAATCGCCACAGCCCGGACACCACGTCGGCTGCTTGTCCGATTTGAAATCGACGAACCTGACTTCTGAGCTCATTGTTCCACCTCCGCCTGTGGGCGAACGAGATCTTGGATCTCTTCTGCGAGTTCGTCCGCCTTGAAGCGGACACCGTTGTACTTGTTGATGCGCTCGACGCGTTCGAGCACATCGTGTTCGATAAGATCGGCGAACTGGCCGGTGGCGTTACACTCGACGACGATTGTCGTCTCTGCGGCGTCGATCGCGTCCGAGAGATCTGGCCGCGGGTTCAGATACGGCACCGAGATAAAGCGAACGTCGAGCCCGTCTTCTTCGAGAAAGTCGAGTGCCTCTCGCATCGGCCCCTCGTTCGATCCCCAGGAGAGAACGAGCGTGTCTGCATCCGGATCGCCGAACTCGCGTGGCTCCCAGCTTTCTTCTTCGCGTGCCGTCTCGACTTTGCGTTCGCGTTTGTCGACCTGCTCGACACGAACCTCGGTCGACTCGGTCCGTCGGCCGAGTTCGTCGTGTTCGAGACCAGTGGTCATGTGTGCGCCGTCGGTCGTACCGGGGAACGCCCGCGGACTGACACCGTCAGCTGTCGGGAAGTGTGGCTGGAAGCGACCCTGCTCGTCGAGCCAGGAGTCGATCTCCGATTCGTCGACGACCTTGCCGCGGTCGATCTCCACCTCGTCCATGTCGAACGTCTCCGGAGAGAACGTCTGCTCGGTGACAGCAAGAGAGAGATCCGAGACCAGGAAGACCGGAATCTGATACTTTTCGGCGAGGTTGAACGCTTCGATGGTCTTCCAGAAACATTCCGAGATCGAGGTTGGACCGACGACGAAGCGGTCGATTTCGCCGTGGCCACCGTAAAGCAGCATATCCAGATCGCCCTGCTCCTGTTTGGTCGGCATCCCGGTCGACGGTCCAGCACGCATCACGTCACAGATAACAAGCGGCGTCTCGCTGGTGGCGACCAGTCCGAAGGTCTCGGTCATTAGATCGATCCCCGGACCTGAGGTCGCAGTCATCGACCGCGCGCCTGCACGAGCAGCACCGAGAGCCATATTGATCGCAGACAGCTCGTCTTCGGCCTGCACGACTTTCCCACCGAACTGATCGATTCGCCCGGTGAGATACTCCATTACATCGGTTGCGGGAGTGATCGGATAGCCGGCGTAGAACTTACAGCCAGCAGCGATTGCGCCCATCCCGATCGCCTCGTCACCGTTCAACAGGACGAGATCCTGATCGGTTGTTTCGAGATCGTAGCCGTACTCGTGGTCGAACTCTTCTTGGACATACTCCTGACCGAGTCGAGCAGCCTTCTTGTTGTTTTCGACGATTGCAGTCCCTTTGTTGGCAAACCGCTTTTCGAGTGAGGCATCGAGATTTTCGATCGGGAAGCTGGCGACCTCACAGGCCGCGCCGAGGGCGACGACGTTGCGCATGATCGCACCACCGGCATCCTCTGCGAGCCCCTTCAGCGGGACATCCAGACCGATCATCCCCTCCGGAATCTCGACATCCTGCATCGAGGTGCGTTCGCCATCGTAGATGATGACACTACCCTCGTGGAGTTCGTCCATGTTCTCGTCGATCGTCCGCTCGGTGAGTGCAATGAGCACATCGAGACGGTCGACGACGCTCTCTACGCGATCGACAGCAGTCCGTACCTTATACGCCGTGTACCCACCGCGGATACGCGACGCGAAGTCCTTCGAGGTGTAGACGTGTCTGCCCGCGCGGGAGAGTGCCTGCGCGAAGATTTTCCCTGTAGAGTCGATACCATCGCCGGCTTCTCCGCCGATGGCCCAGTTCAGGTCGTCGGGCATTCTACGCCAGAGTACAGAGTGCCCGAAGAAAAGGCTTCTGCAATCATTTATGTGGACACAACCCGCTATACAACGGTACTGTTAAGGGAATCTACAGTTTCACAGATATAGCAGTTACAGATGTACAGTCCGTACTCACTAGAGATGTGCGTTCCAGTAGGTAACTGATCCCAGATACGTACCAGCTGGTGTCTTCTGGATACCAGTATCGACGCTTCGGAGTGCCGAGGCGATCCCATTTGGAATCTTTCGGTACAGTCCGTACGGGAACAGCCAGTCGTGTTCAGCCGAAACGAGTCGGAGATCCGCAGCGTCGAGCAGCGAGCGAACCTCTTTTTTCGAGTACAGCCGTGAACCCATTGGTAGTGCCCAGTTATACAGAGACCGTGTTGAGTACCGATTGAACGTATCGAAAAACACCTGTCCCTTCGAGACACGACACATCTCTTTGAGGAACTGCTCTGGTGTGTCCGCAAGGTGGAAAAACCGCATCGCAAACACCGCATCGAAGTGGTCGTCTGGGAACGGAAGGCGGCCAGCATCCCCACGCATATACTCAAGTCCCTCCGCGACACCAGCTGATTGGGCTCGTTCGCGACCCTGCTGGAGCATTGGTCCAGAGATATCCAGTCCGATAATCTCCGCACCGCGTTCTGCGAGCATGGCCGTAAACCGACCGGTCCCACAGGCTATTTCCAGAATCTGCTTGTCCTCGACGGGACCGAGGGCATCGAGAACAGCCTGCTTTTCACGTCTGTCGATCAGGCGGCCCCCTTTCGAAAACCGCTTCTCGTCGTACTCCTCGGCCACATCGTCAGCCTGATACCACTCCTGTCCTTTCACGCTATCTGGCTATCCACTCCCAAGCCTAAAAACGATGCTGAAATAGATTGACCAGCACCGAGAGAGAGCAGAAACAGCCGGGAATGGTAATAATACATATATTTATAGTATAGATTCTGGTGTATGTGGGTTCCAGTGTCTATTTTTCCTTTTCATATATCGTATCAATATTCTTTGTATAAGGTAATGGGGGGCTGAATTAACACTCCCAATTCTTTTGATGTACATATAGCAAACGTTTACAAGTATCATCGCCAGTTGCACACATATGAGCACAATTGTGGAGGATCCGGGGAAACCTAAAAGTACGCTCACTGAACAGGAGTACCGCGACAGGCTGCGGGAACTGCCGCCAAGCGCAAAACTCGTGGCAAAGATTCTCGAAACTGATGGGGCACTCTCACAGGGACAGCTCGCCGAGGAATCACTGCTGCCAGATCGGACAGTCCGGTACGCACTCAACCGACTCGAAGAGGCGACGCTTGTCGAGTCGCGCTACAGTGTCCAGGACGCCCGTAAACAGGTCTACTCGCTAACAGAGCGACGATAGACCCGACCCGAAAGAGCAACTGTTTTTGCGCCAAACTATCGGCTGTGATCGACCAGTACTCAGTCTCCACCTCATCTCACTCGGTCGCAGACACCACGAATGCGTACGTTCTCGGTAGCACTGATGGTCTGTTGATCGATCCGGCGGGTCGGTGTGAATCACTGAAAACCACCTGTCAGGCCGGCGTGAATCACGTCGCAGTCACACACCATCATCCCGACCACATCGAGGCGCTCGATTGGTACGCGGAGCAGTTCGACCTCACGGTCTGGTGCCGGAAATGTAAAACGAGCGCCTTCCAAGCAGCCACCGGGAGAGTGCCAGATCGGTGTTTTGTCCCCGGCGAGGTGATTTCGGCCGCGGGCGGCGTAGAAATTCTGGATACGCCGGGTCACACACCAGAACACACTGCCTTCGTTCGCCCGGAGGGGATGGTGACCGGTGATCTCGCTGTCGCGAGTGGCTCCGTCGTCGTTGGCTCGCCAGAGGGAGATATGCGAGCGTATCTGAGTTCACTGCGGCGAGTTGCTGCCCGGAAGCCAGTTCGCCTCTACCCTGGTCACGGGCCGGTTATCGACAATCCGCGGGAAACCTGCTGGCGGTTGATTGCCCACCGTAAGCAACGTGAGCGGCGTGTACTCGCAGCAATCGAAGCAGGTAACCATAGCTTGGACGGCATCGTTCAGGCGGCCTACGAGAAAGAGATAAGCGATGTGTACGACCTCGCGAGACAGACGGTCGTGGCTCATATCGAAAAGCTCGCTGTCGAGGACAAAGTGGAGTGGGACGGATCGGCAACAGCAGTTCGCTGATACTGCCGGCTGTACATTCGTTACTATATTCGCCATCGAGGGGGTGCGGAATTTGTGATTTTCTTACAGTCGGCAGTATGATACTATTGGTCTCCAACGCAGTTCGCAATCTGTGGTCTCGCGTTCTGGGTGCTGTTTGGGGATAAATGCCAGATTTATAGAAACATACTATTGCTATGGGGAATGATACATAGGGATTCAAACGAAGGTTACAATCGGTATGACCGAAGACAGTGTACGCCAGCTTCGGTTTACTGCTGGCTGGTACGCAGACGGAATTAGCCGAGTCATTCGGACAGGTCAGGGTTGATATCTGCGACATGCTCAGGCAAGAGCAAGCTCTTGCTAACATCGCGGAATCTCCGATTCCGCTCAATCACGAAAATAATCACGAACGATGGTATGAGAACACCTGTCGATACGGTATTGCGGTTACACAGATTTCAATTCGGACGCAAAGTCAACATGGGGTGTCACGTTTACTATGACTTCTTCAGCTATTACGCTACTTATTTGACGACGGTACATATATTATTGGCTGATGGTCGAAAACCTTCTGGCAATTGGGATTATCGCGTCTATCTTTGTCGGATTTAATATCGGTGGCTCATCGACCGGAATCGCATGGGGGCCACCCGTCGGTGCGGGAATCATCAAAAAGACAACTGCGGCGGGACTCATGACGTTTTTCGTCTTTCTTGGTGGCTGGACTGTCGGGCGAAACGTGATGGACACGCTAAGCGGTGGGATTATCACAACCGAACTCACTCTCTCGGCAGGCGTGGCCGTCCTCTTCTTCATCGGACTGGGTATCCTCGCCGCCAATATCTTCGGCGTCCCCGTTCCAACCTCAATGACAACTGTCGGTGCTATTGCTGGCCTTGGTCTGGCAACAGAGACTCTCAACTACTCAGTGGTCGCAGGGATCATTACGTGGTGGATCGTCACACCGATTATCGGGTTCTGGATCGGCGGCGTTATCGGACGCTACATTTACCCAGCAGTCAATCAACGAGTGCAGATCAAAAAGTCAGATGGAGCGCTGGTGACGCTCGATCAGGACGGGACGGTTCCAAAGCCCACGTTTGGCCCAAATACGACGTGGTCAGAATTTATCAGCACGACTGTCGTGATCATTATTGGCTGTTATATGGCCTTCAGTGCCGGGGCGAGTAACGTCCCGAACGCTGCCGCTCCACTGGTCGGGGGCGTCGACGGACTCCCCGATGATACCGCAATCATCATTGCGACAGTTGCGATCGGCGTTGGCGGATTCACGATCGCTCGTCGGACGATGGAATCTGTTGGGAGCGAACTGAGTGATATTCCCCTGCTTGCGGCTCTTTTCGTGATGGTCACCGCATCGACGATCACAACATTCCTTTCGTAGCTCGGAATCCCGATCAGTCTCGTGATGGCGACGGTCATGACAATCGTCGGGATTGGGTGGGGCCGCGCAACCCGCCCGGTTACCGTCCGCGAAGCCGTTACGCGGGACGTAAAAGACAAAGAGATCACCACCGGTGCAATTACAGCCAAAGAGATGGAAGGAAAGCCATCTGCGCCGATCGGTGAAGAAGAACCTGAAGAAGTGCTTAACGCGGGGGATCTTTTCAATCCCCGAGCGATTATGAAGTACATTTCAATGTGGATTATCGGCCCGTCTATCTCGACAATTTTGGCCTATGGCTTCTTTGTCCTCGTGCCGGGTGTCGCCTGAGGAAGGGTCTTAGGTAGCTGGATGACCTCGTTTGAAATATGGCCTCACGACTTCTCGTTCCGATGGATGACCTCGTTTGAAATATGGCCTCACGACTTCTCGTTCCGATGGATGACTCCGAACATGCCGGTCAGGCGCTCGGATACGCGCTCGATAACTTTCCAGATGCCGACGTTTCCGTCTTACACGTTGTTGGCGTTCCATCACCAATGATGGGTGAAGCGACGGGGCTTTCTCTCGCAGATGATCTTGAGGAAGCCGCGGGTGAACGTGCCGAACCTGTCTTCGAACGAGCCCGCGAGGTAGCAACAGAGCGTGATCGAGAGGTTGACACAGTGGTCGGCATCGGCCACCCTGCCCGGAACATCATTGATCGTGCTGAGAACTATGACACGATTGTACTCGGAGCTCATGGCGCAGATTGGAGTCGCGTGACACACCGATTTCTCGTCGGGAACGTGGCCGATACCGTCTCGAAACGCGCCCCAATTCCGGTGATAATCGTTCGCTGATCGAAACGCGACAGCGACTATGATATCCGATTTAGTGAGTTATTGATCGACGTCGACGTGGTCTTCATTGTGGACGAGGCGGGCAAGAACTACTTTCGGGTGTGTCTCGAAGTCCCACCGATGTATCGGAATGTTCTGATTGCAACTGACGGTAGTCCACAGGCTGTGCTGCAGCGAGTCAAACGATTGAATGGGCCCGCATGTTTGATGCGACACTCCATGCGTTATTCGTGATCGACAGTAAACTCGCACGGCCGGACCACATTGGTCACGATGGGTGGAGATCGGACTCCGGCGAACTCGGGGCTGGTAGGGCTCGAAAAAATGGCTTGGGTTAATCAACTTGGTTGAGCCAAGTTAGTTATGCAAGCTCGAAAACAGCTCTGAGTGTGTCCAAGATAGACCGATCAACACCCTTCGAGAGCTATACCAAGACAATCAGAACAGTTGGTTTGCGAACTGTCACTCGGAACCTCTCGATGGATTATCTACAGCTCGTCCGAACGGAGAAGTGACACGACAGCCTCCCGAAGCGCAGCCGCCTCCTCGCTTCTTGCGGTCGGACCGAGCTCCAGTTGCAGGCCGCGGTCGTCCCCTGCAAGCCAGTTGACGAAGTTCTCCGGATGTGTCCCGGCGTACGCCGAATCTGTTGCAACGCTTACTGGCACGGAAAGTACATCGTCCAGCGTGGCTGCAACTCGCTGTTTTAGCTGTTGGTCGATTGCCCCGCCGACGATCACCGCGTCGTCTGCAAGTCCATGGAGGCTGCAGACAGTCTGAAACTCACGGTCGGCGATCCTCCCCAGTAGTGGGTAGGTCTCCGGATCAATTTCCTTCGAGGGGGGGTGCCAGCGCTCGAAGGCACTGCCATCGCCCTCGAAACCAAGCGTCGCCCAGCAGGTCGTCGCCGAAAGCGCCGTTGTGAGTTCGATTGCGGCTTCGGCGGTGCCGGGCTCGACCGCGCCGCCGTGGCCCGCACAGAGCAAGATCTCGTCGTTCGATCCGTCGTCGAACAGAAACTCGATGAGGTGACCAGTGTCGGTAACTTCGATCGGTCGTGTCGTGATCAGCGGGCGGCTCACGCCATATTCCTCGGCCCAGAGCAAAAAATCAGTTCCGGACGACACAGTTTTGGCTGTTGGCCCGAAGATGAGATGTGGACTCACTCGAAGAAGAATTAGAGCGCGCACGCGAACTGTCAGTGACCGCGCTCGCCGATGCGATCGAATCGATCGGATTCGAGTGTACGCGCTGTGGGGCCTGCTGTAAAGCTGCAGAGTGCGATTCGGAGGAGTCAGAACCGCATACGGCAACGGTGTTTCCGGACGAGATCAGAGCGATCCAGAAACGTAGCGAGTACGACTGGCGGGACGTTGCCCGACCAATGCCGTACGGACTCACCGATGGAGAGGGAGAAACCTTCGAGTGGGCATTACAGACAGACAGCTGCGGCGACTGCGTGTTTTACGAGGAAGATTCGACGGCGGACAACGGCGGGGCGTGTACGATCTACGGCGACAGACCGCTGGTCTGTCAGACCTACCCGTTCAGTGTCGATCTCGGTGGGACCAGCCAGCCGATGGGCGAGGCTGTCGACAAAGAAGGTATGGTCCGCGCCCACGAGTGTGAGGGACTTGGCCGGGATATCTCGCGGTCGGAGGCAGAAGAGCTCGCGAAAGCACTTAAAAAACGCGCAGTTGCCGAGTTGCAGGAAGCGATCGAGGTCCGTGATGCGTACGAACCGCAGGACACGACCGGTGGCGAGGTCGTGGTTCACGACTCCGAGGGAGCGAAACGGCCAGACGGCAGTTCGGTGGAGTAAGACGGAAGTACCGGCTGATTTTTCGATAAATACTTTGAGCAGGGAGACGCTTGTAAGACGTACGGAGGTCTACTACCCTTGGAAATCTCGAATGACCTGCTTTGTCTGTTCAGTGCTGATGTATCAGAAAGCGATGGAAAGTACATTGTCGAAGTTCCTCGCAGAGAGATCGAAACTGGCTCTGTCGAACCAGGCTCTACGTACCGAGTTGCGCTTATCTCGCCCGAAAGTGACGAGGAGTCTGTAGAGCACGCCGAGCCGACGCCCGACGAACCACAGCCACCGGTCGAACCTGGCGAAATCCGTTACGTCGAGATCGAAGATATCGGCAAACAGGGCGACGGAATCGCCCGTGTCGAACGCGGCTACGTTATCATCGTGCCGGGAACCGAGATCGGCGAGCGTGTGAAAGTCGAGGTAACGGAAGTCAAATCGAACTTTGCCGTCGGTGAAGCGATCTCGGAAGAGTAAGATCGGCCTGTGAGCTGTTGTGTCCCCGGTCAGTCGGTGACACTCTCTGTTCTCACTTCTGGAATAACAGTTTCTGGTTACTCTCACGTACCACAGGGGCTCGGCTGACGGTCTGTTTCACCTAATAGAATAGCCGCACCCGTTGATAAGACCACCATAACCGCAAGACTGAGAAGGGATTACACCTTCGTACCAAACGCGCTATAGGAGTGGGTGACATGAGAGTAAGTATGAGCGCAACAGCCGAACCCAGTCAGGACACGACCAGTCTTTCCGAAAAACAACACCAGATCCTCGCCTTTCTCAAAGAGAACGCCGACGAGCAGACCTATTTTAAATCCCGACTCATCGCTGACGAACTCGGGATGTCTGCGAAGGAGGTTGGCACGAACATGACCGCACTCCAGCGTGGCGAGTTCGATATCTCCGTCGAGAAATGGGGGTACTCTTCAAGCACGACGTGGATGGTTACGACGTAGGCCGCCGTTCCTACTCTCCTGGGCTGTATTCGACCAGTTCTGAAGCTGACTCGGCGAGCGATGCAGCATCTGCACCGAAAGAGTCGTGGTACCGAACAAGTAAGAGAAGAACCTTCTCTGGGTCAGTGATCGTGTACCCACGCTCACGTGAAAGCAACCCAGCCTCTTCGAGTTTTGCGGCGTACCGACTGACCGTCGGTGGCGAGACATCCAGATCGGCTGCGATCTCCGTCGCCGTCGCCTCGGGTCGTTCAAGCAGCGTGATCAGGAGACCACGGGGAGTCTCGCGGCGGAGATAGCCGAGCGTGACCTGCTCGAACTCACTGAATCTGTCTGCTGGAAAATACCGACGGTAGTCGCCATCTTTCCGGCTTTCGACGACTCCGTCTGTTTCGAGATCCTCGAGGTGGTGTTGGGTTTCGCCGGTTCCGAGTTTGAGATCGTCACGGATCTTCGAGAAATGTGCGCCCGGTGTCGCCGAAACGTAGCCCGCAATCGCGTCCGGGGTGTCACTCTTTGTGTCTTCGGCCGTTGCGATGCCAACGAGTGGGCTCGCTGCACCCAGCGCGGCGAATCGGCGCAGTGTGGCCCGTTTCGATTGGTCGACATCACTGTCCCGGCCCATTATATTCACCTCACGAGCGCCGTCGTTAAAACGACTTCGCTATTAAGAGTTCTGGCCGGACAGCCGAGCTTACTTCGAGTTCTGCCCGTCGACGTTGAAATCGTCGCCAGCCTCGTCGATGATTTCGTCGGGATCTTTGATATCCGCCTTGCTCTCGCCGTGTTTGACGGCTTGTGCCTCCTCTTCCATCTTCTCTAGGTCGACAACCTCCTCTTCGTCGCTGAACTCGCTAATGATCTCCTCGATATCGTCGAGGCCGAGCATCTCGCGAGTCTCGTCGTCGAATTCGAGTCCTTCGAGCACGTGGCCGTTCTCCTTGGTGTCACTGCCCTGGAGATGTTTGCCGTAGCGGCCGACCAGTGAGGTGAGCTCCTGCGGAAGGACGAACTTCGTCGATTCACCCTTGCCGATCTCTTCGAGCGTCTCCATTCCGCGCTCGATGACAGCGCGTTCGCCCATCGATTCGGCGGATTTCGCACGGAGGACGGTGGAGATTGCATCACCCTGTGCTTCGAGGATCTGGCTTTGCTTTTCACCCTGTGCACGGATGATGTTGGACTGCTTGTCACCCTGTGCCTCCTCGATTGCACTGCGGCGTTCACCTTGTGCTTCGAGGATCATCGCACGGCGACGGCGCTCTGCGGAGGTCTGCTTCTCCATCGCCTGCTGGACGTCTTTCGATGGGTTGACCTCACGGACCTCGACGCTCTCGACACGGATCCCCCATTCGTCGGTCGGCTCGTCGAGTTCTCGGCGGATTTTTGCGTTAATCTCCTGGCGTTTGTTGAGCGTGTCGTCCAGTTCCATGTCACCGAGCACGGCCCGGAGTGTAGTCTGGGCGAGATTTGAGACAGCACGCTTGTAATCGTCGACTTCCAGGAACGCTTTCTCCGCGTTCATCACCTTGATGTAGACAACGGCGTCAGCAGTCACTGGCGAGTTGTCGCGCGTGATCGCCTCCTGACGTGGCACGTCGAGCGTCTGGGTTCGCATATCGAACCGGTACGTTTTCGTGACGAACGGCAACACGAAGTTCAGCCCGGGTTCGAGCAGTCCCTGGTATTTCCCGAACCGTGTGTATGCGCGCTTTTCATACGCGCGTACAATCACGACACTGTTGTACGCTGTGACGACCGCAAGCAGGAAGAAGATCACTGCGATGATTGTCGCAGGACTTCCAACCTGCAAGACGAGATCTGGTATCATTACACCCTCATGTTAGGTGTAGCATTCAAAAAGTGTTTGTACACAGTCTCGATGCGAGAAACAGAGTCGTTTCCGATCGATTGGGAACGAGGCGACGTTTACTAGCATTTTTTACAGCAGGCTGTGTGGATCAGATACGGCGTTCAGACAGATATCTCGGTCGTCCAGATCGATACATATGACAGAAAAAACGCGACAGAGGGGCTCAAACGGCTTGGAAGACCGACCGCGTCCCGACCCAACGGGAGGTGGATGTCAGCACCGGCCGAATGCTGATCGTCGATGGTGAGACGATGCTTTTGAGCACCGACAAGGAGTCGGACAGCGGTGAGGAAGTCGCGTTCTGGACCAGCGAGAACATCTTCGCCGCAGTGTTGATCGAACTCGCAGAAGAGTGGCTCAAAAGACCCTTCGAGTAGTCGGTCGATTTTTCCGAAGGGAACCGACGGTATCATACCGCTTGCCTGCTCACCGGTTTCTATGGGAACAGCGCTCGACAGCCGCGAGGAACAGATCGCCGAAGTACTCGACCGCCTCCACGAGGAGTATCCAGACACGACGATCTCTCTTCGATACTCGGACCGTCTCGAACTGCTGATCGCAGTGATTCTCTCTGCACAGTGCACTGACGAGCGCGTAAACAAAGTAACCAAAGCGCTGTTCGAAAAGTACCAGTCTGCCGCCGATTACGCCGAGGCCGACCAGGAGCAACTCGCCGAGGATCTGAACTCGGTCACCTACTACAACAACAAAGCGGAGTACATCCGGAATGCCTGCCAGCAGATTATCGAGGAACACGACGGCGAGGTGCCGGATACGATGTCTGCACTGACGGATCTCCCTGGCGTCGGGCGCAAAACTGCAAACGTCGTGCTCCAGCACGGCCACGACATCGTCGAGGGAGTCGTCGTCGACACACACGTCCAGCGACTCACTCGCCGACTTGGGATCACGGAAGAAAAACGACCCGAGGCGATCGAATCGGAGCTGATGGAGCTCGCGCCGGAAAGTGAGTGGCAACAGCTGACTCACCTATGTATCAGTCACGGACGGGAGGTCTGTACGGCTCGCAATCCGACCTGCGCGGACTGTGTGCTCGAAGAGCTCTGTCCATCGTCGAAAGTAGACAACGAGACCGACCTCGCAAGTGGCGATAGTTGGACGTAAAAAGTGTCGTGGGGCTGCCGGCCGGTTAGGCTGGTTGTGCAGATCTGATCCCAGTATGCTGCAGTCACCAGCGTCAGCCCCACGACCCGCTGTCTGGACCACGGTGCCAATATCCGGAACCGATCGACGGTCGTTCCCGCCGGAAGCCCCACGTATTCAGGGCTCCATGTGTGTGTTATTCTCTATCAAAATAAATCTATCGCTCAAACCGAAGGAGGCGACAGATTGGAGGGGGTGGCCCTCCTCACCCGGGATAGATGAGGAGAGGACGATGACAATCGAGTCCAGTGATATCGACTGCCCGGATTGTGGAACTGGACTGCAGGTTATCTACGTAACGGAGCTGAAACAGTCTGTCTCGGGCTGGGCCTGTCCGAACTGCGGCTACGTTGCATCGAAACGGGACCAGTTCGAGGATTCGGTCGATGTCTCAGAAAAAGAACTACTAATGCGGGTCGAAAAACCCCTCTCACGACGGGATGTGCGCGATTCGCTCTCCGACATCGAATCGGAGTTTCGGGCGCGAGCGGCCAACATGGACGACGACGAGCTCTGGTTACTCATCGATCCGGAAACGGAGGAAGTCGTCGATGCAGTGGTCGGGGATGATGTGTCAGAGTAGTAACGAAGATCATCTTGCTACAGTTTTATTATTAGTCTCGCTGTATCAATATGTAACGCCGTCATAAATGGCTGAGGACTACTACGAGCTGTTAGGGGTATCCGAGGACGCCACGACTGGCGAAATCAAGGAAGCCTATAGAAACCGGATGAAGGAGACGCATCCGGATGTCAGTGACGATGCGCGAGCAAGCGAACGGACGAAGCTGCTTATTGAGGCAAAGGACGTGCTGACTGATGCGAGTGACCGCAAGCGTTATGATAGAGTTGGACACGAGCAGTTCGTAAACGATCGGACCACGACTTCTGGGACCGGACACAGTCAGACAGAGAGTAAAGCAACAACAAACAGTCGAACACAGACGGAAGCGACGTGGGAAAGTCCGGGTTGGAGTGACACCACCAGAACGACACAATCTACCGGACAGCAGAGCAACACGCAAACCACAGGAACGACACACGGCAACACTCAGGGAAGCAACCGAACCGCAGGAAAAACACAGGAGGCCGGGAAGCGCACCCAGGGTTCGGCCAACTCCTGGTACGATCCGAACAGTGCGAACCAAAATGGGCGTCACCGGCGAAAGGTACACCAGGCCTGGGATTCCGAAAGTCCTTACGCAGTCGGTGACGACCCCGAGATGTTTGATATTCGGGAGCTTTTCGGGTCACAGCAAGCGATTGTCTTTCTCGGAACGACATTCATTATTTATCCAATACTGCTCATAGGCGCACTCGCCCCGGCCTTCCCCACGGCGGCAAACATCACTATCGCGATGTGTATGGTGATGGTGATCGCCTTTCTCCAGAGCATGCCCCAGGTCGGAATTGTCGTCTTCGGGATCTGGGTTGTGCTGTTACCGATCGGGATGCTCGGTGTCGTTGGGTTGAGCCCATTCTCTCTGTTTGGTGTGCTCGCACTCGCAGCAGTCATCTTTCCGTTCTGCCTCTCGATTCTGAGTTATATTGCGATCAACCCCAACCGAGTTGCCTGAGCGATGGGCTCTCTGATGGTTATCGCGACCGCTGGACGCGCTCGTGCAGTTTTTCTCGAAACCGGTGTGTTCGTTCGGAGTCAGTCTGCACAGCAATCAGTTGCGTTCCAGTACTTGCCACGGCAGCATCGAATAGTTCCGAAAATGCCGCTAGATCTGTCGTTGCGGTGTATTCGAACTCGTAAAGATCGGCTGTCGCAGCAAAACTCAGTCCGTGCGGTGTCAGGAACTGTTCGGTAAACGGCGGCTCGAACTGTTCGATCGGAAGCTTTCTGAAGATACCACCACCGTCGTTGTTGAGGACGACAATCGTCGCATCGACCTCGCAGCGTTTTAACGCGAGTAAGCCGTTCATATCGTGATACAGTGCCAGATCACCGAGGACGATCACGAGTGGCTCCTCTGTTGCGCTGCCGGCACCCAACCCGGATGAGACGATGCCGTCGATCCCGCTGACGCCTCGGTTTCCGAGCACCGTTATCGGGTCAGCACGTGGCTCGCCAAACCGGTCGAGATCCCGGACTGGCATACTGTTCGAGACGAAGCAAGTCGCCTGTGCTGGCAACTGTTCGGCGATCGTTCGAACAACCCCACCTTCGAACAGCTGCTCACCTGTTGCCGCATTGACCGTCTCCCAGTACTGTGCTTCCATCTCGGCGAAGCGCTTCCGGTAGCGTTCGGAGCCGGGAGAAATTGAGCGAGCTGAAAGCTCCTCAGACAGGCGAGTCGGTTCCGCGACAAGCAGATCAGTCGCGGTAAACTCCGCCTCACGCCAGCCACCCGCCGGATCAACCAGCAGCTGCCGAGCCTCGGTGCTTGCCAGATACTTCCGAAGCACTTTCGAGGTCGGCGACGCGCCAAACCGGATGACGAGTTCGGGCTCTGGCCACTCACAGCCATCCAGATAGGAGTCATAGCCGCCACAGATCGTGGCCTCCTCGACAGCGGGGCTGAATCGATGTCCGGAGAGGGGATCAGCAAGCACCGGAAAACCAGTCACGGAAGCGAGCGCCGCGAGTGACTTCCGCTCCGGCGTTGGACTGTTGGCTGGCCCACAGACGATCATTCCCCGATCTGTCTCGTCGATTGCGTCGGCGAACATCTCGATATCCTTTTCCGAGAGTGTTCGGCTCCCTCGAGCTGTCGTCACGAACGGCCCATCGCGTCCGTTCACAGCGAGTGGATGCTCCTCCGCGAAGGAGTCGGTGACGTCGCCGTCGACAGCTATCGGTTCGAGTGGTTTGCGAAAGGGGACATTCAGATGAACCGGTCCGGGCGGCGTCTCAGTTGCCGCGTTCGCGGCCCGACAGACCGTCACCCGAAGCGAGCGAACTTTGCGAGCCGTCGGTTCAGGTTCTGGAAGCGTTCGCTCGTAACGGGTCGCCGTTCCGTAGAGCGCGTGCTGGTCTGTTGTCTGATTCGCACCGCTATCGTGGAGTTCTGGAGGGCGATCTGCAGTGAGAACAACGAGTGGGACACGACCCTCGTTGGCTTCCATCACTGCCGGGTGGAAGTTCGCTGCTGCCGTCCCAGAGGTACAGATGAGCGCTGTCGGTTTGCCAGTCCGTCGTGCGCGACCCAGTGCGAAAAAGCCACCCGAGCGCTCGTCGAGATGAGAAAAGATCGTCATCTCTGGATGATTCGACGCAGCGACCGTCAGCGGTGTCGACCGACTTCCCGGCGAGATACAGACCGAATCGACACCGTTGGCGACGAGTTCGTCGATGATGCAGTTCGCCCAGAGTGTGTTCTGGTTCGGTGCGGTCATACGAGTTCGTCGAGAATCGGTCGGTACTTCAACTGCAGTTCATCCCACTCCTCGTCCGGGTCGCTGTCGGCGACGATCCCCGCGCCCGCAAACAACGTCGCCTGTCTGTCGCGTGCAATCGCCGAACGGATCGCCACCGCAAAGGTACCGTTGCCCTCCCCGTCGATCCAACCGACTGGTGCGGCGTACCAGCCCCGGTCGAAGACCTCCGTCTCTCGGATGGTCTGCAGCGCAAGATCAGGTGGGAGCCCGCCGACAGCAGGTGTCGGGTGGAGTGCTTCGACGAGATCAAGCACATGTCTAGACTCGGAGAGTGTCGCCTCGATCGGTGTCTGGAGATGCTGGACATTGGCGAGTTTTCTGATCGTTTTCTCACCTGTCCGTATCGATGCCGTCAGTGGCTCTAGCTGGTCGTGGACGGCATCGACGACGATCTCGTGTTCGTGATTGTTCTTCGCGCTTTCGAGTAGCTGTGTAGCGAGCCACTCGTCTTCTGTCGGTGTTTCACCCCGGCCAATTGTGCCGGCGAGTGCCTCGGTTTCGACAGCCGTTCCGTCGACAGAGACGAGTCGTTCTGGTGTTGCACCGAAAAACGCACCGCCAGTCGAGGGCTCGACCAGAAACCGGAAGCAGTCTGGATAGGACTGGCCGAGTCGGGAGAGAAGTTCGTCCACAGCGACCGATCCACCCAGCTCCGCTGTCATTGCCTGTGCCAAAACTACTTTTCGAAGCCTCCCGTTCCGGATCTTCGTCGTTGCCTCGGCGATCTCCCGTTGCCAGTCCTCTCTGGGCGGCGCGTAGCTCTGGGTTTTGACACCCGGTGATTCGGGATTTTCGGCTGTGTTGTCGGAAGAAACCATCTCCCGCCAGTTGTCGAGACGGTCGGTCGCACGCTGGTCGGCGTTCTGACCGATCGCGGCAGTGGTGAGCCAGCTTCCCTCCTTTGTCACTGTAAGCTGGATTGCAGGCAGGGTAAACCACGCAGTGGGAAACCCCTCCCAGATCGAATCGCCACGGGATCCAACCTGGTTGTCGGTCGACGAGTGTCGATCGGTAAACGAGAATCCACCGTAGAGGCGCGGTCTGGCCTCCCGAGGAATTTCCTGTGGGACATCCACCGCCTCGAACAGCGTTCGTGCCTGCTCTCGAACCTGTTGAAACCGTTTCGGGCCCGCCGCACAGATCGTGCCGGCAGCGCCACCTGCTTCGATGACAGTCGAGCCATCTGCCCAAGCAAACCGCGGCTTATTCAGCGACTGCAACAACGAGTTGGCGACTGTCGAATCGAGAGCACAGCTGCGTACCGCTCCAGGCTCGACGCTTGCCTGCCCATCGACCGTTCGTTCCATCTACCATCTCTAGCGGCTCCGGGGGCTTGATACCGTCGGTTTCCGGGTGTTTTCCAACTAATCAGTAGACCGACACCGTTGCCGGTAAGCAGTAATGAGTTGTAGCTTCAGAAAATTATTTTTTGCTTAAGCAACTCATATTCCCGTTAGATTTAAATGGTAATTCGCCAAAACCCACTACGTTGAGATGCCCAAGGTAGAGATCACCATCCCCGAACATCTTGAGATGCAGATTGCCCAGTTGGTCGAGCAGGGAGAGTTCCTCAACCGCGAGGAGGCTATCGAGGATCTGTTGTCGACAGGTCTGAAAGCATACAAGACAAGCGGTCCGGTCGACGAAGAGGAAGAGCCTGGCTTCGAAGACGACGGTATGATGGGCCACGACGACGAGTACGTTTTTTAACTGCTTTTCGTCGACGCAGTCAGTACCGGCTTCCAAACACACTTATGGTCCCTTCGGTCTAACATACAGTCATGCACAAAGACGAACTTCTGGAGCTACACGAACAGATGGTGCTGATCATGGATTATTTCAAAGATCTCGAACAGGTCGACGAGAGTCTGTTTGACCAGTACCACGAGATCGATGTGACCCCAGAGGATGTCCACATGTCCAAAAGCGAGCACAAACACGCAGTGTTCGTTCTGGGTAACGCGCTCGCAAACGCGATGAGCGAAGACGAGTTTTCGGACGCGGGTCGTGTCGGCAAGCGAATGAAAGAACTCGCAGAGGACGCAGAGAGCAAGCTCTAGCTCTGGGAGACTCTGCAGTTCACAGGTTGTCTGCTCGAATCCTCGTCTTGAGCGTGCTTGCCGAGACCCGGACGAACGAGGAAACCTCGTCCAGATTGCTGATCTCGTCTGCCAGTTCGATCGCCTCGTCTTTGTCGTAGGATTGTTTTGGTCCGACACCAGCACTGCGTGCGGCCTCTTGTACGACATCTTTTGCTTTCCCGTCTCCGACACTGTCTTTGAACGCCTCGACAATTTCTGCCGACCGGATTGTGGTTGCTGTTTCAGACATGCTGATCACTCCGGAATGAGAAGGACCGAGGAGGTCGTGTTGTGGTAGCCACGCATCTCACCCTCCCGCATACAGACCTCACCGTACGTTTCGAAGCCAGAAAGCGGGACAGCAAGCTGATCCGCCATCGCGTCGACGGCGTCGCTGAAATCGTCCTGCAGGATCGCAGCCCGACAGGCACAGTCGAAGACGAGTGCACCTGCTGCCTGTGTTTCGAGCCCATCCTGAGCCAGCTTTGCCGCCTCGCGTGCTGATGCGATCTGATCGTCTTTCGGGCTGTGCATCACCGTCAGATCTGTTCCCTCTGGTATCGTCGTTGCAAAGTGCAACGGCCCGCTGTCGTCCGGTGTCGTTCCGGCCCATCGGACCTTGTACTCTCCATCACCAGTCTGTATACCGAACTGGAAGAAGGTTAGCAGCTGATCGAACTCGGGATCATCCGAGCCGACTGCCTCGGCTTCGATCCCGTACGCGTCTGCTGCGGCCTCGGCGACGTGTTCGGTGTACACATCGTAGGCTGGCCGACCGTTCAGCTCTTTGACGACGTTCCCGTCGACGTCGGTCGCTGTGAGCGGGTCAGAGATCGGTTTGTGGCCGTGTTCGACTGACAGCGATAGTGGTTTCTCCGAAGCGATGATGCCGAGCACGACGCCATCGGTGACGATCTCGTCGTCGTGGAAGACAACTGTCTCTTCGAGTGCCAGATCGTCCCCGGCCGAGCCACCAGCGAACGGAATCGGGAACTGCTGGTAGGAGAGCATCGCTATCTCCTCTCCTCGCCCTACCAGCCCGTCGTGGAGGTTAATTCCAACACGATGTGGATACTCTGCCGGTAGCTCCGGGATATCGGCTGCTGCCGATTCGACAGCCCCGCGGATATCATCTGCGAGGCCAGTCCCAACGCCCGTATAGAATTCCATCTCCTCGCTGCTAATTACTGTCACAACGACGCTTCCTTCCGCAAACTCCTTGTCGGTGAACTCGCCAGCTGTCGACGCACCGATCAGCGCTGCATCGCCGGTCACCTGCTGAACCCCCTCACTGACGGCGCTGTACTCGTAGCTCGTCGAACTAAAGACGAGTACGAAATCGGCCGAATCCGTTGTAATATCTTCGAGTGCTTGCTCCGCTGCGTCTCTACCGACTGTGGCTCCATCCCCACCTGTTGCGAGCCCACTTCCAAACTGTGTTGTCATTGTACGTCTCATTTGCTTATTCACCTCCCGATGACTTCGGTTTGATACCTAAATAGTTAGGATATATGTAGATAATATTACCTTATCAGTTAGGTACTACTCGGTAATGCCGAGCGGAAGATCGATCTCCTCGGTGCCGACGAACCGTGACGGTTCGAAGCCACTGATATCGCAGTCCGGTTCCAGCCCGAGTATTTTGTCGGCTATCGCTTCTCCAAGCGCTGGCGAGCGCATGAATCCGTGCCCACAGAGCCCTGTCGCAACAAAAAGACCGGGAGAACACCCGCCGAGTAGTGGGTCCCGATCCGGCGTCGCGGTACAGAGACCTGCCCAGGAACGTTCGATCTCTCCTGTGCCCTCAATGCGCTTATTGAGGGCACTGACGCGATCACGGCAAAAAGACACATCTGCTGTGCTGTCGTAGTCGGCTGGAACACCATCGTAGGCGTGTGAGCCATCCCCAGCGAGCACACCCTCCGCTGTCGGTCGACCGTACCACTCTTCGGAGGCATCATAGAACATGGGAACTGGCGGTGTCAGTTCGGCGACGAGTGCCTGAGTGCGGTAGGTCCCAACCGCTAAATCGACGCTCGTCTCCGCCAGCACACTGCTGGTTGCTGCACCCGCTGCAACCAGTACTGCATCGAACTCGTAAACCCCTGATTCTGTACCGAGTTGGAATTCAACTCCGTCACTCACCGACGGTTCCTCACTTTCGATCACTGTCGCTTCTGTCCCCGTTCTGATATCGACGCCCTCGCCCCTTGCGGTCGCTGCCATCTGCTCGATATACGCCGAACTGTCCACGTAGCCAGCGTTGCGAGACACTGCCATCGTCGTAATATCCTCGGTCCGAAAAGCAGGGAACTGCGCTGTTATCAAGTCGGGTTCGACCAGCGAGACGTTTCTGCCCACCGCTTGCATCTGGTCGACGTGGGATTTGATCGCCGCTGCCACATCGTCATCCTCGCGCGCATACCAGACATATGGGCAGTCAGTAAGTACACCCATCTCGCGAAACCGCTCCAGTGACTGGGCCGCGATCTTTGCATCCACCCGCTGGCCGTAGGCGTCATAGCAGATACCCGCAGCGCGGCCGGTTGCCCCGCTGCCCAGTTCGTCTCGTTCGAAAACTGTAACCTCGGCACCCCGTCTTGCGAGTGCAACGCTTGCAGTCAGGCCGATTGCACCACCGCCGATGACGGCGACCGATCGACTCATTCGACGACTGCGTCTAGCCCGCGGGCGGGATAGGCAACGATGTGGTCGACACCAACCGATCGAAGCTGTTCGACACGATCTGCAACGGTCTCTGTGCTGCCGACGAGTGCGTAGTCCCGGCAGGCTTTCGAGAGGATCTCTCGTGCCCGGTCGCTCGCAGTGCTGTCGGTTTCGGCTCCGGAGGGTAATGCCCGCCGAACGGGCTTGCGGCGGGCGGCGTACTCACCGACTGCATCGAGTATCGTGTCTTCGTCGTCCGTGAGCACNGTNGGTGCGTAGAGGGCGATCTCGCCCTCGAACCCTGCTGCCCGGAGCGCGCGGATATCACGCGTCGTCGTCCGCGAAAGCAGTTCGTACTGCGTCCCGCCCACGGCGAGTGCGATCCGTTCGATCCCCTCCGTGCCGACCCATGGGTCAGAGACGTACTCGGTTGCTGCTTCGAGTCGCGGTGCGACAGCCCGTTTTTGTTCGGTCTCCGTGAGATAGGCCTGATGGCCGGCGACTAGCACTGGCGAGACAGCCACTGGGAGTTTCTCGAACTCGGTGTCGTCGCCGAGTGGATCGAACCCATCGGCGCGGACTGGCGTAGTAAGGCGAATGTCGAACGAGTCGGAAAGGAAAGCCAGTTGCTCTTTGCTGGGGAGATGCTCGCGTCCCTCGTAGTCGATAGCGATGGTAGATACCTCGAGCTCGGAGAGTCGGTCCAGCGCTGTCTCGGTCGGCTTGATCGCTGCAGTCGTGATCCCCACGTCCGCAAGCGTCGTGCCCGTAAGGACGGTCATGTGGCGTTGGCTATCTTCAACACCACTGGGCCAAAATGCTGTCGTTTACCATCTGAACAGTTGCGCTGGGAACCACCATCAGACTGGGAAATCGGCATCCGAGTCAACTGTTCGATCGACTTCGGGTGGGATCTCCCAGTCTGTCGTAAATTCAAGAAACTGGACGAAGATGTTTGCTGTGGCTCCCCAGACGGTGTATCCGTTGACGTGGAAGTAATGCAGCCGTATATCGCCCTCGTGTGGGTGATCCCGACGCTCGCTCTCGTAGTTATCGAGATCAGTCAGTTCTACGATCGGCAGCATAACTATCTCGGCGACTTCGCCATCTTTGGGTTCATACCCACGGTCTGGGATCTCGGCGACAAACGGTCGGACAGAGTAGTGGGTGATCGTCCGAATGTCGTCGAGACGGCCGACCATCGAGATTTCTTCGGGGTGGAGTCCGACCTCTTCGTATGCTTCCCGTTTTGCGGTCTGTTCCAGTGACTCGTCATCCGGCTCTCGGCCGCCGCCGGGAAAACTCATCTGGCCAGGGTGATCTGAGAGATGCTCGGCGCGTTTCGTAAACAGCATTGCTGGCTCCGAACGGGCGGTGATCACCGGAACGATGACCGCTGCCTCCTGTGGCTGGTCAGTCACTGTTGCCGGTTCGTGGGCTGTGACCCGCTGGAAATCCATCTAGCAGCCCAGAGTAGCCCCAGAATCTTAACGTATTGGTTGCCTACCGCTCCGAAAACAGGTCGACTGCTAAATATTTTCTTTCGTGGGTAGAAAATAACCCAGATGGGAATTTGCGGTTGTTGTCCGAAGAGAAACCAGCAAATCAAAACCGCTGCCCCGGTATCGAGTAGATACAGACCGTCCGAACGCCAGTATGAAAGTCTCCCATTATCTCGAATTTGAAGAAAGGATAACAGGCGGCATCCGCGAGTCTGTTCGTCACCAGCGGAAGATGCTCAACAGTCGCAGCATCGAGTACACGACAGCTCCGACACTCGATGCAGACGTGTTTCACTGTAATCTTCTCGGGCCGAGATCCGTCTGGTACGCAAGGCGGGCACGGAGAAAGGATGTTCCAGTCGTCGTTCATAGTCACGTCACAGCGGAGGACTTTGGAGACAGCTTTCGGTTCACGAACGCCCTGTCAGCACCGTTGAGGCCCTATCTCTCGTGGGCCTACAGCCTCGCTGATAGGATCGTCTGTCCATCGCCGTACAACCAGCGGTTGATTCAGGAGTACACTGACCAACCAACGACAGTGATCTCCAACGGTGTCGACAGGGAGAAGTTCAGAGAGTGTGAATCACTGCGAGATGCATATCGAAACCGGTACGATCTGGATGGGCTGGTCGTCTTTCTCGTCGGCCACGTGTTCAAGCGAAAGGGGTTGGAGACGTTCGTCGAGCTGGCTCGCCGGTTGCCGGAGATCACGTTCGTCTGGTTTGGCCCACTGGAGCTGTCGTTCAAGGGTCGCGAGACGACACGACTGATCGAGAACTCACCGGAAAACTGCAGATTCACTGGCTACGTCGATGATATCCGTGGTGCATACAGCGCAGGGGATGTTTTCTGTTTTCCGACCCACGAAGAAAACGAGGGGATCGCACTGCTAGAGGCGATGGCGGCGGGCAAGCCGGTTGTTGTCCGAGATATCGAGAGCTTCGACTGGCTCGAAGACGGGAGAGACTGTCTCAAAGTCTCCGACGGTGTCGAGGGGTTCGAAACAGCCCTGCGAAAGCTCGAACAACCAAGGCGTCGGCGAACGCTTGGAGCGCGAGCGGCCGAGCGAAGCGCCGAGTTTTCGCTGGAGTCGCTCGCAGAGCGGTACGAGTCACTGTACAGCGAACTGCTCGACAAGAAAGATAACGAACTGCTCAGTGAGAGCGGCAGCGAACGGCTCTGTGAGAACGACAGCGGAGTACTCAATGAGAACGATAGCGAGGTGCCGAAATGAGGATTGGGTTCTTTACAGACAGCTACTTTCCAGGAATCGATGGCGTCACCTACACGATCAAGCTCTGGCGAGAGCGCCTTGAACAACTAGGCCACGAGGTGACGATCATCTATCCAGATGGGTCCTACGAGCCCGGCCCACGCGAACACCCGGTTCGTTCGCTCCCAAACCCATGGTACGGGAGCTATCCAATCCCGCTGTTCCGACGGCCGTCGACGCTTCCCGAACTAGATATCGTCCACTGCCACGGTCCCGGCCCGGTCGGCCTCCTCGGCCGCTACTACGCACGAAAGCACCAGTTGCCAACGCTTTACACACATCACACTCCGCTCGAAGCCTACGCGGACCACATTACCGAGTTCGAATCAGTCTCGGGGGCGCTTCAGCGGTTGTATCCCCGCCTCGAAGATGCGTTTCTTCGAAGCTTCGATCTCGTTACCGCCTCGACGACACGAATTGACCGCGATGTCGATCACGTGTCGATTCCTGTTGGTCTCGACACGGAGTTTTTCCAGCCGAAAGCGTCTCGGGACCGTGAGGACGATCGGCCAATTATTGGCTACTGTGGGCGAATCAGTGAAGAAAAAAACGTCGAGGAACTGCTCCGGGCTGGGCAAGCCCTGCCTGCGACCGAGTTTCGGATCGTTGGTGAGGGACCATCTCGAAACAGACTCCGCAAGCGTGCGCCTGATAACGTCACATTTCGTGATTTCCTTCCGCGCAAGCAGTTGCCACAGTTTTATTCTTCCATCGACGTGTTCGTCACTGCCTCGACGGCAGACACTCTTGGGTTGGCGACACTGGAAGCGAACGCCTGTGGGACACCAGTTGCAGCCGCTGACGTTCCACCCTTCGATGAGACGATCCGGGCCGAAAACGGTGAACGGTTCGAGTACGGTAACAGGATGGCGATGGTCGAAGCTATCGAGTGTTGTCTCGAATCCAGCTACCAGCCCAGAGCAGCGGTCGAGCAGTATCGCATCGATCTAACGATCGACCGGCTCACGACGCTGTACGAGAATCTGCTGTGCCAGCCACCAGCGAACGGTTACCAAAGTAGTCGATTCTCGATTGCTTCGGAGTAACAGCTGCTGTGCTCAGAGTTCGTTATCGAGTAGTTCCCGTGTCCTGGAGAGATCGACCGGTGCCCAGGTTTCGATATCGTAGCTCAGATCGAGCAGCCGTTCGATCTCTTCGTCATCTCCGGCGTCGAGACAGTCGACAGCTGCCTCGTGGAGTCGGTCGGCTGCGGCCGAGCCAGCGCGCTCGCGGTCGATATCACGCTCTTGGACGTCGAGAATATGCCGAAGATCTGACCCGTTTTCGGGCAGGGTCGGAAAGGCCACCGGACCGGCAACGAGAAGCGGCTCGGAAACAGCAGCCTCGACCCACGATGGCGGGAGAGAAACGAGTTCGTACGCCTCGATTGCGTCGTCGATCAGTTCCTCGAAGGCATCCGGATCGTGCTCTTCGCCTTCCTTGAAGGCGAGCTCTGCGAGCGCGTCACCGAGTTCCCCCCGTGTCAGCCCGCCAAACAGATCGACAACGCCAGCGAGGTCATCGCCTCTGAGATCCATATATCCCGGGTTGGGACGCAGAATATATTTCTTCTCCGGATATCAGCTGTGTCGAGCGATTGCCTCGGCCGAGAGCTGTTCGATTATCGCAGGTTCCAGTGACGTGTCCTCCCAGGCTGGCAGTCGGTCGTCCGTCGACGGCGGCAACACTGCGTCGGCGTAGGTCTCGGTCTGTTCGCGTTCGCGTTCTCTCTCGAACTCGAAGCCGTTGAACGCGGCGTCGCCGGCGTACTGCGCAACAAGCTGCTCTGCTTGTGCCAGATACCGCTCGCGTAACAGTTCGTACTCGATATCGATTCCCTGCTCTTCGATGACGGTAAACAGCGTCTCGCCGACCTCGGCACACATCTGCCCGAGGCCGCCGGAGCCCTCGACAGATCGGTGCTCGTGTTCATGGATGCCGAGATCGACCTGTGCGGTTCCTTCGAATCCGGCCAGCGAAAAGGTATCACCCAGTGTACCGACTTCGAGTCCCCAGCCACGCGGTGACCGTACCGACCGCGCTAGCTCGCGAGTCATCGCGAACTCGCCGGCGAGTGCATACCGAAAACTATCGAGATAGGTAACAAAGGGCTCGTTCGACATCGTCGAAAGCGCCTGGATAAGCGGGGTGTAGAACAGTCGGAACAGTCTCCCGTACAGTGTTCTGTTCTCGATACGGGCGTAGTATCCTTTCGAGAACTCGTACCCGTTAGCGAGCGGAAAGAGCAGCTTCGGAACGTGTGTCTTGTCGTAGGTGGTCGCATCAGCATCGTGGACGACAACATACGGGGATGCACTCGCAACACCAAGCCCAAGCCAGACATCACGTCCCTTTCCGGCGGCGTCGTTGAGTCCAACGGTTGCGAGTTCGTCGCGGATCGCCGGTGCGGTACACCAGAGCACCGTCGCGTCGACATCGAACGAATCGACCCAGTCGACGACGCCGGCGACCGAATCAGGGTTGGCACGCAGCGCGATCAACACACGGCCCGGATCGACCGATTCCAGTTTCGACATCGCCCTCGTCGCTGCCGGACTGGCGTGATCACGCTCTGCGAGCGGGATGACGACAGTCGCTTGATCGACGGGAGCTGTCGGTGTTGCAGCCCCGTAGTCGTGGAACGTTGCGATCCGTTCCTGTGTGTACTCCATCGCCACGGGTTACGAGTACACAGCAAAAAGCAACGCGATTCCCGCAGGATGCGCCACTGCCTTTTTGTTAGTTGCATAACTACTGCCCGGTATGAACTCGATACGGAAGGGGCTCCGCTCCGGCTCTCTTACAAAGGACACCTACGAGCGGCTGAACTGCGCCGAGTGCGAAGAGGAGCTCACGACGAAAAACGATCCGGACGAAATCGGGACAGTACGAACCTGTCCAGCGTGTGGCGAAGAGTGGCGAAAAATCGACTAGCTCGATTCTGATCCGAGGCTCGCACCCAGTGAGCCAAATATAGTCGGGATGATAATTCCAGCGAGCAGCCCTGCCATAGGGAGATTCGGTCCGACCCGGACACTGAACTCGGCGCCTGTTGTAGTTGCGCTACCGGCGGTCGCAAACAATACCGCGCCAGCGATCGCGAGAACGAGATAGCCAATCGTCATCATTCCACCGACAGCAATCGATTCAGTCAGTGTGGAAACTGAAAGCCTTCTCGCAAGGAGATAGCCAGCAGCCGCGAGCAGCGCCACAGGAACGATGTAGTAGATCACTGCTGGAAGCTGTGCCGATGCCTCCGAGAGGACATTACTCGACTGGCTAAGCGCGGGGTTTTCCTGCTCACCCGCCCGTGCCTCCGAGGACCAGACCGTCTGGACGAAATGCGCGTTATAGAAGATCCAGCCGGCAAATTCTACCGAACCGGGTTCGATTCCCTCGACATCGATATCGACGAATCCACCGTCGAGAAACCACGTTACGGTAAACTCGCTTGCATCGAGCCCTCGGTCGAGGAGGATGAGAACGAACGTCGTAAGGTAGCCGGCCAGATAGGTAGCCGCTCCAACCAGTGCACCGATGAGAACATTCGGCACAGTGACAATCTTTGGTAGTAGCCCCGAATCAGCGTTCTCGGCCATACACTCTGTACGGTCAGCATTCATAAACCCCCACGGATTCCGTCTCGGTGCTTTTGTCTGGAGGAGACCCAGACAGATACTGCACTCGTAAGCTTGATTCGACTGGCCAGCAACAGTCTAGTACCGATTGAAAATCTGGGGACTGTCCCAAAAACGCAGTTGGTTGTGGTGTGAGACAGTGAATCTGTACTAATGGCCGGGGAAACAACCTCACCGAGAACACTCCTACCCGGACTGCTCCTGTTTCTCGTTCACTCGAATCTGTTAATTTCGACTGCGGCGACGAGTGTTGCGCTCTCGACGATAATTCTGGCAGCGCTCCCTGTCGACCCGGTTGCACTGTTCATCGTCTTTGCTGTCACGCTGTTTGTTTACTCCTTTAACCGGATCACGGATCTCGCCGAGGATGAAAAGAACGTGCCCGAGCGGGCAGCGTTCGTCCGGCAGTACGGCTGGCTGTTGCTTGCAATCGGGGCAGCCAGCTATCTCGGAGCAACAGCCGTCGCAATCTTTCAGGGAATTTCTGGTGCTCCTGCGATGATCCTTCCGCTGGTGGTTGCAGTGCTTTACTCGGTGGTTGGCCTCAAACGGATCCTGCTCGTCAAGAACCTCCTCGTCGGCCTCTCTTGGGGTGCAATTCCGCTCGGTGTTGGCGTATACTATGGCGAGTTACTGACCGTCGACATCCTCTTTCTGTTCGGGTTCGTCACGGCGGCACTGACAATCGCAGCCGTTGTTTTTGATATCAAGGATATCGAGGGCGACCGACGTGAAGGGATCCGTTCGGTTCCGGTCGTGGTTGGGCCGCGTCGTACACGACAGTTTTCGGTGCTTGGCTGTCTGGCGCTCGGTATCGTCGTCAGTGGGGCCATTCTTACAGGGATTGTTCACCTGCAGTACCTCCTCCTCCTGCCGTTCGTTGGCTACATGATCGGGTACAGCCTCGTCGCAACCAGAGATCGAACACCGCTTTTCTATGGCTTTGTCATCGACAGCGAGCACATCTGGCTTGCCGTACTCCTTGCCTGCTGGGAACTGCTGGTCTGAATCTGCGCTGTGTTTGCTTTGATTGCGTCTCTCTCGAAAATCTCCGGAATGAGAACTTTGTAGGCTTAGGCGGTCGAAACCGTCAGCAATGGGACCGCCGGGTGACGACGAGAGTCGAGAAAAAGAGCCGGGCGAGGAAGAGGGTCGACAAGGAGGGTCGGGTGACGACGAGAGTCGAGAAAAAGAGCCGGGCGAGGAGGAGAATCAGCAAACGGATCTCGACCGTCCGCACACGAGAGCACAGCCACCGAATACGAAAGGGCCTGCTGTGGAGCAACTCGACGACCACCCGCCCGGCCCGCCTCCGTCATCCAAGCGCAGACAGGAATCAACAGCTGGTGATCCTGTACAGGAAGCGTTTCGCGGCGAGGTCGATCTCTACGAGATCGCGACGTGGGAGGTCAGAACGGGGTTGGATCGGTTCGCAGTTCGGTTGACAAACGCGCTGGAAGCAAGCAAACGGTGGGTGCTGCTGGTCGTTGCGTTTGCGCTTTTCAGCGGGCAGTTGGCTTTCGCAGTGATTCTCGTCGCCGAAGCACCGATCCTCGGTGTGCTCGCGGTTTTCTCTGCGCTTCCAGCACTACTTCTGGCTGGCTACTTCTGGTACGGCGATCCGACCACACGCGAGCCGCTGTTTACCCTCGCGATGACCTTTCTGCTCGCAGCCGTCTTCGCGAGCATTGCTGGCGTCGTCAACAGCGCAACCGTCCCGTTTTTCGAGCTGTTCGGGTTTCTCGGACTCACACTGTTTTATTTCCTGATTGTCGGGCCGATCGAGGAGACGGTAAAGTGGCTCGCAGTCAGGGTGTACGCCTTTCGGACTGATGCGTTTCGGACTGTCGTCGACGGTGTGGTGTATGGGGCGATGGCCGGCGTCGGCTTCGCTGCGATCGAAAATCTGCTGTACATTCTCATCTTCTCCGTTGAGTCAACAGCCACCGGGTTCGTCGTTCAACAACAGGAGGCGATCGCAATCGCGACAACCCGGGCGTTCGTCGGGCCGGGACACGTGATCTTCTCCGCATGGGCGGGCTTTTATCTCGGTCTGGCGAAGTTCAACTATGGCAAACGTGGACCGATCGTCGTCAAAGGACTGCTGATCGCCGCGTTCATCCACGCACTGTACAACACACTCGTCACGTCGCTTCCGCTGACACTCGGCTCGTTTGTGGCCTTTATTATCCTGTTCCACGGCTTCTGGTTCGCGCTACTGTACCGGAAAATCCGGGCCTACCGGCGGCTATACAGAAAACGAGATGGGGGGAGCGTGGTCGGGTACCAGAGTGATACCTGACTAAAGCCCAATTCAATCGGCAACAACTTAAGCACGCCCGCAAATACAGAAATCGTGCTCTCGATCGACCTGCACACCCATTCCGAGGCGTCGTTCGACGGGCGAGATTCTGTCGAGCTGATTCTCTCACAGGCAGCAGCGGTCGGCCTCGACGCCATTGCGATTACAGATCACGACGAGATCTGGGCGAGTCTCGAAGCTGTCGATCTGGCACCACAGTACGATCTGATCGCAATTCCCGGGATGGAAGTCTCGACTGCAGACGGACACGTGCTCTCGATCGGGACCGAAGCAAAAATTCCGAAAGGACTCTCGTTCAGTGCGACAGTCGAACGCATTCGGGAAAACGGCGGGCTCGCTGTGGTGCCACACCCCTATCAGGAATCCCGAAGCGGTGTACTTGCCAATATCCGAACCGAAGAGCTCTCGACAGCTGATGCGATCGAAGTGTACAATTCTCGATTATTGACTGGGCGGTCGAACAGGCAGGCCAGACGGTTCGCAAAACGCCACGGACTCCCGATGACTGCCGGCAGCGATGCGCACGTCTGTGAGATGGTCGGGCAGGCGGTTACGAAAGTCGATCCACCAGAGCAAACAGCAAAAGCGATCCTGGCAGAGATCGAAGCCGGCCGAACTACCATCGAGGGCAAACGAACACCGTGGCGGATCAGCTTCAAACAGGCTGCAAGCGGACTCCAGCGGCGAGCACGCCACCGATTTGGAATCGGCGAGTAACGCCTATTCCCGACCAGTGAGCTCGTCGAGCCGATCCAGATACGCCGGCCGTGGAACCTGATACAGCGAACGGTACGCGATCTCGCCCGCTGAAAACTGTTCGGCAAGTTCGCGTCCACCATCCAGCGCCTCATCACGGCTGTCGTAGGACTGTTCGTCGTGAGTTACATCCGGTTCGAGATACAGTGTCACATACCAGGGTTCGTCAGGTGACGGATTCTTTCGTCCCGGCCGACGACCGCGTTTTCCCTTCGTGATGTGGATCGTCGGCAGACAGGGAGCAGGGAAATCGTCGCTGTTGAACACATCTGGCCGAAACGTGAGCACGATCTTCTGTTGTTCTTCGTTCCAGAGTTCCCAGCCGTCAGCGAGCCCATCGAGCGCCATACGAACGGTTTGGACTACACCAGTAAGACCCTTTCAGAAAGTACTGTATTTAAAACCACATCCCACAATCGACAGTTTCCCCGAGCTGACTACTCTAGTCTTGCGGTTTTTCTGTTAGTTTCTGTATATAGCACATCAAAATTAAGAACCGGCACCAAAACTTATAAGTGAGGAGTTCTTTCGTATTAAATAGTATCGATAGTCGTCTACTGCCTTCCCAGGACTGGCAGTTAGCCGGCTCACTATGGTATGAACCAACATGTCACAAAGTAGCATCGGTTACAGAGACGTCGGTCGATTTCTCACGGCCGATCCGCACTCAGATAGTCACCGCACAGCGCGACCCGCCGCAGGAAGCACAGCCAGACAACACTACGGAGCCGACACGCATGAGTAACAACGACACAACCCTCGAATCGCTCAGTCAGGAGTACCGCGATACAATCCCAAGCGACTTGCGTCAGACCAAGTCCTTTAGCTGGTATCTCGACGAGATCAAAAACCATCCGAAGATCGCCCGCAACGCGAATCAGCGTGTTGCGGATATGTTCGATTTCTACGGCACCGAGTACGACGAAGAAGACGGTGTCGTCGAGTACAAACTCGCCTCTGAAGATCCACTCGAAGACGGTGAAAACACGTTCTACGGTCGCGTCGTCCACGAGGCCATTCACGGTTTCGTCAACAAAATCAAATCTGGTGCGCGCGGGCTCGGACCGGAACGCCGGATCTTGCTCATGCTTGGCCCGGTCGGATCGGGGAAATCGGATTTTGATTCCCGCGTTCGGGCGTATTTCGAAGACTACACCAGCCGCGACGAAGGCCGGATGTACACCTTCCGATGGACGAATCTCTGCGATGTGATTCCGGATCAGGACCCCGCCGACGATGTCGTTCGCTCGCCCATGAATCAGGATCCGATCGTCCTGCTACCGGAGAAACAGCGCAAATCTGTCATCAAAACGCTCAACGAGAATCTCGACGCACCGTATACGATCCGCAACGAGCAGGCACTCGATCCAGCAAGCGAGTTCTATATGGACAAGCTGCTCGCTCACTACGACGACGACCTGCAGGCGGTGCTCGAAAACCACATCGAAGTTATCCGACTGCTCGCAGACGAGAACAAACGTCAGGCGATCGAGACTTTCGAGCCAAAAGACAAGAAAAACCAGGACGAGACCGAACTCACTGGCGACGTCAACTACTCGAAGATTGCAATCTACGGCGAATCCGACCCGCGGGCGTTCGACTATGCTGGCGCGTTCTGTAATGCAAACCGTGGCATCTTCTCCGGGGAGGAGCTGCTGAAACTCCAGCGGGAGTTCCTCTATGACTTCTTGCACGCCACCCAGGAGCAGACGATCAAACCGAAAAACAACCCACGGATCGACATCGATCAGGTGATTCTCGGCCGAACGAACATGCCGGAGTACCGCGACAAGAAAGGCGACGAGAAGATGGAGGCGTTTAACGACCGGACAAAGCGGATCGACTTCCCATACGTCCTTTCGTATGAAAACGAGGCGGAGATCTACCGGAAGATGCTGCGCAACGCGGATCTGCCGGATATCAAAGTCGAGCCACATACCCTGGAGATGGCCGGCCTCTTTGGCGTGCTTACCCGAATTGAGGAGCCGGACGATTCGAGCATCGGCCTCGTCCAAAAGGCCAAGGCATACAACGGCGAGATCGACGAGACCGAAGATATCGACATCAAGAAGCTCCGCGAGGAGGCCGCCGAGAAGGCCGAAATCGGTGAAGGAATGACCGGCGTCTCACCCCGATTCATCGGCGACGAGATCGCCGAGGCGATCATGGATTCGATGCACCGCAGCCGGATGTTCCTCTCGCCGCTGACGACGTTCAATCACTTGGAGGGCAACCTCGAAAACCACGGCTCGATCTCAGAGGAGCTGTTCGAGACCTACTACCGCTATCTCGAACAGGTCCGCGAGGAGTACAAAGAGCGCGCAATCGAGGATGTCCGCCACGCGCTAGCCTACGACATCGACGAGATTCAGAGGCAGGGCGAGAAGTACATGGATCACGTGATGGCCTACATCGACGACGACACTGTCGAAGACGAGATCACGGGCCGCGAACAGGAGCCCGACGAGACGTTCCTCCGGAGCGTCGAGGAGAAACTCGAACTGCCGGAGGACCGGAAAGACGACTTCCGCCAGGAAGTCGCAAACTGGGTCTCCCGGCGTGCCCGCGAGGGCGAGACGTTCGATCCGCAGGACAACGACCGACTGCGCCGCGCGCTCGAACGCAAACTCTGGGAGGATAAGAAACACAACATCAACTTCTCTGCACTGGTCTCCAGTGGCGAGATGGACGATGACGAGCGAAACCAGTGGATCGATGCGCTGATGGAACAGGGCTACTCCGAGGAGGGCGCAAAGGAGGTGCTCGAGTTCGCCGGTGCAGAGGTCGCAAAAAGCGAGATGGAGGAGTAAGCCTGCATGAGCGGAAAGGATTACATCAAATCAGCCGACAGAACGCTCGACCAGACCTACCAGGAGCCGATGGCCTTGGTGGAGTTCGTCGAGCATCTGCTGGCGAACCCACACCAGGCCGCCCACGCACCAAAGTATCTGCTCAACGCGATCGAACACGCCGGCACCCGAACGGTGATCGAAGAGGGCGAAGAGAAAGAGCGGTATCGCTTCTTCGACGATCCGTGGAACGACGGCGAACACGCGATTCTCGGCAACACCGAGGTGCTCAACAACTTCGTCGACGACCTGCGCTCGATCGCAGCAGGGCGTGGCAAAGAGGAGAAGATCCTCTGGCTGGATGGCCCCACAGCGACGGGGAAATCCGAGCTCAAACGCTGTCTGGTCAACGGGCTACGCGAGTACTCGAAAACTGATGATGGACGGCGGTACACGATGGAGTGGAACGTCGCAGGCATCAGCGACCAGCCCGGCCTAACCTACGGCGACGAACCAGCGACCGACGAGGACGACTGGTACGAGAGTCCGGTCCAGTCACATCCACTGACGGTGTTTCCAAACGATGTCAGAGCCGAGTTGCTCGCGGAAGTAAACGAGAATCTCGACGACCACATCCCGATCAGGATCGAAGCGGAGATGGACCCGTTCTGTCGGGAGGCATACGAGTATCTCGAAGAGCAGTACCGGAGAGAAGGCGTTGCCGACCTGTTCTCGGCAGTGACGAGTCCAAAACATCTTCGGGTCAAGAATTTCGTTGTCGACGTTGGCCGTGGGATCGGGATTTTGCACTCCGAGGACGACGGCTCACCCAAAGAGCGACTGGTGGGCTCGTGGATGGCTGGCATGCTGCGAGAACTCGACTCCCGAGGCCGAAAGAACCCACAAGCGTTCTCCTACGACGGTGTGCTCTCCCAGGGCAACGGGCTCGTGACGATCGTCGAGGATGCCGCACAGCACGCAGACCTGCTCCGGAAACTGCTGAACGTGCCCGACGAGGGCCACGTCAAACTCGACAAGGGGATCGGGATGGATATCGACACACAGCTGATCATCATCTCGAACCCCGATCTGGAGGATCAGCTGAACCAGCACACGGAACGCAACGGGAGCGACCCGCTGAAAGCACTGAAACGCCGCCTCGACCGGCGACGATTTACCTACCTGACGAATCTCTCGCTTGAGGCGGAGCTGTTGCGCCGTGAGCTAACCGAACAGACCAGCGTCTGGGACGCAACGACCTGGGACGAACTGGAAGGCTGGATCCGCGAACCGCTCCGGATCAGTGTCCGGGACAGCACCGGGCGAGTGACGGAACGGGAGCTCGCACCCCACGCCATCGAAGGCGCGGCGCTGTATGCCGTCGTCTCGCGGCTGGATGTCTCTGACCTCCCCGAGAGCCTGACGCTTACTGACAAGGCGCTGTTGTTCGACCGTGGCTATCTGCAGGATGGCGACGAACGTATCGATATCGACGAGTTCGATTTCAGAGAGAACACCGCGGACGGCGAACACGGTATCCCGGTGACCCACACCAGAGATACGATCGCGGATCTGCTTCACGAAGACTCCGAGCGATTCCACCAGGAGCTTCCGGTGGAGGGTGTGATCATGCCACGGGATATCATCAACGCGATGGCAGAGGGACTAACAGATGCGCCGATGTTCTCGAACACCGAAGCCGCGGAGTTCGAAGAGCGCGTCGCGCCGGTGAAAAACTACATCTTCGGCCAGCAGGAGGAGGACGTGCTGGATGCGATGATGCGAGAAAAGCGCGTCGACGAGCGAACGGTCGAACAGTACGTCGAACACGTCTACGCCTGGGCCGAAGACGAGATGATCGAAAACGAACGCGGCGAGCGCGTCGAGCCAGACCACCTTCAGATGAAGGTGTTCGAAATCGAGCATCTCGGGCAGTTCGACGAGGCAAACTACAGCGGCGATAAACCCAAACACGAAGTCGAACAGTTCCGCAGAGAGAAGATCATCACGGCGCTGAACCGACACGCGTGGCGACACCGCGACGACGAGTTCCGCGTAGCCGATGTCAACCCCAAGGAGATCCCCGTCATCAAATCGGTGCTCGGTACCCACGACTGGGACGATATCAGACGAACCTTCGAGGATTTCGATCCCCAGCAGTGGGACAATCCGCCGGAGGGAACCGAGACGGCACGGATCAAAGCGGAGACGATCCGGAACATGCAGGAAATGTTCGAGTACAGTGAGGCCTCTGCGGAGCTGACGAGTCGACACGTCATGAGTCAGGTGAGTTACAAATGGGACTGAAAGACGACATCGATCGGTACAAAGAAGTCGGTGAGAACCGCCGTGAGGATCTGGCGGAGTTCATCCAGTACGGTGATCTCGGCCGGAGCAGACGCGACGAGGTCCGGATCCCGATCAAGATAATCGATCTGCCGGAGTTCGCCTACGACCAGCGAGATATGGGTGGTGTCGGCCAGGGACAGGACGGCACACCCCAGCCCGGTGATCCTGTCGGCCAGCCAGAGGACGCAGATGGTGACGGCGACGAGGACGGTGACCCTGGCGAGGAGGGCGGTGAACACGAGTACTACGAGATGGATCCCGAGGAGTTCGCCGAGGAGTTAGACGAGGAACTCGGCCTCGACCTTGACCCCAAAGGGAAGAAGGTAATCGAAGAGAAAGAAGGCGATTTCACGGACATTACGCGGACTGGCCCGACCGGAACCCTGGATTTCGAGCGGCTGTTCAAGAAGGGGCTCAAGCGCAAGCTGGCGATGGATTTCGACGAGGAGTATATCCAGGCAGCCCTCCAGATCGAGGGCTGGGGCCCAGCCAAGGTCTTCGAGTGGGCCAGAACTGAAGAGAACGTTCCCGTCTCACGGGCATGGATCGAAAACGCCTACGAGGAGATGCCCCGCGACGAGCGCGGGATCTACGCTGACCTCGGAGAGATGAAAAGCGAGGTCGAAAAGACGAACACCGCAGAGCGAATCAGACGGGAGGGGATCGACCAGATCCCATACCGGCGTGAGGACGAACGCTACCGCTACCCGGAGATCATCGAAGAGCGCGAAAAGAACGTGGTTGTCGTCAACATCCGGGACGTGTCGGGGAGCATGCGCCAGAAAAAACGGGAGCTCGTCGAGCGAACGTTTACGCCACTGGACTGGTATCTTCAGGGCAAGTACGACAACGCGGAGTTCGTCTACATCGCCCACGACGCCGACGCGTGGGAGGTCGACCGCGACGACTTTTTCGGCATCCGATCCGGTGGTGGGACACGTATCTCCAGCGCCTACGAGATCGCAAAGGAACGCCTCGACGAGGAGTACCCATGGAGCGACTGGAACCGCTATGTCTTCGCTGCGGGTGACTCCGAGAACTCCTCGAACGACACGGAAGAGAACGTGATTCCGCTGATGGAGGAGATCGACGCCAACCTACACGCATACGTCGAGACCCAGCCATCAGGGAACGCAATCAACGCGACCCACGCCGAGGAAGTAGGTGAACATTTCCGGCGAAGCGACAACGTCGCCGTCGCGTATGTCTCCAGCCCGGAGGACGTGACAGACGCGATCTACGAGATTCTCAGCACGGAGGAAGAACAATGAGCGATTCAGAGACACCGATCACAGCACCGGACGATATCAAGATGCAACGCGAGGCGAACAAGCTCGAAGAACCCGTCCGGGAGGCCGCCGCCCTCGCACAGAAACTCGGCCTCGAACCCTACCCGGTCAACTACTGGATCGTCGACTACGACGAGATGAACGAGCTGATCGCATACGGCGGGTTCCAGCAACGGTACCCACACTGGCGGTGGGGAATGCAGTACGACCGCCAGCAGAAACAGGGGCAGTTCCTCGGCGGCAAAGCCTTCGAGATCGTCAACAACGACAACCCGGCACACGCGTTCCTGCAGGTGTCGAACACGCTTGCTGACCAGAAAGCCGTCATTACCCACGTCGAGGCCCACTCCGATTTCTTCGCGAACAACGAGTGGTTCGGGATGTTCAGCAAAGATCCCGACGCCGCAGCTCAGCTCGCGCGCCACGCCGAGACGATCCGTGAGTATATGCACGATCCGAGCATCGAGCGTGCGGAAGTCGAGAAGTGGATCGACCACGTGCTCTGTCTCGAAGATAACATCGACCAGCACCAGCCATTCGAGCCACTCTCAACTGACGGCGACGCTGGAGAGATCGAACACGAGGAGGTCATCGACCAGCTCGGCGACCTCGAACTCTCCGAAGAGGTCCGAAAGCAGGTCTTCGACGACGAGTGGCTCGAGGCCCAGCAAAAAGACGACGACGCGACCAGTTTCCCGGCGGAGCCGGAACACGATATCATGGCCTTTCTCCGCCAGCACGGGATGCAGTACGACAGAGACGCCGAGAAGGCCGTCGAGATGGAAGACTGGCAGAAGGAGATTCTGGAAATTCTCCGGACGGAAGCCTACTACTTCGCGCCCCAGAAGATGACGAAGGTGCTCAACGAGGGCTGGGCCTGTGTGGCCCCGGATACCCCCGTATTCACTGCAGACGGTCTTCAACCGATGAGTGATGTCGTCGAAAACCATACACCAGTTTCGGATGGTGAACACGAGCAACAGGTCTACGACTCAAACATCATTCCTGACCACGACACCGTAACCATCGAAACACGAAGAGGACTGGAGTTGACTGGCTCCAACAACCATCGAATACGACGACCAGATGGGTCGTGGGTTCGCCTAGATGAGATTTCGACGGGTGACGAAATCGAGATAGCCGGCGGGAACAATATCTGGCCGGAGGCGTATGTCAATATCGAGTGGGAACTTCCGGAGTATGTCACACTCGAAGACGTTGCCGATAGCGCTGGCGTTTCTGTGTGGGCTGTTATGCGCTACCGGAAAACTGGCCGTGCCCAGAAACAGCAGGAAATTGAACGAGCGCTGGAGGCATACGATCCAGATAGTCTTGGCAACGGCCAGCGAGAGCTGATCCGAGTTCCAGACCGGTTGGACGAACAGTTCGGTCGGTTTCTGGGACTATTCGTTGGCGATGGGCATTTCCCTTCCAACTCACGACACATCGGCTTTACAAGCGGTTCGAAACAACACGCTGAGGAGTTTGCCGGGTTGGTCGAAGAGCTATTTGCAATCGAGCCAACTGTGAGCAAACAGAGGAGTCGCTGGCGTGTCTACGTCTATTCAAAAAATGTCCGAGACTTCCTGGCAGAAACCTTCGAACTGCCGACCGGGAAAGCAGCCGGAGAAAAAACCGTTCCAGAACTACTCTGTCAGTCGCCAAAATCTGTCGTGGCGGAGTTTATCCGTGGACTGTTCGATGCAGATGGCTATGCTGGCGACCACGGTGCGATTCTGAGTACCAAAAGTGAGTCGATGAGCAAAACTGTGCAACTGCTGTTACTGAATTTCGGTATTCTCAGTCGGCGTCGTCAACAGACTGACGGCTGTTACCACGTGCATATGACGGGGTACTCTGCGAACGTGTTCGCCGAGGAGATCGGGTTCGGATATCCGTCCAAATCGAACAGCCTCCAAGCGTATCTCGATGATCTCTCCTGGTTCGAGACCGAATCCTGGACTGACGAAATTGTGGATATCGAAGAAGGGACAGAGGATGTATACGACATCTCAGTGGAGGAAACACACAGGTACGCTGCTGCTGGGATGATAAACCACAACTCGAAATGGGAGTCGCTGATGATGGCTGACGAGAACTTCGCCACCGGCGACGAGTTCATCACCTACGCAGATCACATGTCGAAGGTACTGGGATCGGGTGGGCTGAACCCCTACAGCCTGGGGCTGCAGCTCTGGAAGTTCGTCGAGAACACGGCCAACCGCCGCCACGTCGTCGAGGAGTTGCTCTGTGTCGACGGCATCACCTGGCGAAACTTCCACGACACGCTGGATTTCGAGCATGTCCTCGAACTGCTCGAACCCGACGATCTCGTTGGCTCGGTCGATGTCGAAGAGTTGGACGCGATCGATCCCGACGATCCACGGATCGACGCCGACTCGCTCGAAGCTGCGAAGGCAGGGGAGATTGACCTTGAAAAGTATCCCTGGAAAATCTTCACCTACGAGGGGATGGCAGAGCGTCACTACTCGCTGCCAAAGCCCGAAAACCGCGGCTTCCTTTCCCGGATCTCGATGGAAGAACTCGAACGCATCTCGCGGTACATGTTCGACGACTCGAAGTACGACACCGTCGATGAGGCGCTGTCGGAAGTCGATCACACCGTTGGCTGGGATCGAATGCGAGAGATCCGTGAGAGTCACAACGATGTCACCTTCCTGGATGAGTACCTGACCCAGGAGTTCGTCGACGAGCACAACTACTTCACCTACGAATATATGCAGTCCTCGGGTGATTACCGGGCGACATCGACAGATTACCGCGATGTCAAAAAGAAGCTGATGCTGCAGTTTACCAACTTCGGGAAGCCGACGATCGTCGTCTCCGATGGCAACTACCGCAACCGGAACGAACTGCTGCTCGAACACCAGTACAACGGTGTGACACTGGATCTCGGTCAGGCCAGAGACACCTTAGAGCGGGTGTTCGAGTTGCACTGGATCTCGGACAGGCCAGAGACACCCTAGAGCGGGTGTTCGAACTCTGGGGCCGGCCTGTCGTGTTGCGAACGATCACCAAAGAGTACGACGACCACGATCTGGAAGTCGCCAGACGGCGAGACAGCGAGCCCGAACCCGAACAGAAAGGACTTGAGATCCGTTTCGATGGCACCGAGTTCTCACAGAAGGAAGTCGGTTGGTCGACGGTTTCACACCTGGCAGCGACCGATGTCGACTATGACACCAAACCCGAAGAGTGGTTGGCGTAGTCACAGTCTCGATCAGACGGCGTAATCAGCATTCGAGCGATTCGATCCGGGTGATTTCGAATCGTGCTCCGCCGGCGTCGCTTTCGGTGACAGTGATCTCCCAGCCGTGTGCCTCACAGATCTGCTCGACTATT
>SL_4KL_010_BRINEDRAFT_10000025_pt1 | contig 52061 bp, 58 predicted proteins | sample SodLak_010_BRINE_2_FD_10664 | JGI IMG/M metagenome (IMG submission 10664) | reverse complement strand
TCGATGGAGATCGCCCATTGTGCCGCGCACAAAGTTGGCGAGGCAATCGGCCGCAAGCCCCGAGCGATGGGCCGTGCGTCCGCGTGGAATACCCCACAGGTCGACGTCGAAATCGTGGTCGCACAGACCGAAGACGGCGCCGACGAGGAGGGTGACAACTAATGGCAGACGAACACGAATTCATCAGAAACGGCCTGCAGCGGTCACAGATTGACGAGTTCTTCGCGGAAGAACTCGGTCGCGCAGGCTACGGTGGTATGGACGTCGCCAAGACGCCGATGGGCACCCAGATCGTTCTCAAGGCCGAAAAGCCAGGGATGGTCATCGGCAAAGGCGGTGAGAACATTCGGAAGGTCACGACGGCACTCGAGGAGAAGTTCAACCTCGATGATCCACAGATCGACGTCCAAGAGGTCGACGAACCCGACCTGAACGCACGGATCGTCGCGGACCGACTGGCCAACGCGCTCGAGCGTGGCTGGTACTTCCGGAAAGCGGGTCACACGACCATCGATCGGATCATGGACGCCGGCGCCCTCGGTGCCGAGATCGTCCTCGCCGGGAAGGTCACCGGTGCCCGGTCGCGTGTCGAGAAGTTCAACCGTGGCTACATCAAGCACAACGGAGAACCCGCAGAGGAAATCGTCGACACCGGACAGGGCGTTGCCGTGATGAAACTCGGCACCATCGGTGTGACGGTCAAGATCATCCCACCGGGAGCGGAACTCCCCGACGACTTCCGTATCCACGAGGACATGGATCCCGCAGAGGTCGTCCCGGATGCCGTCGAGGCAAACGAGGCCGCTGGCGTCGAGGAACTGCTCGAGGGTGAACCCGAGGAGGATCTCGAGGCCGAAGCCGAAGCGGATGTAGACGAAGCGGGCGAGGAACCGGCGTCTGTCACTGACGACGCCGAGCCCGAAATCGACGAAGAGGTCGTCGAAGAAGTCATCGAAGCGGAAGTCCCTGACGAGGAGGCAACCGATGCTGGTCCGTCCGAGGCAGCTGTCGATGACGATGATGAAGACGAGGAAGACCTCGACGAACTCGACGAGGAGATCGAAGCCGAAGCCGAAGACCTCGTCGCAGAGATGGAAGCCGAGGACGACTCCGAGGGAGGTGAGGACTGATGGCGATTTTGCACGTCGAAGAGATCCGTGACATGACGCCAGCAGAACGACAGGCCGAACTCGAGGACCTCGAGACGGAGTTGCTCAACAACAACGCCGTCCTGGCCGCCGGTGGTGCCCCGGAGAACCCGGGCGAAATCGGCGAGCTCAAGCGGACGATTGCACGAGTGAAAACCGTGCAGCGCGAGGAAGGCGATCTCGACAACGACGACGAATAAGGAACCAATGGCACTGACACCCGAAACACTCCCAAGACACGAACTCAATGGCCTCCCCGTCAGGGTCGTCGACAGCGACGACTCAGGACGGGTTGGAATCGAGGGCCGCGTCGTCCTCGAGACAGCCAAGACGCTGTCGATAGCCGTTCGTGGTGATGGTCGGGTGAAGACGGTGCCAAAATCGGGCTCGGTATTCGAATTCGCGATCACAGATGACGCCGCCGGCGACGAGAAGTCGCTGGGGACTACATCCAAACTGGCCAACACCCAACCCGGCGCCTCGAGTGAGGCGTCGGACCGAACCGGCGACACCGCCGGTTGCCGTGTCTCCACACACGCCGCTGGCGAGGATGTAGCCTACGTTACGGTCGATGGCTCGCGATTGCTCTCACGACCCGCCCGACGCACCGAAACGAAAGGTGACTCACCATGGCAATAGGACTAGATGTAGACACCCCTCCGGAACCAGAAAACCCGGAGGAATACGACTACGAGAAGTGTCCGTTCTACGGCGAGCTTCCGGTACGAGGACAGATCCTCGTCGGAACCGTCGTCTCGACGGACATGGACAAGACCGTAGTCGTCGAGCGAGAGTACGACGTGACGGTCCCCAAGTACGACCGTCAAATGAAACGTCGCTCGCGCATTCCGGCACACGTGCCGGGCGTGCTCGAGCCGCTCTCGGTTGGCGATACGGTCAAAATCGCAGAGACCCGGCCACTGTCGAAGACGAAATCGCACGTGGTCGTCGAAGTAACCCAGGAAGCAACTGACGTCGATGTCGCCGAGCTGACGCTCGAGGACGAACACGACCCACAGTTGTCGACCGAAGACATCGTCGGTGACACGGAGGGTGATGCCTGATGGAGGCGATGAAAGCCGACGTCACGCAGGGCCTCCTCAAGGGCTCGCTCGTCACGTGTGCGGACAACACGGGCGCACGAGAACTCAAAGTCATCAGCGTTGCCGGCTACCACGGCACCAAGAACCGCCAGCCAAAGGCGGGTCTCGGTGACAAAGTCACGGTTTCCGTGACGAAGGGGACGCCGGAGATGCGCCGACAGGTCCTCGAGGCCGTCATCGTTCGCCAGCGACAGTCGATTCGTCGCCCGGACGGGACGCGCCTCAAATTCGAGGACAATGCGGCCGTCATCATCGACGAGAACGAAGAGCCACGAGGCACTGAGATCAAGGGCCCAATCGCCCGCGAGGTCGCAGAACGCTTTGGGGCAATCGCCAGCACGGCGACGATGATCGTATAATATGAGTAAGCAACCACGCAAACAGCGAACCCAGACCGAACGTGCACCGCTTCACCAGCGGCACAAGCAGGTTCGAGCGACGCTGTCCGAAGACCTCCGTGAGGAGTACGGTGTTCGACGCACGCGCGTCAACACCGGCGACCGTGTCGAGGTCATGCGCGGAGACTTTGCCGGCGAAGAAGGCGAAGTCCTCCGTGTGCGCCTCGACGAGGCCGTGATTCACGTCGAAGACGTGACGGTCGAAACCGCAGATGGCGAAGAAGTCGCTCGGCCGCTCGACACCTCGAACGTCCGGATTATCGACCTCGACCTCTCGGACGACCGACGGCAGGCACGTCTCGAAGGGGACGACGAAGGTGATAGCGAATGAGCAACCATCAGAAACGACTCTCGGTACCGAAATCGTGGCCGATCGAGCGCAAAACTGACGTCTTTACCGTCAAAGCGCGCGCCGGCCCACACGGCGAAGACGGGGTCCCGCTCGTCATCATCCTGCGGGACGTGCTCGGCTACGTCGACTCGAAGAAAGAAGCCCGGTACGCGCTCTCCCAGGACGCAATCTTGGTGAACGGCGATCCGATCAACGACGAGAAACGTCCGATCGGTATCTTCGACATCGTCGCGTTCCCCGGGCGGGATGAGTACTACCGTGTCTTCCCCGACGAGGGTGGACGCCTGTCGCTGACCGAAATCGACGCCGATGCCGCAGACAGCCGTCTCGGCCGCGTCGTCGGCAAGCAACAGGTCGCCGGCGGCGAGACGCAGTTGACACTGCACGACGGGACGAACGTCACCGTTGACGGCGACGAGTACAGCACCAAAGACTCGATCGTCGTCGACAACGAGGACAAGTCCATCGTCGCCCACTTCCCGTACGAAGAGGGCGCACTCGTGACCGCCGTCAGCGGGAACCACGGTGGGAAAATCGGTGAGCTTACCGCCATCGACGTGACCTTCGGGAGTGGCTCGAACATCGTCACGATCGAAACGGACGACGGAACCTTCGAAACCGTCGAAGAGTACGTCGTCGTCATCGACGAGAACTTCGTCGACGAGGACGGTGATGACGAATGAGCGAAGCAAGCGACACCGAGTTCCACGAAATGCGTGAGCCCCGCGTCGAAAAAGTCGTCGTCCACATGGGCGTCGGCCGCGGTGGCCGTGACCTCGGCCGTGCCGAGGACATCATCGAGGAGATTACCGGGCAACAGAGCGTCCGGACCCTCGCCAAGGCGACCGAACCCGAGTTCGGTATCCGGCAGGGCGACCCGATCGGCACCAAAGTCACCCTCCGTAGTGACCAGGCCGAGTCGTTCCTCGAGACCGCACTGCCGCTCGCAGACCTCAGCGCGTCACAGTTCGACCAGACCGGGAACTTCAGTTTCGGCGTCGCCGAACACACCGAGTTCCCAAGCCAGGAGTACGACCCCACGATCGGGATCTATGGACTCGACGTCACCGTCAACCTGGTCCGACCTGGCTACCGCGTCACGAAACGAGCCAAAGCAACCCAGACGATTCCGTCGAATCACCGACTCACACCCGAGGACGCTATCGCGTACCTCGAATCGGCCTACGACGTGAGCGTCGAGGAGGCAGACGATGAGTGAAAGCCAACGCGATAACGAACAGACGGGCGAGCACGCCGCCAAGCGAACGGGCCAGGAAGTGGCCTGCCAGCGCTGTGGCCGCAAGCAGGGTCTCGTCGGGAAGTACGACATCAACCTCTGTCGACAGTGCTTCCGCGAGATCGCCCGCGACATGGGATTCAAGAAGTACAAATGACCGGAAACGATCCACTCAGCAACGCACTCTCGGGCATCGACAATGCCGAGAGTGTCGGCCATCTGAGCCACGAGGTAGCGCCCGCCTCGAACGTCATCGGAAGCGTACTCGAGGTCTTTTACGACCGCGGGTACATCGCTGGCTTCGAATTCGTCGAAGACGGCAAAGCCGGGACGTTCGATGTCGAATTGAAAGGAGCGATCAACAAGTGCGGCCCCGTCAAGCCACGCTATTCCGTCGGCGCCGACGAGTTCGAGAAATGGGAGAAACGATTCCTCCCGGCTCGAGACTTCGGCGCACTCGTCGTGACGACGAGTGAGGGAATCATGAGCCACTACGAGGCTCGAGAGCGAGGGATTGGGGGCCAGGTGATCGCATACGTCTACTAATCATGCGAATTGAACTGGACATCCCCGACGAAATAACGGTCGAGGTCGATCATCTCGACGTGACGGTCGAGGGCCCAGACGGCAGCGTTACCCGCCGCCTCTGGTACCCGGACGTCTCCGTCGACGTTGACGGCGATCAGGTGGTCATCGAAAGCGATACCGAGAACGCGAAAACGAACGCGACGATCGGGACCTTCGAGAGCCACATCACCAACGCATTCCACGGCGTGACCGAGGGCTGGGAGTACGAGATGGAAGTCTTCTACTCTCACTTCCCGATGCAGGTCCGTGTGGACGGCGATGAGGTCGTCATCGAGAACTTCCTCGGCGAGAAAGCACCGCGACGAACGACTATCCACGGTGACACGCAGGTGTCCGTCGACGGCGAGTCGCTGACGCTCTCCGGCCCGAACAAAGAGCACGTCGGCCAGACCGCCGCGGACATCGAACAGCTCACCAAGGTGAAAGGTAAGGACACGCGTGTCTTCCAGGACGGTGTCTACATCACCCAGAAGCCACAGAAAGGAGGTGCCTGATCGATGGCTGACGAGGAACACGAGACCGACGGAGACGCACGCGAAGACGAAGAGACGGAACTCGAGGCCGAGGAAGAACTCGAGGAAGAATCCGAAGCTGAAGACGAAACTGAGGCGGAGGAAGAAGCCGAAGACGACGGCCCACAGGACCTCGAGGACATCAGTGGTGTCGGTGCCAGCAAGGCGGACGCACTCCGTGACGCTGGCTTCGAAACCATCGATGACGTCAAAGAGGCCAGCCAGGACGACCTGGCCGAGGCCGACGGAATCGGGAACGCACTCGCGGCCCGTATCAAAGCCGACGTCGGCGACCTCGAAGTCTCCGAAGAGACTGACGCCGAAATCGAGGACGAGGACGTCGAGCCAGAACCCGAAGATGAAGACGTCGAAACGGAACTGCAACCCCGCGGCCTGACCGAGAAGACGCCGGACCTCAGCGACGAGGAAGCACGGTTGCTCGGTCGGCGAAGCGCCGAGGGCAAACCGCAGTTCAACCGACAGGACTACCACAAGAAAAAGCGGACGCCGGAATCCTGGCGACGCCCACGTGGTGGCCTCTCCAAACAGCGGATCGGTATCAAAGGCAAGGGCCCGAAGGTCCAGGCTGGCTACCGAACCCCCGAAGCCATCCGTGGCAAACACCCGAGTGGCTTCGACGAAGTGTACGTCGAGAACCCAGGTGACATCGAGGGTGTCGACGGCGACACCCAGGCTGTCCGCATCGCCAGCTCCGTCGGTGCCCGCAAACGCGAGCGCATCGAGGAGCTGGCTGAGGACGCCGAGATTCGCGTACTCAATCCCACCTACGTCGAAGTCGAGGTGGACGACCAATGACTGATCTGAGCGCACAGAAACGACTCGCAGCCGACATCCTCGACGTCGGTGAGAACCGTATCTGGCTCGACCCCGAAGCACAGGGTGACATCGCCTCGGCGATCACGCGCGAAGAGATTCGTGAACTCGTCGACGATGGCACGATTCGTGCCAAAAACGCCCGCGGCAACTCCCGCGGTCGTGCCCGCGAACGGAACAAAAAGCGTGCCTACGGCCACAAGAAGGGGCCAGGGAAACGCAAGGGCAAGAAGGGCGCCCGCCAGAACGAGAAAGCACAGTGGACCAAACAGATTCGCGCACAGCGCCGGACGCTCCGGGAACTCCGCGACAAAGGCGAGCTGACGCCGGCTCAATATCGTGAGCTCTACCGCAAAGCGGGCGGTGGCGAGTTCCGCAGCGTGCGGTATCTGTTGAACTACATTGACGACAACTACGGTGACCAATAATGGCGACAGGACCACGATACAAAGTGCCGATGCGGCGTCGCCGTGAGGTCCGGACGGATTACCATCAGAGGTTGCGCCTGCTGAAATCGGGGAAACCCCGCCTCGTTGCTCGCCTGAGCAACAAACACGCCACGGCGCAGCTGATTACGCCCGGCCCTCAGGGTGATGAAACCCTCGCAAGTGCCCACTCGAGCGATCTCGAGGAGTACGGATGGGACGCCCCGACGAGTAACCTCTCGGCGGCGTACCTGACCGGCCTGCTGGCCGGACAGCGAGCGATCGACGCCGGCGTCGACGAGGCCGTTCTCGATATCGGCCTCAACAAGGCGACGCCCGGAAGCAAAGTGTTCGCGATCCAGGAGGGCGCGATCGACGCAGGCCTCGAGATCCCACACAACGACAGCGTGCTGGCAGACTGGTCGCGAACCCGCGGCGAGCACATCGCCGAGTACGCCGAACAGCGCGATGAGCCACTGTACAGCGGCGACTTCGACGCGACTGAGCTCCCCGAACACTTCGACGACACACGAGAGGCGATTCTCAAATGAGCGGAAACAACTACAACGACGGGTGGCAACCCGTCACCCGACTCGGGAAGCTCGTCCAGGAGGGCGAAATCGACACCATGGAAGCCGCCCTCGACTCCGGGCTCCCACTGAAGGAACCGGAAATCGTCGATCAGCTCCTCCCCGGACTGGACGACGAGGTACTCGACATCAACATGGTCCAGCGGATGACCGACTCCGGCCGCCGGGTGAAGTTCCGGTGTGTCGTCGCCGTCGGCAACCGCGACGGCTTCGTCGGCTACGCCGAGGGTCGCGAGGACCAGGTCGGTGCCGCCATCCAGAAGGCGATCGGCATCGCCAAACTGAACATCATCCAGGTGCCCCGCGGCTCGGGTTCCTGGGAGGACCGTTCGGACCGCCCCCACTCGCTGACCCGACGAACGAAGGGGAAGGCTGGCTCGGTCGAGGTGGAACTCATTCCTGCCCCCGAAGGGCTGGGACTGGCCGCGAGCGACACCGTGCGCGCGGTGCTGGAACTCGCCGGCATCGAGAACGCCTGGACCAAGAGCCACGGCAACACCCGGACTACGGTGAACCTCGCGAAGGCGACGTTCAACGCGCTGGAGAACGCCTCCCGCTCGCGCATCCCACGAGAGGTGGCTAACCGATGACGGCGACAGCCATCGTACAGCTTCGTGGCGAGGTCAACCGCCAGGAGGGCGTCGACGACACGCTGTCGATGCTCAACCTGCACTCGACGAACCACTTGACCATCGTCCCGAATACGGACACCTATCGCGGCATGATCACCAAAGTCAACGACTACGTGGCCTTCGGTGAACCCGACGTCGAGGTCCTCGAGACGATCCTCGCAAAGCGCGCGGAACCGCTCGAGGGCCGTCAGGCAGACGTCGACGAGGAGTGGATCGCCGAGCACACCGAGTACGACGACTTCGCCGCGCTCGCCGAGGCGCTGCTGGCCGAGGAGACGACCCTTCGCGAGCAGGGGCTCTCGCCAACGCTCCGACTCCATCCCCCACGGGGTGGACACGAGGGTGTCAAGCAGCCGACCGTCGACGGCGGCCAACTCGGAAAACATACAACGGAGGAAATCAACGACCTCCTCACGTCGATGCGATAACCATGACGAGTAAAAAACGACGTCAGCGCGGCTCGCGGACGCACGGCGGCGGGACGCACAAGAACCGCCGCGGTGCGGGCCACAGAGGTGGCCGCGGCAAAGCCGGGCGTGACAAACACGAGTTCCACAACTACGAAAAGCGAGAGAAACACGGCTTCAAGCGACCACAGGGCGTCCGCCCGACCGTCGCGGAGATCGACGTCCGCAAACTCGACGAGGACGCGATCCTCTACGTCGCCGACGGCGATGCCGAGGAGACCGACGACGGCTACGCCATCGACGCACGCGACGTCGTCGAGGACGGCCACGAGGTCGACATCGTCAAAGTCCTCGGAACGGGCCAGGTCCGCAACACGCTCGAGATCACGGCTGATGCCTTCAGCGAGACGGCGGAGGCGAAGCTCGAAGCTGGCGGGGGCGAGGCGATCGTCTCCGAGCGCGGCCAGGCGCGTGCCGAGGAGGTAGCGGCCGAGGAAGCTGACGACAGCGACACTGATAACTGACCATGGGATGGAAGGAAGCCGCTGAACCGGTCTTGACGCGGATGCCCACCGTCCGGCGTCCGGAGGGGCACGTTCCCTTCAAGCGCAAGCTGGCGTGGACGGCAGGCATCCTCGTATTGTACTTCTTCCTGACGAACATCACGCTGCTGGGGATCCACCCCGACGGTGGTGACGACCTGTTCGGCCAGTTCCGGACGATCCTGGCCGGCGAGCACGGCTCGCTCATGCAGGTCGGTATTGGCCCCATCGTCACCGCCAGCATTGTCTTGCAGCTGCTGGGTGGGGCGAACCTGCTGGGGCTCGACACCAACGACCCCCGAGACCAGATCCTCTACCAGGGTCTCCAGAAGCTGCTGGTCATCGTGATGACGGCACTCACGGCAGCCCCGATGGTGTTCGCAGGTGGCTTCCTTCCACCAGCGGACGTCCTGCAGTTGGGCGGCTTCACGCTCACCGGGACCGAGATTCAGTCCCTGATGTTCCTGCAGATCTTCATCGGCGGCGTCCTGATTCTCTACATGGACGAGGTCGTGAGCAAGTGGGGAATCGGGAGCGGTGTTGGCCTCTTCATCATCGCCGGGGTGAGTCAGCTACTGGTTTCGGGGTTCCTTTCGTTCAGCGAGGAAGGGTTCTTCTACAGCTGGTACCTGCTCATCCTGGGCGATCAGGGGCCCGCAGGCTCCTGGTTCAGTGCCGAGGGACTCGACACGCTGTTCCTCGGGAGTGGGCAACTACTGGCGTTACTGACGACGCTGCTCATCTTCGCGATCGTCGTCTACGCCGAGTCGGTCCGGGTCGAGATTCCGCTGAGCCACGCCAGGGTCAAGGGTGCCCGCGGACGCTTCCCGGTTAAACTCATCTATGCAAGCGTCCTGCCCATGATCCTCGTTCGCGCCGTGCAGGCGAACATCCAGTTCATGGGACAGATCCTCCAGAGTCAGTGGGCCGCGATGCCAGCCTGGCTCGGTGACTATGCCGACGGCGAACCCATCGGCGGGTTCTTCTACTACACTGCGCCGATCTACTCGCCGGCAGACTGGATGTGGTGGACCGGTGAAGTGGCCGGCAATCCCGAAGTGTGGCAGATCTTGGTCCGCATCTCCGTCGACCTGACGTTCATGGTCATTGGCGGGGCCATCTTCGCCATCTTCTGGGTCGAAACGACCAACATGGGTCCCGAAGCGACGGCCCAGCAGATTCAAAACTCCGGGATGCAGATCCCCGGCTTCCGGCAGAACGCCGGCGTCGTCGAGAAGGTCATGGAGCGGTACATCCCGCAGGTGACCGTCATTGGCGGTGCACTCGTCGGCCTGCTCGCCGTCTGGGCGAACATGCTCGGCACCATCGGCGCCGTCGACGGGACGGGGCTGCTGCTCGCCGTCTCCATCACGTACAAGCTGTACGAGGAGATCGCCGAGGAGCAGTTGATGGAGATGCATCCAATGATGCGCCAGATGTTTGGCCGCGAGTAAGACAGTTGTAGAACGCGGGGCCCCACACCCGAGTTCCAATCTGTCGTTCTTCGTCCACCCCCTATCGAACAGGGCTGGGATCGATCCGGCTTCCAGAGGAGCCTCTTCGATGAGTTCGTCACCTCGATTCGATGGATTCTCCCCTTTTTAGAGCTCTCACAACAATGGGTAAGTAGCGCGGTCACCGTGTACACACGATGAGTTCGGAGAAACGGTGGGTCCAATTTCGCGCACCGAATCGATTGATCGACAGAGCGGTGCACTCGCCGCGGTTTTCGGCGAGGACAGAACCGACGTTCTCGTGACTGCACTCCGGGAGTATTTGCAAGACGCCACCCACGATGACACGCTGGTTCAGGAGATTGCAGATGCATACTACGACGACGAAATCACGTATACACAGTTCAAATCACTCCTCGGCGCAGAAGAGGCTGCGAACTTCCGAGTGCTGAAACAGCAACTGGACGAAGCCTACATAGATGAAGTCGCCCGGTCGTGAATAACGACGCTCGTTGCCGAGACATCCGGTTTGGTTAGTCTCGGGATCGCTGGCGATAGCGATCCCGATCCGCTCGCGCTCTGTTTCGACCCGTACGACGTCGTTCTTCCAGAAGCCGTCGTCGAAGAACTCCGTGAAACCGCAACCGACGATGATACACACGGGGATTCACCTATAGTAGCCAGTGAAACGATTTACACGCCTATCGCGACGCAGTCAGGCGATAGGGTGTGCAATGACTTTCACTGGCTACTACAGTTTGGGTCTCGAGCGGGTGGGAGATTCACCGGAGAAATCGGTTACACTCGACGCACAATTTCCGCTCGACGATGGTGAGAACGCCGCGGTAACACTTGCCGACGAAATCGAAACATCTCTCTTTCTCTGTGACGAGTTCAATCCGCTCGGCCTTATTCACGCCTCGTTGGCCACCACTCGTCTCGTGACTACTCCGACGCTTCTCGCCGTATTCGTTCGTTCGGGTCGTCTCGAATCGTCCGATGCCCTGGAACTTCTCGAGGACGTCAGCGGTGTTCGAAGCTGGGAGTCGAACAGCTACGTACAGCGGGCGCGATCACTCTTCGAGTGAGCACCGAAATTGCGACAGATGGTAGGCCGCGAACACCGGCTGACATCGCGTTCTCGACACGCTCTTTATACCACTCGAGCGGGCGAACACAACAGTAATCAGGCTCTGCGGAGATGACAAGGGTATGCAACTAGTGACGACGGAGACGATTCCAGGCCGCGAGATAACCGAAACGCTCGGGATCGCTCGAGGAAACACCGTCGAGGCCCGAAACGTGGGTCGGGACATCACCCAGAGCATCCGTAACATCACGGGTGGCGAGCTCAAGGCGTACTCGCAGTTGCTGACGAAGGCGAGAGACGAGGCCATCTCGCGCATGGAAGCCGACGCCGCGGAGATGGGCGCCGACGCCGTGGTCAACGTACGTCTCGAGACCTCGAAGGTGACTGAGGGTGGATCCGAGGTGATCGCCTACGGGACGGCCGTTCGGTTGCGGTAGTGAGGCATGACCATTCGGCTGAAAGCGGACACAGCACGCCACTGGGCCGAACGGGAGCACGGGACGAACGATCCCTGGAGCGTCGGGGTGGCCGCAAGCCCTCCCGCCGCACCTGCCTTCGACCCTTTCGCCGCCCCCACGACTGTAGTAGCCACTGAACGTCATTGCACGACACCATGGCTCATACGGATTGCTGTAACTGTTTACCGGTGATTGCCCATACCGGGTCGGCAATCACCGGTAAGAGACTACAGTAAACCGTATCAAAACCGGTTTGTCACCGGATCTGAGCCGACTCGCTGTGATGGTGTGTACCTCGTTTCAATTGGTGCTATAGCTGAGAGGGGGGTTACTCCGTCTTTCGAAGCGTCGCGACCACCTCTTCGGCAGTAGCCTGGAGTCCGCCACCCTGGGCGACCGTGGGGCTCCCACCGCCGCCACCCCCGTACTCGTCGGTGATCGACTCGACGATATCACCAGCGTGTTCCTCGCCAGTGGTGGCTACCGCGAGATAATCGCCGTCCTCGCCGACGAGAGCCGCGACGTCGACGCCATCGCCCACTGCCTCCTGGGCTCGCGCTGCAAGTCCGTTCGCGTCGAGACCCGCCACAGCGCCCACGAGCCACGAGTGGTCGCCCCGGTCGACGGTCTCTTCCCGGAGGGTCGCCAGCCGTCGGTCGATTACTTGTGACCGGAGGGTCGCGAGTTCGTCCGCGAGTGCAGCCCGTTCCTCGAGGACGCGTTCCACCGCCTTCGGCAACTCGTCGACGCTCGTCTCGAGGTGGCTGGCAGCGGCCATCGCCCGGTCGCGGTCGGTTTTCCGTCGCTCGATCGCCCGCGGGCCGACGGCGAACTCGACGCGAGTCAGGCCCTCGCCGGGATTCGATCGCTCGAGAACCGTGATCGGACCGATCTCGGCGGTGGTTCGCACGTGGGTCCCCCCACAGGCCGCGACGTCCCAGTCCTCGATGGTGACGATCCGGACGCTGTCGCCATCGAGACCCTCCTCAGTCTTGAGATTGAAGGCGACGTCCTCGCGGGCGAGAGCGGTCTCGCGGTCGAGGTGGTTCCAGTGTACGTCGTGTGCGTCCCAGACCGCCCGATTCGCCAGGCGCTCGAGTTCGATCAACAGCTGGTCGTCGATCTCGGTGGAGGTCGCGAAGTCGACGCGGGCTTTCTCCGCGCCGATGTCGAACCCGCCGTAGCCGAGATCATCGAGAACGCGCCGGCCCGCCCCATAGAGAACGTGGCTCGCGGTGTGAGTTCGCATGCAGTAGGTTCGGAAGTCCGCGTCGACGTGACCGGTGACCGTGGCCCCAGTGTCGAATTTCGGTGATTCTTCCAGGTGGTGGACGACCTGTCCGTCACGGTACTGTACGTCGGTCACGGGGATGTCGTCGATGGTGCCTCTGTCGGCAGGTTGGCCGCCGCTCTCGGCGTAAAAGTACGTTCGGTCGAGGACAACACTGGTGCCCTCGAGGCGGTCGACGGTCGCTTCGAACTGGGTGGTGTACGGGTCACTGGGTGCACGTGTGGTCATTGGCTGACATCAGGGGCGACGATCACAAAAAGATCGTTATCGGTGGCTCACCCTACCCGGACTCGCTGTCCAGGCGCCCCCATCGCCAGGACTCGGTGTCCGGCACCTGGTTGAACGTGTAGATGTGGACGCCCCGAATGTCGTACTCGGGGTCGCTCGCGTAGGGCGCGAGCCCGTCGATCAGGTCGTCCGGAACGTACTTACCGCGCGAGCCGACCAGTTGTCGCAAAAAGCCCGCGATGCCGGTCGTCTTCCTGAGGAAACGAACGGAGTCGCCGACGCCGACTTTCTTCGAGATCTGAAGCAATCGCTGGTACTTCATCACGCCCGGAATGCCGACCTCGACGGGGAGGTCGATTCCCTGTCCCCTGATTTCCTCGATCCAGGAGACGACAGCCTCCGGATCGTAACACAGCTGTGTGACCACGTAGGTGGCGTAGGGCTCTTTTCTCGCCATCGCCTCGGCGAGCGTTCGTTCGCTGAGGAAATCGTGGCCTTCGGGGTAGCCCGTGATGCCGACCTCCTCGAACTCGTACCCGAGGTCCTCGAGGCACGACAGCAAGTCATGAGCGGATTCGAATTCGCCGATGGGCTCCTCGCGGTCCCCACCGGGGACGAAGATGTCCGATACCCCTGCCGCTACCAGTCGACTCGCAACCGACTCGAGATGAGCCTCGTCCTCGACGTACCGGGCGGCGATGTGGGGGACGGCCTCGTAGTTCCGGTCGGCCAACTTCTCTGTCCATTCGAGGGTGGCCTCGAGGCCCAGCGTCGGTGAGGTGGTGATCGCGATTTCGGATTCCTCGGGGAGGTGCTCGAGTTGCGTGCCGAAGCTATCGAACGGCATCAACTCGAAGCGCGGCTCGCCGAGGAGTGTCTGTACGTCCGGGTCGACGGTGAGGGGTGCGGTCATGCGATGGGCAATTGAATCGGGCGATTGTCGGCGACGGCGACCGCCAGTGGTCGGTGCTGGCGCGCGGTCACTGGTTAGCGTCTTTCTCGGCGTGAAGTTTGGCCTGCTCCCGAGCGCTCGGGTTGGCGGATGGCTTGAAGGGGACCTCGGAGATCTTCGCGTAGACCGGTTCGCCGGGTTCCTCGGCGTACTCGTCGGGCAGGTGGACCTGGTACTCCTGCTCGATGTCGCCGTCGTAAACCTCCATCGGGTCGCCATCGAAGCTGTCCGCCGGCACGAAGCCGAGTGCGAGGTTGGTCTCGAGTTCGGGGTTGTGCCATGGCGAGGTGACGTAGCCGATTTCCTCGCCCGTGTCGGGATCGGAGATGAGCCAGAAGTCCGGCGCGTAATCGCGGACCGGTTCGCCCGCAAATTTGAGCCCCACCATCTTGTGGACGAACGGGTAGTCCCCCGCCTCGATCCGTTCGCGCTGGGCCTCGAGGGCTTCCTTGCCGATGTAGTCGGCCTCCTTGTCGTCGGGGACCTGGTAGCTCAGGTTGACCTGGAACGGGGAGGTCTCGTGGTCCATGTCCTGGCCCCACGAGAGGATCCCGGCCGCGATGCGACGGTGGTGGGCGGGGGCGACCTGCATCCCGCCGTGGTCTCTGACTGCCTCGAGGGCGGGATCCCAGACCCGCTCGGCGTTCTTCGAGGCCTCACGGACGTAGATTTCGAAGCCTTCCTCACCGGAGAACCCGGTCTGGCTGATGAGGACGGGGGCGCCGTTGATCTCCGCCTCCATCAGGCCGTAGTAGGGAATCTCAGTGACTTCCTCACCCACGAGGTCCGTCATCACGTCGAGGGCTTTTGGCCCCTGGATCTGGACCGGGGCGACGTCGATCTCGTCGATTTCGACGTCGAAGTCCATGCCGACGTTGACTCCCTGGAGCCACTGCATGAGCGTCGAATCCGAAATAGAGAACCAGAACTCGTCTTCGCCCGGACGCAGGAGGACCGGGTCGTTGAGGATGCCACCGTCCTCGTTACAGAGGATCACGTACTTACCGTGCATCGGTTCGATCTGCGTGGCGTCGCGGGTGATGACGTAGTTGGTCAACGCCTCCGCGTCGGGGCCCTTGACCCGAATCTGTCGCTCGACGGCGACATCCCACAGCGTGACGTGATTGACGAGGGCATCGTACTCCTCCATCATCCCGCCTTCTTCGGGCTTCAACATCCCTCGCGGGTGGTAGAGACGGTTGTACACCGTTGCTCGCCACGCACCGTTCTCGACGAAGGATTTGTGGAAAAACGGTGACTTTCGAACGCGGGTCGAGACCAGCATCTCGATTCCGGGGTCACCGCTCTGACGCAGATTTCGCGGCAAGACGCGGTCGGATTGATCGACACTCGGATAGTTCGGGTGGTCCGTCGTCCCTGACTGATGGTCCTGATTGGACATGATCGTATGATAGGGTATAGCAGTACATAAATGGCCGCAGTCCCCGGATTCCCACCGTCGGCATTAATACCCCAAATCGAGAGGTAGCAGCCCATATGGTGGTGTTTTGCACAATCACTCGGAGCGCCAAGACGAGGTGTTTCGACTATTCGAGACAACGCCCCGATAGGTTGTGGAGTGTACGCATGTCCACAATCCGTGAGGTCTGGATTCACCCCCTCACCCTGGGTATTGATGGGCATGCATCCGGTCTGTTCGGCCGATGCGCCCCGTTCGTCTACTCGACGTGGAGGATTGCCCGCCGCCTATGTGGCCGCCGGCGGCCGAGCCATCAACTGCAAGCGTGGGGTTCAGGGAGCCATGACGCGCGTCCTTGACGGGAACGCCGTGGGCCAAACGATACGTGAGGACCTCGAGACCGGGGTCGAGACGCTCGCAGACGCCGGTGTTACCCCCGGTCTGGCAACAGTGCTGATGAGCGACGACGACGCGAGCGAGACGTACGTGCGGATGAAACATCGTGCGTGCGCTGATCTCGGCATCGAGAGCATCCACCGCGAAATCGATCCGACGGACGCCCCTGAAACGCTGTTCGATACCGTCTCGGCCCTCAACGAGGATTCCGCGGTCAACGGCATTCTCGTCCAGATGCCGGTGCCGGATCACGTCGACAAGACGCGAGTGCTCCGCTCAATCACCCCCGAAAAGGACGTCGACGCGTTCCACCCCGAGAACGTGGGTCGACTCGTCGCCGGGGACGCCCGATTCAAGCCTTGTACTCCGCACGGGGTCCAGCAGTTGCTCGCGGCCGCAGACGTCGATACGAGCGGCGCAGACGCCGTGGTCGTCGGCCGTTCGGATATCGTCGGCAAACCCATGGCGAACCTCTTGATCCAGAAGGCGGTCGGCGGGAACGCGACCGTGACGGTCTGTCACTCCCGAACCGCAGACCTCGCGTCGAAGGTCGGGCAGGCAGATATCGTCATTGCCGCTGCTGGCGTCGCGGAACTCATCGACGGATCGATGCTCAAGGAGGGGGCCGTCGTCGTCGACGTCGGTGTCAACCGCATCGAAGACGACTCCGAGCGGGGGTACACGCTCGTCGGCGACGTCGAGTTCGAGAGCGCACGGGAGAAAGCGTCCGTCATTACCCCGGTGCCGGGTGGCGTTGGCCCGATGACGATCACGATGTTGCTCTACAATACGATCAAAGCTGCTGGCCTGCAGGCGGGCGTCGACCTGCCGGCGCTGGCCGACCTCGCCGACCTCGAGGTGTCGGCCTGAACCGATGGCCGACAGTGGTGAACCCGTGACGTTCGCCGACATCGAGGCGGCAACCGAACGGCTCGACGATCCGACAGTCGTTAAGTCAACCCCGGTCGAACGGAGTACGTCACTCGAGGCCATGACGGCTGCCAAGCGAGTTTTCCTGAAACTCGAGCACCTCCAGTGGACGGGGTCGTTCAAGACGCGTGGGGCCTCGAACAAGATCCAGACGGTCCTCGAGTCCGGTGACGTCGATCACGTCGTCGCGGCCAGTGCCGGCAACCACGCACAGGGAGTCGCACTGGCGGCAACGAGACACGGCGTCGACGCGACAATCGTCATGCCCACCATCGCCCCGCAGGCGAAGATCGATGCCACCCGCGGCTACGGGGCGACCGTCGAACTCGAGGGCAAAGACTTCCAGGCGGCCACGGAGTACGCCCTCGAGTACGCCGCCGAGGTCGATGCCGAGTTCGTCCACGCGTTCGACGATCCGGCGATCGTCGCCGGCCAGGGCACGCTGGGGGTGGAGATGTGCCGTGACTGCGAGGCAATCGACACCGTCATCGTCCCGATCGGTGGCGGTGGGCTGATCAGCGGGATCGCCACAGCGTTCGCCGAGTTGAGTCCCGAAACGCGGATCGTTGGGGTGCAGGCGACGGGCGCGGCGACGGTCCCGGACAGCCTGCATAAGGGCACGCCACAGACGCTCGACGACGTCGACACCATCGCCGACGGCATCGCGACGGGGGGGATCTCCGAACTCACGCTCTCGATCATCGAGCGCCACGTCGACGATATCGTGACGGTCACGAACAGCGAGATCGCCGATGCGGTGTTGGTCCTCATGGAGCGGGCGAAACAGGTGGTCGAGGGCGCAGGGGCAGCCTCAGTCGCCGCCCTCAGGAGCGATAGCCTCGACGTCTCGGGCGAACGGGTGATGGCGCTGCTGTGTGGCGGTAATCTCGATATGACGATGCTCCGGGCGATCCTCATCCACGCCCTGACCCAGCGTCAGCAGATCCTCCGACTGCGCGTCCGGATCGACGATCGCCCCGGCAAGATGGCTGAACTGTCCTCGATCATCGCAAATCACGGGGCCAATATTCAGACCGTGCGCCACGACCGGGCCCTCGAGGAACTCGATGTCGGCGAGGCCGATCTCGTCTTTCAGGTCGAAACGAGCGGCGCAGGCCACGCCGCGAACATCATCGATTCCATCGCGGCCCACGGCTACGGCGTCGAGGTCGTCAACCGAGTGGCGACCGAGCCAGCCGGCAGGCAGTGACCTACGCACCGCCAGCAGTCGACCCCATTGCCTCCCTAATCTCCTCGAGGGTGGCCTCTACGTCGTCCACGATGAACGTATGAGTCGAGTCATCGCCACAGATGAGGTGTACTCTGTCGGTCGTGGCTCCCGGTTCGTTCGCCTCGTCACCCGCGTCCGGATCGGTCACCCCCTCGAGTTTTTCGACAGCCTCGATCCCCGTCAACTCTATCCCAACCCGCTCCCCACCCAACCACGCGTCCAGAAGATGTGGACTGAACAGCAAGCGCTCGTTCGTTCGATAGAGTTTCCCGCCGATTGGTCGACTGGCCGTCGGCACGTGGTTGACGTGATAGGACGCGAGCACCTCCTCGTCCGGTCTGGCCTCGTGACTCGAGACCCACCAGCTCCCGATCGTGGCCATTGGGCGACTATGGGTCCAGCGGTCACATATAGATTCGGCGTGGGTGTCAACTCGGGATTAGTCATCCCGGCGGTGGTGGATTGATTCCCGCTCGCCCGAACCTTTAGGGCCCTGCTACGCCCTTCTGGGATATGCGAAAGGGTGGTCGACGGAACGGCAGCTGCGTGCGATGTGGGGCCGACCTCGAAACGACCGACGAGGAGTGTTTTGCGTGTGGCTTCAATCCACGAAGCGGGGGATTGAAAATCGCGATGACGATGTTGTTGGGTGCGGTTTCGTTGGTGTTACTTGCGGCGGTAGCGGTATACGTCGCGCCGTGGGCGGGCGTGTTTCTGGTGGGGGCCGCATTTGTTCTCGTCCCGCTTGCCGCAATCGTTCTCATCGCCTCTTTCGTAGTCACTCCTGGACGACTCGACAAGGTGTGGCGGCGGTGAGTGGCTGCCACATCTGCGTCGGTTCCGCAGGGAGTGACCTATCAACGTAGGCTCGTGAAACATAAAGTACCACTTTTCTGACTGCCTGTGTTTACCGATATTCCAGAAACATATGCCGCCAGTAGTGCCGGCAAGCCATCGTTTCGAACCAGTATAATCCGGTTTCAGCGGGTAGTTCGCCGGGTATAGGCCACAATCCAATAAGCAGGCACAAGTTACCGCAACAATCATTATGTACCAGAGAAGAATAGACAAATCGTGGTCATGAGCCGAGTCAACATACCTCGGTTTCGAAAGCAAATTCGGTGATCACCAATCATGATACTGGAAGCACTTAGGGTTACGACAGGTGGACAGGAGGGTGAGTATGGCGAGTGACGACGGACCACGGCGGGCAGGGCTGACGGCAGACCTGTTTTACGCCGACACGGATCGTGAAGCGGGCGAGGACAATATGACCATCGCGGGGTTCGACATCCAGCCCCAGGTCTTCTTTATTTCGGCACTGGCGATAGTCGCGTTCATCGTATACACGCTGGCGGTCCCGCAGGACACCTCCGTATTTGGGGTCACGCTACCGGGCGCAGTGGGGACCGAGGAGGTACCGGGACTGTTCGACAGGGTCAACGAACTCATTACGACGAACTTCGGCTGGTTCTACATTCTCGTGGCGAACATCTTCATTTTCGTCGTCCTCTTCCTGGGATTCTCGAAGTACGGGAAGATCCGCATCGGTGGCGTCGACGCCGACAAGGAGTTCAGCGACCTCTCCTGGATTGCCATGCTGTTCAGCGCAGGCATGGGAATCGGCCTCATGTTCTTCAGCGTGGCCGAGCCGATTTGGCACTTCGCGGACCCGCTACTGGGGGCCGAGGGTGGTAGCGAGGGGGCTGGTGACGTCGCTCTCGCGGTGTCTTATTTCCACTGGGCGTTCCACCCGTGGGCGATTTATGGCATCGTGGGCCTGTCACTCGCATTCTTCTCGTACAACCGTGGCCTCCCACTGACGATCCGGTCGGTGTTCTGGCCGATCCTCGGGGACCGCATCTACGGCTGGTGGGGACACCTCATCGACATCCTCGCCGTCTTCGCCACCCTGTTTGGCCTCGCAACGTCGCTGGGACTGGGAGCCCAACAGATCGGAGCGGGGGTCGGCTTCCTCGGCGTCTCCACACCGGGAACGGATCTGACACACGTCCTCATCATCGGCATCATCACGGCGATTGCAATGGTCTCCGTGTATCTCGGTATTCACCGGGGGATCCGGGTTCTGAGTAACTTCAACGTCACCCTGATGATCGCGCTGATGATCTCGGTGCTCATCCTTGGCCCAACGCTGTTTATCCTCGGTGCGATCCCACAGGCCACGGGCACGTATCTGCAGAACCTTCCACAGCTGGCCTTCTGGACGGATTCGTTCGGCGGTGGTCCGTACGAAGGCTGGCAAGGTGCCTGGACCATCTTCTACTGGGCGTGGTGGATCGCGTGGTCGCCGTTCGTTGGGCTGTTCATCGCCAGAATTTCCTACGGCCGGACAGTTCGGGAGTTCGTCGCCGGCGTCCTCATCGTCCCGGTTATCTTCTCGTTCCTGTTCATCGGCACGATGGGCGGTGCGGGAATCGAAGCCCAACTCGCCGGGGTGGAGCTCCTCGGCGAGGGTGATACCGAAGAGGACGCGATGTTCGCAATGTTCGACGTCCTGCCACTGACGGAGGTCCTGTCTGTGGCTGCCATCATCCTCGTCACGACGTTCTTCGTCACGTCCTCTGACTCCGGATCGCTCGTCCTCGGTCACCTGAGCTCCGGTGGAAAGAAGGAAGCCCCGCGCAACCAGCGCATCACCTGGGCATTCCTCGAGGGGGCAGTCGCCACCGTCTTGCTCATCGGTGGTGGTCTAGGTGCCCTCCAGACGGCATCCATTGCCGCAGGGCTGCCCTTCGCCGTCGTGCTCCTGTTCATGTGTTATAGCACCTGGCGGGGGTTGGACAACGAGTACGAAACACTCGAGTCAGAGGAGTTCGCCGACCGCGTCGACGAACTCGTCGAGGAACGCGACGTCGTTGTTCGGAAGACCGGCTCCGGTGTCGTGACAAACATCTCGAATACCGGCACCAGCGCAGCCACCGCTGACGGCGGAACCGATGGACCTGAACCGGGCACCGGCGCCGGTGCATCCGGGAGCGACGATTGAGACGGTCGGCTGGACCGTTTTACCAGAGATTGCCAGTATTGAGTCGGCAATTAGCTGGAGACGACAACACCGAGACCGCTGCACTCACCCCGCTTTCGAACGCCGATACCAGTTCTCGCCTCGAGAGACTCGTCCCGAGACACGTCTCACAGCGATAGTCCAGTATCTACCGCTCGAGCGGGGCGGCGGTATGCAGTGGACAATCGAGACCGACGTCCCTGACGTGGCACGATCGGGAGGGGTGCACGCAAAAACGGGTCCCCAAGCGCGATCAGTCCTCGTCGGAACGCACCGTGATGACGGGAATGTCGGCCGTTCGAACGACCTTCTCGGTCGTACCCCCGATGAGGTATCTGTCGAGCCCACTCCGGCCCTGAGCGCCGATCACGATGGCATCGAGGGTGTGGTCCTCGGCATACTCCACGATCTCTTGGGCGACGCGCCCGGATTTGACCACTCCGACGCCATCGAGGCCGCGGTCGACGGCGTCTTCGACGACCGCTTCCACCGTCTTCTCACCGTAATCGCGGTGTTCCTGCACCTCCGTTGGATCGTGACCAGCCGAGGTGAATGGGTAATGTGCCTTCGTTTCGATCACGTAAATCGCGTGGACCGTCGCCCCGAACGCCGCCGCGAGTTCGATGCCGTGTTCGACTGCCGCCGCCCCACGATCACTGCCATCCGTCGGGATCAGTATTGAATCGTACATGCTCCGACCAATCGACATGTTCACAGGGAACATGCATATAAGTATTGACGGTTCTGCGCTGGTGAGTCCCTGTGGGGACCATAGGCCGGGATTACCGACTCGAGCGCACCGTCGACGCCCAGGGGACGTGCTGACACCGTCGTTTCGATGGTCAACACCCACCGACGAGCAATGGCCGGCCGCATGTCAACCCCAATCACCCCCCGGTTCTGGTCTCCCGAACGAAAAGCACCATGCTGAACAACAGCAAGCAGAACCCCGCCGTCATCAGGTTACCTCGCAGAAGCGACAGCAATGCCGCAACCGGCAGGACGAGCAGTGCGGCCAGCGTGGCCCTCGAGAGCAGCGTCGACATTGGACGAGGTGAGCTTTCGTGCCCGGTCACTTAGCAATGGGTGTCAACAGCCGCGAGGAGTCCTGACGGAAGAGCGTCCGTTCCACACGCAGCACCTCGAGCCCGGTGAGACGGCACGCTCGAGGGAACCACCCCATCCCCGTCAGTCGTCGGCGGGGGCCTCGCTGTCGGCCGGTTCGACCCCGACCTCGATCTCCGCGGCAGCGGCCTTGTACTCCGGAATCTTCGCTCGCTCGTCGAGCACGTCGTTCGTTAACACGTTCGCCGACGCGGCGGCGAAGTGTGGCGTGGTCCAGATGACCCCCTCCTTGATATCCTCGGTGACCTGGGCCTTGACCGTGATCTCCCCACGGCGTGAGCGAATCGTGACGTATTCGCCGTCCTCGATCCCGTACCGTTCGGCGTCGGCCGGATGGACGTCCACGAAGTTCTCCGGGTACTGGCGGTTGAGCGTCGGCGAGCGTCGACTCATCGTCCCCGTGTTGTAGTGTTCCTCGAGGCGCGCCGTCGTCAGGATCAGCGGATACTCCTCGTCGGGGACCTCCTTGGGGGGCTGGTGGGTGACGCCCTCGATCTGTCCCAGCCCGCTTTCGGTGTCGAAACTGTCCTCGTAGAGATAGGAGTCGCCTTCGTCGCCTGGTTCGTAACAGGGCCAGTGGATGCCCTCCTCGCCCAGGGCGTCGTAGGTCATGCCGTGATAACTCGGGCAGACCTGCCGGAGTTCTTCGAAGACCGCCTCGGGATCGTCGAACGTGAAGTGCTCAGACCCGTCGTCGAACAGGCGGTTTCCGATCTCACAGAGGATCTCGAGGTCGTGTTTGGTGTTCTCGTGGACCTTCTGTACCCCGCGCATCCGCTGGACGCGTCGATCGGTGTTCGTCACCGTGCCGCCGCGTTCGGCCCACGTCGTCGCCGGCAGGACGACGTCGGCGTACTCCGCCGTTTCGGTCATGAAGATGTCCTGGACGGCGATGAACTCGAGTTCCTGCATCCGTTCGGCGACGACGTTCGCGTCGGGTTCGCTCATGATGGGGTTTTCGCCCATGATGTAGAGCCCGTGGACCGTGTCGCCCGAGGCGTGGGAGATTTCGACGTTCGTCAATCCCGGTTCGTCCGGGATCTCGAACCCCCAGACCTCCTCGACGGACTGGCGGGCCTCGTCGTCGTCGACCAGCTGGTAACCGGGGAGGACGTTCGGCATCGCACCCACGTCACAGGTTCCCTGGACGTTGTTCTGGCCCCGCAGCGGGTTGACGCCGGTGCCCGGACGTCCGACATTACCCGTGATCAATGCCAGGTTGATCTCGTTTTGGACGTTGTCGACGCCGCAGGTGTGCTGGCTCATTCCCATCCCGGTGAAGATCGCCGCGTTGTCGGCCCTCGCGTAGGCCTCGGCCGCGCGCTCGATATCCGCGAGCGGGACCCCGCACTCCTCGGCTGCTGCTTCCTTGTCGAAGTCCTCGAGGGTCTCGACGAGGTGCTCGAAGCCCTCCGTTCGCTCCGCGATGAAGTCCTCGTCGATCCAGTCGTTCTCGAGGACCGTCTTGAGGACGACGTTCAAAAGCGGGATGTCGGTCCCTGGGTTGAGTTGGAGGTGCATGTGGCGGTCGGTCTCGTCGATCTTGAACGACCGCGTCGTCTTGTTCGCGTGTGGATCAACCTGGATGACCGTCGCCCCATCGAGAACGGCCTGGCGGAAGTACTGGCTGTTGGCGATGGGATGCTGCTCGCCGGGGTTGGCCCCCTGGATCCAGAACACGTCGGCCTCGTCTCGCAGGTCCGCCATGCTGTTGGTCATCGCGCCCGCGCCGAGGCTCGTGCGCAGCGCCCAGACGGTCGAGGCGTGGCACATTCGCGTGCAGTTGTCGACGTTGTTGGTCCCGTACCGGCGGGCGAGTTTCTGGAGGAGGTAGTTCTCCTCGTTCATCGTCTTCGAGGAGCCATAGAAGCCCATGGCATCGGGGTCGTACACCTCGCGGATGCGCGAGAGTTCGTCGACGATCAGGCTGTAGGCCTCCTCCCAGCTGGCCTCGCGGAACTCGCCGTCTTCTTTGATGAGGGGGTCTGTCAGACGGTCCTCGTGGTCGACGACCTCCGTCGCGGCCCCGCCTTTGATGCAGATTCGACCCTCGTTCACTGGCGCGTCGCCCCAGGGCATAAATCGCATGTCGCCGGGCTCCTCGCCGGGCTGTACCATGATCCCGCACCCTACGCCGCAGTAGGGACAGATCGTCTTGACTGGATCGTCGTGTTCTGATGACATTGGTGTACCCCACAGGTCCGACCTGTAGTGATTCGTCTGCCTGCAAATGACTCTCCCGACGGGCAAGAACCTTTCTCTCACACCGGGTGGAAGGCTCGCCGATCGTGAAGCGGCCGTGGGAAACTTTCACCCCACCTGGCGGCCAACGACCACGCGATGACGCTCGATCCGGACACCCTCGAGGCGTCGGCGAGCCGGTACGAGACCGTCCAGCCGCTGGCGACCGTCGAGGCCGAACACCGAGAGATGCTCCCCGAGACCTTCGCTAGCGGGGAGTACGGCTGGCGCGACCTCGAGTGGGTCGTCCAGTGGTACTTCCGGCGGTTCCTCGGTGCGTACCCAAACGCCACGCGCCGACGCGTAGAGGGGGTCTTCGGCGAGAACGATTACGAGGACGTACACCATGCCCTCTCGAGGGCTGTCGAGGCCGAGACGACCGAGCGAAAACTCGATGTGTTGTGTGAACTGACAGGAATAGGTTGTTCGCTCGCCTCGGCGTACCTCCAGTACCTCGAGCCCGGACGATACCTCGTGATGAGCCCTGCCGAGTGGGCCGTCCTCGAGGCAGCTGGTGAACTCGCCGAGCCGTATCCGGCCGATCCCAACGTGAGCGGGTACGACCGCTATCTCGAGACCTGCCGGAATATCGCGACACGTGGAGCGACCGATCTCTGGACCGTCTACCGGGCGCTATGGCTCGAGTGGTACGAGGGCCTCGGCGGCCCCGATCCGCGCACGCTCGAATGATGGAGGGGCGTTGGTAACCGGGGCCTGCATGCGCTGGGGGTTCTCTGAGAAGTACCTCGTTGCAGCGACGCGACTAACTTCAATATCCGTCGTGTGATCCCGAGCATACACTACAGAAGTCGAAGTGCTGGCCTGGACAACGACAGCAGCTGTCGTCCAGTTTCGACCGATTGCAGAAGCCGACGCGTGGCCCTGGACGACGACAACACATCCGGTCGCTTCGTCCCACCCACGTGAACCGCCCGAAGCGCCACCTCGAGACCCCAGAGACGACGCGGCCGGCTCAGAACAGTCCGGAGACGTTCCCCTCGTCGTCGACGTCCATCCCGGCGGCGGCGGGCTTTTCGGGGAGCCCCGGCAGGGTGAGGACGTCAGCCGTCAACACGACCAGGAACCCCGCGCCTGCCGAAGGGTAGACCTCGCCGATCTCGAGCGTCCAGCCCTCGGGAGCCCCTTTCTTGCTCGCGTCGTCGCTCAGCGAGTGGAACGTCTTGGACATACAGATCGGCACCTCGTCGAAGCCGAGGCCACCGAGACGTTCGATTTCGGACTCGGCGTCGCTATGATACTCGACGCCGTCGGCTCCATAAATCTCCGTCGCCACGGTCTCGATCTTCTCCTTGATCGGGGCGTCGATGTCGTACAGCGGCTCGAAGTCCGATGGGGATTCGGCGGCGTCGACGAGTTCGTTCGCGAGGTCGGCCCCGCCCTCACCACCCTCGAGGAAGACGTTGGATTCGGCGACGCGGACGCCGAGGTCCTCCCGACAGTGCTCGAGGACGGCCCCCACCTCGGCGTCGCTGTCGCCAGGGAACCGGTTCAGCGCGACCACGACCGGCACGCCGAACTGCTGGAGGTTCCGGACGTGTCTGTCCAGGTTCTCGAAGCCGCGCTCGACGGCCTCGACGTCCTCGGCCTCGAGGGCGTCCAGGTCCGCCGGCCACATGTCCTGGCCGTGGTACTTCAGCGCGCGGACGGAGGCCACGATGGTGACGGCGTCGGGTTCCATCTCCCCGAAGCGACAGACGATGTTCATGAACTTCTCGGCCCCGAGGTCCGAGCCGAAGCCGGCCTCCGTCACGAGGTACTCGGAGAGGTGGGCGGCGACGTCGTCGGCAAGCAGCGAGTTCGTCCCGTGGGCGATGTTCGCGAACGGGCCACCGTGGACGAACGCCGGCGTTCCCTCGATGGTCTGGACAACGTTTGGCTTGAGGGCGTCCTTGAGCAGGAGGGCGACTGCACCTGTCGCCTCGATATCGTCGACGGTGATCGGATTCGCGTCCTCGTCGTAAGCGACGATGATGCGGCCAACCCGCGCTTTGAGGTCGCTGATGCTGTCGGCGAGACACAGGACGGCCATCAACTCGGAGGCGGCGGTGAGGATGAAGCCGTCCTCGCGCGGAATGCCCGTGACCTCGCCGCCCAGGCCGATGGCGATCTCCCGCAGGACCCGATCGTTCATGTCGATCGCTCGCGGCCAGTTGACCCAGTTGACGGCGATGTCGAGGTCGTTACCCTGCTTGATGTGGTTGTCGAGCATCGTCGAGATCAGGTTGTGCGCCGATGTGAGGGCGTGAATGTCGCCCGTGAAGTGGAGGTTGATGTCCTCCATTGGCAGGACCTGCGAGTAGCCGCCGCCTGCTGCGCCACCCTTGACGCCGAAGACCGGCCCGAGTGAGGGTTCGCGGACGGCGACCAGTGCATCCTTCCCGATGTGGTTGAACGCCTGGCCGAGACCGACAGTCGTCACCGTCTTGCCCTCACCCATCGGTGTCGGCGTCATTCCCGTCACGAGGATCAGCTTGCCGTCGTCGTCGTTTTCGTTCCGAATGCGGTCGATGGCATCGAGTTTGACCTTCGCGATTTCGTCGCCGTACAGCTCGAGGTCGTCTCGCGCCAGGCCGAACGGTTCGACGACGTCCGCGATGTGATCCGTCTCGACGGCCTGTGCGATTTCGTAGTCGGTGGGTACCCCGTCGCCTGCGTCGTCGTCTGGTGACATGGTTGGGCTAGCTTTTCTGAGTACGAGTATCAATGTTGGCGTACGCATATGTTCCTGAATACGATGTGTTTGAACCGGACAGTCAGCTGAGTCACGGGAGTAAGGGCCCGAAAATCAGGCGTTGCCGGGAGGAAAGGGACAACCGGTGGCTTTCATGACAGCGTCACATCGACGCAGGTCGCCGAACCGAATTGCCACTCATCAGCTCCCCGATAGGTTGTGGTCCACTCGGTGTCGGGGCGTTTATTCCGTCGCCCGAGCAACACCTGATATGGAATTTCACGAGGCGGTCGATACCCTGTACGGACTGGATCGGATGCGACCAGAGATGGGAACGGAGACCACCGCCTCGTTGCTCGGACACCTCGGAGACCCCCACGCCGATCTGACTGCGGTACAGGTCGCTGGCTCGAACGGAAAGGGTAGCACGGTCGCTATGCTCGATCGCATCCTCCGGGAACACGGGCTGACGGTGGGCCGGTACGTCTCACCCGACCTGAACGACATCCGCGAGCGGGTCACCGTCGACGGCCAGAAGATCACGAAGGACGCGCTCGCCACATTCGTCGAGCAGGCCTGGCCCCACATCGACTCGATGGATGCGACGAACGAGGCCCCGACGTTCTTCGAGACACTCACTGCCATGGCCCTCTGGTACTTCGACCGCACTGATGTCGACGTGGCGATCCTCGAGGTCGGCATCGGCGGGCGCTACGACGCGACGAGCGTCGTTGAGCCAGCAGCCGCGGCGGTCACGAGTGTCAGCCTCGAGCATACCAGTGTTTTGGGAGACACCGTCGAGGAAATCGCGCTTGACAAGTGCCAGGTCGCCCCTGACGGGGCCCCGCTCGTGACCGGCACCACCGACACGGCCCTCGAGACGATCAGGGGCGAAACCGACGTGGTGACCGTCGGGGTGGCTGGCGAGGAATCGACCGACGATGGGATCCACTCGGACGTCGTCGTTGCGGAGACCGGGATGACCTCGCCGACGGAAGCGGGCGTCCAGCTCGAGGGGGGCGACTGGCGAGTGGAGACCCGTAGCCCGTTGCTGGGAGCTCACCAGGCCCTGAACGCCGGCATTGCGGCGACGCTGGCACGACAGGTCGACGACGTCGACGACGGAACGATCGCGAGGGGCATTCGCAACGTCCACTGGCCTGGACGGTTCGAGATTGTCGGGACCGACCCGCTGGTGGTCCTCGACGGGGCGCACAATCCGGCTGCCTGTGAAACCGTCACCGCGTTGCTCGAGCGCTTCGAGTACGACGAGTGTACGCTCGTGTTCGGGGCCATGAGCGACAAGGACCACGCGGCCATGAGCCGAGCGCTTCCAGCCGCAGACACGGTCCTGCTCGCGGAACCGAACATCTACCGCGCCGAGGACACCGAGGCGCTGCAGACGGTCTTCGAACGCGAGCGCGGAACCGAGACGGACATTCAGCGCTGCCAGTCCGTCCATGACGCGATCAGGCAGGCGCTTGCAGGTGCGAGAGGGGACGATTGCGTGCTGGTCGCCGGCTCACTGTATCTCGTGGCCGAGGCGCGAAACTGGTGGACGCGCACGCCGGTATCCGCTCGGACAGACACCAGCCCGCGAGCCAGGGCCACCTTGCACAACGCCGACGTTCCGTCGTCGGTCCGCCGGGCGGGCGCGGGCGAACTGGTACACCGGACCGTTCACGTCAGGGTCCAGCGCGACCTCGCGACCGATCTCGAGGACAGACTCCGAGCACTGGGGGGGTCCGTGGCGCTCTCGGGCGTCGAGAAGACCGGCAAGCCCGTCGACGTGGTGCTCTCGGGCACGCTCGAGCAGTTTCGGGGTCTCATCGAGGACCTCCGGGGGCGTTCGGGGGAGGCGAGACGACTGGTCGATCACCTCCAGACCGTCCTCGAGATCGAACCCTCCTCGACCGACACCCCCTGGGGCGACGGCACGGCTGTCATGGGCATCCTCAACGTGACTCCGGATTCGTTCCACGACGGCGGGGAGTACGACCGGATCGACGCGGCCGTCGAACGGGCCCACGAGATGGTCGAACACGGTGCCTCGATCGTCGACATCGGTGGCGAGTCGACCAGGCCCGGAGCGGTACCCGTCACCGCGGACATCGAACGTGAGCGCGTCGTGCCGGTGATCGAGGCCCTCGAGGACCTGGACGCGCTGCTCTCGGTCGACACGCGGAAACCGGGCGTCGCCGAGGCTGCCATCGATGCCGGTGCCGGCATGGTCAACGACGTGACCGGCCTCGAGGATGCCCGGATGCGACAGGTCGTCGCCGACCACGACGTCCCGGTCGTTTTGATGCACAGTCTCTCCGCGCCGGTCGATCCCGACCGGACACCCGCCTACAGCGACGTGGTCACCGACGTCCTCGAGGACCTGACCGAACGGGTGTTGCTCGCGGAGCGGGCCGGCATCGATCGATCGCGGATCGTCGTCGATCCGGGACTGGGCTTCGGCAAGACCGCCACCCAGAGCTTCGAACTGGTGGACAGGGTCGAGGAGTTCCGGGGGCTCGGGACACCGCTGATGATCGGCCACTCCCGCAAGTCGATGTTCGCCTCGATCACCGAGGATTCCGCCGACCGGCTCGCTCCGACGGTTGCGACGACGGCCCTGGCCGCCGAGCGCGGTGTCGACGTGGTTCGCGTCCACGATGTCGCTCCAAATGCGGCAGCCGTCAGGGCAGCCGAGCGCACCCTCGACACCCACGAAGAACGGTAACGCCTGAGCATCCGCCGCCTTGCGCTCAACGGAACCCGCCGACGCACCAGCCACCAGCACGGCACGCGCGTCCCTCTCGGCGAAGCCCGTGAAGCCGACGAACGTCGACCCGGTGGACCTGGGCTCGACGAACCTGCCCGACGTTGGGTCGATGCCTGCCTCCGACCGTCGAGTGTCGGCTGACCACCCCTTGCGATCAACCTCGAGCTATCAAATTTGTTTACTTTTGTGGTCGGCCTCGAGATCACCAGGATCCACCCAGTTCGTGGACCGCTCCGGGGAACTCGATCGAGAAATACGGCGGTCGCTAAAGCGCCCAGAAACGGCTTTTTGACGGATCTTGTTCGGATTTCCTCGAGAGCATAACTGATCTGCGAGTGTACAGTTATCTGTCATTTATACCGTCTTTTATAATCGACCGAAACCACGTTGTGCATATGCTATTGTCAGCCAAACCGAACCTGACTGGCCGAACAGCCGGGGCGCGTACCTGGCCGTCACAAGCGCCAACGGAGGGTGACCGTCGATGAGCGACGATTTCCCCGCGGCTGCCGAGACCGTCATCATCGGCGCTGGTATCGTTGGGAACAGTCTCGCCTACCACCTCGCGAAGGAGGGACGCCGTGACATCCTGTTGACCGACAAGGGGCCGCTACCCGACCCCGGTGGGTCGACGGGCCACGCCTCGAACTTCCTGATGCCCGTCGAGCACTCCAAGGAGATGACCCATCTCACTCGGCGGAGCATCGAGCAGTATGAGGATATGGACACCTTCACTCGGAGTGGCGGCCTCGAGGTCGCCCGAACCGACGAGCGAATGGCGGAACTCAGGCGGCGCGTCCAGTCGGCAAAGGCCTGGGGAGAGGCCGGTCGCCTGGTCGACGTCGAGGAGATCGAGGAGATGGTCCCCTACCTCAACACGGACATCATCAAGGGTGGGTTCTACAGCGAGGGTGCGGGGACCTGTGACCCGCTTCGAGCGGGCGAGGTGATGCGGGCGCGGGCGGACGCCGAGACCGACGGCGGCCTCACGGTCTCGCCGAACACGGAAGTCCTCGACGTCCACGTCGAAGACGGGGAGATCCAGGCCGTCGAGACGGACCGCGGTACCGTCGAGGCGGGCGAGGTTGTCATCGCTGCGGGCCTCTGGAGCCCGAAGATCGCCGACATGGCGGGCGTCGACATGCCGCTGACTCCCGCCGTCCACCAGATGGTCAGCGTCGGCCCGATTTCGTTCTTCGAGGACTACGAGGGTGAGATATCCTTCCCCGTCGTCCGTGACATGGACACCCAGATGTACGAGCGCCAGCACGGCAACGACCTCGAGGTTGGCTCCTACCAGCACCGACCGATCCTCTGGGACGTCGACGACGTGCCATCGATCGACGAGGCCCCGCTCTCGCCGACCCAGCCACCGCTGACCGAGGACGCCTTCGAGCAGTCGATGGCCGACGCCCTCGAGATCGTGCCCGAACTGCTGGACGATCCCCAGGCAGGTGTCCGTCACGAGATCGACGGTCTGTTGTCGGTGACGCCGGACGGGATGCCCTTGCTCGGACCGCTCCAGGACGTCGACGGCCTCTGGTCGTGTTCGGCGGTCTGGATCAAGGAAGCCCCCGCGATCGGCGAAGCCGTCGCCCAGTGGATGACCCGCGGCTGGTCGGAGATCGACCTCCACGGCTCGGACGTCAACCGCTTTTACGAGTACGGAACCTCGAAACAGTTCGTCGAGAACCGCGCTCACGAGGGCTTCCAGAAGATCTACGGCATCGTCCACCCGGCCGAGCAGTGGCAGAGCTCCCGTCCGCTCCGGACCAGTCCGTTCTACAACCGGCAAGAGGACCTCGGGGCCCGATTCTTCGAGGCCGCCGGCTGGGAGCGCCCACAGTGGTTCCGCTCGAACGAGGACCTCGTCCGGAAGTACAACGAGGAACTCGAGGGGCTCCTCCGGGGCAACGAGTGGGACTCCCGGTGGTGGTCAAACACTATTCTCGGCGAGCACCTGCACATGCGCGACCACGTCGCCATGGTCGGGGACATGGGATTCGGAAAGTTCGACTTCGTCGGCTCGGACGTCGTCGAGTACCTCGAAAAGATGGCCGTCGGCCGCGTCGACGTGGACGTGGGCAAGACCGTCTACACGCCGATCCTGGCCGAGAACGGGGGCTTCGTCTCCGACCTCACCATGGCACGGATGGGCCCCGAACAGTATCGGGTCATCACTGGCGGTGCCGCGGCCGGTGCCGACCGCGCCTGGTTCGGGAGTCACATCCCCGAGGACGCCGACGTCGAGTTGATCGACCGGACCGAATCGCTGTGCACGCTCGGTGTCTGGGGGCCGGATGCCCGCAACGTCGTTCAGTCCGTCACTGAAGAGGACGTCTCCCACGAGGCGTTCCCGCCGTACACCGCCCAGCACATCACGGTCGGCGAGGTCGACGCCTGGGCGATGCGGCTGTCCTACGTCGGCGAACTCGGCTGGGAGATCTACGCCCCGATGGGCCAGGGGCAACGCCTCTGGGACGTCATCGCCGAGGCCGGCGAGGAGTACGACATCCGCCCGGTCGGGATGGGCGTCTACGGCACCACCGGCCGCATGGAGAAGGGCTACCGTCTCCACGGCCACGAACTCGAACTCGAGTACAACCCGGCCGAGGCGGGCCTCACCTTCCACGGGGTCAAAGAGGCCGACTTCATCGGGAAAGAGGCCTACGCGCAGGCGATCGAGGAGGCGAACGCCGCGACGCTGTGTACCCTCTCGGTCGACGACCACACCTCATCTGACGGCGAGCGTCGCTTCATGCTGGGCAACGAGCCGATACTCGACCAGGACGGTGAGGTCATCGTCGACGACCACGGCCGGGAGTCGTACGTCACGAGCGCGGGCACCGGTCCGAGCGTCGGCAAACACCTCCTGATGGCGTACCTCCCGCCGGAGCACGCAGAGGAGGGGACCAGCCTGCAAGTCGAGTACATGGGCGAACAGTACCCGGTGACCGTCGAGGTCGTCGGCAGCCGACCGCTGTTCGACCCGAAAAACGAACGCATCCGGAGCTAAAGCCATGCACGTCCTCGCCTGTATCAAACGCGTCCCCAACACGGGCGCATCGATCGTCCTCACCGACGACGAACAGCACATCGACGCGAGCAACCTCGGGTTCACCATGAGCCCACACGAGGAGTGTGCCGTCGAGGAAGCCATCCAGCTCACCGAAGATCACGGGGGGAGCTCCCACGTCCTCACGCTCGGCCCGTCCGAGGCCGACGAACAGCTTCGAACCGGCCTCGCCATGCAGGCCGACGAGGCGACGCTCCTCGAGACGGACGGCGAGGAGTGGGGGCCGAGAGCCACGGCCGCAGCCATCGCCAGGGGGATCGAACATCAAGGCGATGGCGAGAACCCGTTCGACGTCCTACTCTTCGGCAACGAGTCGGCCGACACGGCGAACTACCAGGTCGGTGTGCACGTGGCGAAGCGACTTGGCCTGCCCTGCGTAACGGGAATCAAATCACTCGAGATCGAGGACGGAACCGCCATCGCCGGACGCGAAGTCTCCGGCGGGGAGGAGATTTATCGGGTCGATCTCCCGGCCGTCATCACGGTCAAGGAGGGGATCAACGAGCCACGGTACGCCTCGATGCGTGCGAAGATGCGCGCTCGAAACCAGGAGATACCGACCCTCGAGCCGGCGGGCGAATCCGGGCCGGGCACCCTCGAGAAGATCAGACTCGAGGCCCCCCAAACGGACGACAGCGAGGCCGAGATCCTGGGAGAGGGTCCGGAGGCGGTTCCCGACGTGATCGAAGTNCTCGAATCGGAGGTTGAGGTGCTATGACGCTCGCGCTCGTCGAACACGAAAACGGCTTCCCGGACGAACTGTCCCTCGAGATGCTCACGATGGCCCGGGACCTCGCCGCCCAAGAGGGTGAGGACCTCGAGGCCGTCGTGATCGCCGGGGAAGAACCGGTCACCGAGGAACTCGGGGCCCACGGGGTCGAGACCATCCACCGGGTCACCCACGAACGGCTCGACGCCTACGCACCGGAGGCCTGGGGCGAATCCCTGGCGCAGGTGGCCAGGGAGACGAACGCCGGCACCATCGTGGGTCCTGGCTCGGACCGCTCCCACGAGGTTCTGGCACACGCCGGGGCGGTCCTCGATGCGCCGATGGCCACGAATTGCGTCGACCTCGAGGTCGATCCGGGCGGCAGCTACGAACTCACCCGACAGCGCTGGGGCGGGAGCTTACTCGAGCACGCACACCTCGAGGGTGACGTGAAGCTGGTGACGGCAGCCGAACACGAGTACTCGATCGAGGCGGCAGCCGAACCTGCCGACCCGACGACCGAGACGATGACCCCTTCACTCGAGGACGCCCACTTCCGCGTCCAGGTCGACCGCGTCGAGACCGGTACCGGCGAGGGCATCCCACTCGGTGAGGCGCGGGTCGTCGTCGGGGGCGGACGCGGGGTCGGTGGCCCCGAGAACTTCGATCAACTCGAGGAACTCGCCGACTTGCTTGGCGGCACCGTCGGCTCCTCACGGGCGGCAGTCAACGAGGGCTGGCGACCACACGACGACCAGATCGGCCAGACCGGAGCGAAGATCAGCCCAGACATCTACGTTGCCTGCGGGATCAGCGGTGCCGTCCAGCACATGGTGGGCTGTAAGGGATCGGAACGCACCCTCGCGATCAACACCGATCCGGAGGCGGCGATCATCCAGAAGGCCGACTGGGCCGTCGTCGGTGACCTCCACGAGGTCGTGCCGGCACTGAACGAGGCCATCCGCGAACGCCAATAAAGGTGGGGACCAGCGGGTTCCGTGGGTGTTCACATCGGTATCACTCGAGGAACTCGACGAGCCGAAACGGAACGTAATAGTCTGGCAGTGAACCGCCACGAAGTACAAAACGATCGGACGGCAAACGGTGAACGATTCGCCTTCAGCGAGCGCTCAGTTCCGGCCGAGGAGTCGCGAAAGGAGGCTGCGAACGCGACCGGGTTCGAGGAGGAACGTCGGCGTTCCGGGGAGGTAGGGTTCGAATGCGTCTGGGGTTCGTTGCTTGTCGGCGTCCTTACTGGCAGTGGCCATAGGTGTAACTCGGTATCGAGTGAATATGAGACTTTGCAATGTAGTTCCGGAGTTGCAAATTATAATTCGTTATTGTGAAAGCTCGAGCAGGCCTCGACATCCCCGCGTCCGGATCGATACCCCGAGCCAATCGGGATACAGGAAAGCCTTTTCCACCATCCGACCATCCATCAACCATGGCGTATCGGGCACCGAACCGACTCATTCGTGTCGACCTCACTGCTGGGGACGTGACCAGCGAGGAGATCCCGGACGAATGGCGTCGTCGATACATCGGTGGGAAGGGCCTCGGTGCCAGATATCTCGTCGACGAACTCGAGGCCGGCGTTGACCCGCTCGGACCCGAGAACGTCCTGCTGTTCATGCTCGGGCCCGCATCGGGCGTCCTGCCAGGGGAGGGGCGATACGCGGCGATCACCAGGTCACCCCTCACCGGAACCTTCCTCGACTCCTACGCCGGTGGCGAGTTCCCCTCGGTCCTGGCCGGCGCACTCGAGGACCACCTCGGCATCCTCGTTACCGGCCACTCGAGCGAGGCGGTCAGCCTCGTGGTCGAGGACGGCGACGCCCAGCTCCAGCCGGCGGCCACCTGGGGGCAAGACGCACTCGAGACGGCTCGAGCCCACCCGGAGGCAACGGTTGCCTGTATCGGCCCCGCCGGTGAACGGCAGGTCACCTACGCAACCATCGCCGCCGACGAGGCAACACACCACGCCGGGCGGGGCGGTGCGGGGGCGGTCATGGGTTCGAAACGATTGAAGGCTGTCGTCGCCCGGGGACGTCCCCCGGATCCCGACGGGGCCATCGCGAGCCTGGCCGCGCGCGAAACCGAACGCTACGAGGGTTCCGAGACCGGCCGCTGGCAGCGGGCCTCTGAGACGCTCGAGACCGTCGAGTTCGCCGACGAAACCGACGTGCTGGCAGCCCATGGCTGGCAGAAACGTGGCTTCGAGGGGGCGAGCGATGTGGGCGTCGACGCCGCTCGGGCGGCGGCCGACGGGCGCGAACGGGACGGCTCGATCCCCGGCGGATTTCGCATCGAAACCGACGATGGCGAAACCGTTCCGCGTGGCGCGACGGCCATGTCACTCGGGGCTGGCCTGGGTATCGACGACTTCGAGGCCGTCGTCGACCTGGGAGACCGGTGCAACCGACTCGGGATCGACCTGATCGACGCCGGAAACGCCGTTGCGTGGGCGATCAGGGCGGCCGAAGCTGGCCACCTCGAACGGGACCTGAGTTTCGACGACCCCGAGGGTGCTGAGACACTCCTCGAGGAGATCGCCAACCGATCGAGTGCGTTGGGTGACGCACTGGCCGACGGCGTAGAGCGAGCCGCGAGTACTGTCGGCGGTGCGGATCTGGTGCCCTCGGTCAAACGCATGTCGCTGCCGAACTACGATCCACGAGCAGTCGAGAGCATGGCGCTCGCCTATGCGACGAGCGACCGCGGCGCGTGTCACCGCCGAGCCAGACCCGTCGAGAAAGCCGCGTTCGACGGGCCGTGGTCACCCGAGCGCACCGCCGAGGCGGTCGTCGCGGCCCAGGACGTCCGGTCGCTTCGGTGGAGTCTGATCGCGGACGACTTCGTCGGCGAGGCGGTCGACGAGGCAGCCTGGCTCGAGGCCGTGGACGCACCCGTCGAGGGGCTGGCTGCCGCTGGCGAGCGGATCTGGAACCTGGTACGACTGTTCAACGTGCGTGAGGGATTCGATCGGGAGGACGATGCGTTGCCACCGACGCTGACGGGACCATCAGGTGTCGATGCCGATCGATTCGAGGCGATGCTCGAGGTCTATTACGACCGTCGAGGCTGGGACGCAAGCGGCACGCCGACTGCAGAGACCCTGTCCAGACTGGGACTCGAGGACGTCGCGGCAGACATGGGCGAGTCAGTCGGTATCGGGCAGCTAGACGGCCACGAGTAGGGTTTGGTCTGTCCCATGCGGGACCCAATCACGATGTGGATGGCCCGCCTTCGAACTCGCTATCGATGTCGTCACCGTCATTGCCATCGGGCCCGCCACCGCGACCACTGCCTGGCCCGTCACCAACAGCAATCGCTCGCTCACCGTCCACACCGCCCACGATTCCGTCCTCACTGTCGCCCTCGAGCACCACCGCCTCGATGAGTCGTGCGGCACCCCGCCTGAGACGACCGCTCACCGCCGTGTTCGAACGATCGAGGGTCGCCGCCAGTTCCTCGAGGGTGATCTTCCGGGGTTCCTCGTAGTAGCCGTGGACGTACGCCGCCACCAGGGCCTCCATCTGGGCATCGGTCAGCCCGTAGTTCAGATCGGCAGTGTGGTCGTCCTCCTGGCGCAATTCGAGAATTTCGAGGTGGATGCCGCGTTCGGTCGCGTAGCTGTCGAGGGCCGTCAACGCTTCGTGACTCCGCAACTGGAGGCGAAGCACCCAGCCCTGGTCGTGGCTCCGCGCTTCCTGTGTCAGGCCGCCACAGTCGGTGATCGCCGGCGTGAGCAACTCGGCGTTCTCGCTGTAGGTGATTCGGTAGGTTCGGCCGCCGGAGCGCTCGTCGAGACGCCTGAACTCGCGTACCGACCGGTCCGCCTCGAGGCTGCTCTCGAGCGTGTCGACGTTCGGCGCGTCGATCCAGAAGAGATAGCCGTCGTTCCGTGGGTCAGTCCCGGCGCTGGGCAGGACGCTGACGGTCGCGCCCGGACACGACCGAATGGTGTGAGCAAGCCCGAGATCGGGGTGTTCGACGTAGACGTGCGTCGAGATGACCATGGGTGACTCAATCGGGCCGTCGGCAGTCGGCCTCGGTTACATGGATTGTACTCACAGCGCACTCTTATGCGTTCGCCCCACGAACGGGTCTCACTCCGCCGACTCCTCGATGACGAGCGTCGACCCGATCAGTGCCCGCAACCCACGTGTGAGTCGCCCAGCGACGGCCGACGGAGAGATGTCCAGTTCGTCGGCCAGGTCGGCCAGGCCGGCCTCTCGTGGTTCCCGAAAGTATCCCGCTTCGTAGGCCACGACGAGCGTCCGTCGCTGTTCGGCGGTCAACGACTCCAGGGAGCCACCACCGATCGCCGGGCGCTCACCGCGATGGAGACCACGGATCTCGAAGTCGAAACCCGCCTCGCGAGCGTGGTGCCAGATGGCCTGGGCCGCGTCGTGATCCGGAAGGAGCCAGCGCTCGTACCACCTCGCTGTGTCGTTTTCGCCAGGCAATGCCCGTGCCTCCAGCACGTAGCCACCCATGTCGGTCACTTCGGGGGCGAGAAGTTCGGTATCCGCAGCGAACTCGATGCGCCCGAGTCGCCGCTCAGCAAACTCGGCCAGCAGCGTGGCGTCACGAACCGTGTGATCGGCCTCGAGTGCTGCCATGAGCGTCTCCGGGTCGGTCTCGTCGAACCGGAAAAAGTGAACGGCGTGGTGGGGATTCGTCCCCGCGTCGCGGACGACCGTCACCTCGAGGTCGGGAAGCGCCTCGAGCGTGCCGGCGAGGGCTCCTCGATCGTGTGCGAAGCGAACGTCGGTGACGATCGGCATGTGGGTCAGCCCCCTCGTGGGGGGCCAGGCCCTCGAACGGCTTAGCTCTGTAGGGTGTGGCCGAGCGAGCGCTGGTGGCTGTCACTCCAGGACTGCCTCGCTGTCAGGGCGAGCCTCGACCGACCCACGTCCCTCAGTTGGCCGCCGAAACTTCGCGCAACCGCTCGATGATCTCGCCGCGAGTGACCTCACTCCGGTCATCAGCCGCGAGTCGGCCGCTGACGAGATCGAGTAGATCGTACTCCCGCAAGGTCTCGACGGTATCCCGGCGATCGAGACCGAGCTGTTGGGTGACTTCGTAGATCGTCCGTGAGTTTCTGACGGCCTCGACGAGGGTATCGACATCGACGTCCCGGGTGAGCCCGATGCCGTCGGTCAGGACGACCGGGTCCGTCGAGTCCGCAGTCGCTGCGGCGGGCTCATCCGGGGAGTTCACTGGCGCTGTCGATTGCTCCCGGTCGTCATCGTCGGTATCGTAACTGGTTGGTTCGTGGATACCGTTGTCGATCATATACCGGCGGACCGTTTCCGGGGTGACGTCCATCTCGATCACCTCGGCCATCTCGGCGAAGGTTTCACAGGAATCGTAAATCTCGTTCAACAGTTCCGTATCACGGAACGGAGGGACCGAACGATCGCCTCCCTCCGTGGATGACGGCTCCCCATCCCGGGCCAGAGACGGTGTCGCCGGTCGACCTCGATCTGGAGCGGTCGATTCACCGCGGCCACCCTCACCGCCAGCTCGCTTGCCCTCTCGAGGTGCTCGCGCCTCCGCCATCGGTTCCTCGCGGGCTCGATCCCGTCGGATGGTGGCGTTGGCGGGCCCGCCGCCCGTCGTTTCACCGGCCACCAGCGAAATATCGAGAACCGCAGCAATCGTGCCATCCGGATCGATCGTTGCTTCCCGAAGCTCTGTCGTCACCGCGGGGCCGAGCGACGAGAGCACGTCGGCCCGCTCGAACGAGAAGTGAATGCCACCCTCGTCGTCGACGAACGCGGATCGGAGGGCAAGGGCGCCCTCCTCCTCGAGATACGCACCGAACGGGATCTCGAGGTCGAGTGTCGCGGTCAGTTCCTCCTCACCGGTGAGACGGTCGGGCAGGTCGACGCCGGTCACTGTTCCGATGTCGCCATCGATGCGTTCGACGATCGTGGTCAGATCGCGCAGCGGTCCGGTGACACCCATGTTAACTATACTCTTTATCGCCCCGCTTCGTGATTGTTGATCATCAATGCTGTAGGTGTTTAAGTGGTAAGCGGCAGTAATAGGTAAACAATAATAATTGTAGACGGGGCAAAGCGAGACTGCTGGGGAGAGTCAGAAGAGTCAACGCGTTTTCAATAGAACGCCCGGTCTCGACCCCCCAGTTAGAGAGAGAGATTCCGACGGGCGGACAATACCTTGTCGGATTCCTCCCACGGCTAAAGCCGTGGGCTTCCTCCTTGTCTCGTGTGAATTTTCGACATGGGACTGGCGCTCGGCGAACGAGCGGCCACCAACAACTCCCTGGGTCGACGCGGCATCGACGGCGAGCGAAGGTGTCGCCACCGGTCCGGTGGCTGGCAGTTTTTACCGCTTGCGAGAGTGACACACGGACACCGTCGATGCAACACCTTTGTATCGGTGTATTCCGGAGTGGCTGGTATGACAGATCACGTCGTCGTCCTCGGTGCAGGCTATGCCGGGGCTGGGGCAATACAGTCGTTGCAATCGGAACTCGATGATAACGCTCGTCTCACCTGGATTTCGGATACCGATTATCACCTCGTTCTCCACGAATCCCACCGCGTGATTCGCGATCCGACGGTTCGATCTGACATTACCATTCCGACTGCCGACATCGCTGATCCAACGACCCGGTTCATCCAGGACACCGTGACTGGGCTCGAGCCCGATGAACGACTGATCCACCTCGAGGACGGCGAGGACGTCGAGTACGATTACGTGCTGGTCGCACTGGGCAGTTCGACGGCGTTCTACGGCATTCCCGGCATGGCCGACCACGCCCTGACCCTCAAGAGCCTCGACGACGCCCTCGAGATTCACGATCAGGTTGCCGAGGCCGGGACGAACGCCACCCGTAGCGAACCCGCACAGGTCGTCATCGGCGGGGCCGGCCTCTCGGGCATTCAGACGGCCGGAGAGGTCGCGGCCTACCGTGATGAGCACCGAGCCCCCATCGAGATCCACCTCGTCGAGGCGCTCGAAGAGATTTTCCCCGGCAACGACCCAGCAATCCAGCGGGCGCTTCGCTCCCTCCTCGAGGAGGCAGGCGTCCACATTCACACGGACGATCCGATCACGGAAGCCGAGGCAAACGTCATCCGGTTCGACGAAGGCGACCCCCTCGAGTACGACGTCTTCGTCTGGACCGGCGGCATTACGGGTCGTGAGGCTCTCGACGAAACGCCCCTCGAGAACCAACACAACCGCGTGAACGCCGAGGCCAACTTCCAGACCTCCGACGAACGCGTCTTCGCAATCGGCGACTCGGCGATCATCGACCAGGGCGATCAGCCCGCACCACCGACCGCACAGGCGGCGTGGCAAGCCGCCGAACTCATCGGTGAGAACATCGCTCGAGCGATCGACAACCGCCCGCTGCGGACCTGGGAGTACGACGACAAGGGGACGGTCGTCTCGGTCGGCGACAAGGCTGTCGCCCACAACGTCAAGCACCTCCCGGTCGACGCCTTCGGGGGCTTCCCGGCGAAGAATCTGAAGAAACTGATCGCCGCGCGCTGGATCGCGGATATGACGTCCTGGAACCGGGCGCGAAAGGCCTGGTCGGTGTTATAAACTGCCCCTGAGAACGTATCCGGCCACGAGCAACAGACGCTGGGGGCCGAGTCACGCATTCGTTAGCGTCGGTCATCCCATGATTCGTGTCCTCTCACCCGTCACTGCCATCCTCGCGAGTGCTGCCGTGGCGAGTGCGCTGGGCGGTGGGTGCGTGGGAACCCACAGCGCCGCGGATCTCTTCGCTGGAGGGCCGACACTCCTCGAGACCGGGGAGAGATGGTTCACCGGGACCCTCGCTGAGGCCAACGGACCCCTCGCCTACGCACTCGTCTTCGTCCTGGCTGCGATCCCGTGGCTCGAAATACTGCTGGTGATCCCCGCTGGCATCGCCGTCGGTCTGGATCCACTGCTGATCGGCGTTCTCGCCTTTCTCGGAAACGCCCTGCCGATATACGGGATCGTGGTTGCCACCGACAGCGTCACCGGGTGGCTCGACGAGCGACGTCCCGGCGATCGATCGAACCGGCGTCAGCGGGCGGTTTCCGTCTGGAACCGATGGGGGATGCCGGGGCTCGCTCTCTGTTCGCCCATCCTGACCGGCGTTCATCTCGGGGCCGTCATCGCCCTCGGTCTCGGGGCATCGCGTCGGAACACGCTCGTGTGGATGGTCGGCTCGATCGCCGTCTGGACGATCGTCATCACGGTCATCTCGATCACGGGTGTGTCCCTGCTCCGCCGATAAGTATCACAGCGACGGAACGGAACCGCCACCTACGGAGACCGCCTGCTGGTCATCTTACTGGTGATCGTCCCTCCTGGGTCGAGAATCACTGGGGAGCGACAACAGTNGTTCGTACGAAGGGGTTCGACGTAACGCATCGGCGAGAGTAAACGGAGCACTCGACGCGAGGGCCACCTTGCTACACTCGAGCAGACACCGAACGCTCGAGGACACATTCCTGATGACATCGGTTGGCGCATCATTTAGGAGCCTCGAGTCGCTACTGTGGGTGTGCAGGGCTCACCGATCGTGCTGGCCATCGCCGCCGCATTTGGGGGGATGACCGCGCTGATGGCAATCGGGGCGGTCGTCACCGGTTCCCCCGTTGCGCTGTTGGTCGCCATCCCGCTTGCCGTGACCGCCTACTTCATGTACTACCACGCCAGCGGCAAGCTGCTCAGGCAACTGGCTCGCCGCGAGGCACGCGTCCGCCAGCGGCGTAGGCGGGGAGAGCCGGCAGGGAGCAGCCGGCGTCGCGGCGGCTTCGGTGCTGGCCCACGGCGTCGCGGTGGGCCACGAACCCGCGCGGAACGGGAGGCCCGCTTCGGACGCACACAGGACCCCTTCCAGGGGAGTGGCAGTCGGGATCCCAGGGACAGGGCCCCCTCGAGTGCGAGCGGGCCGACGCCTGCGGAGGCCCGTGACATTCTGGGCATCGATGGTCCGGCCGACGAGGCGTCGATCAAGGCAGCCTATCGCGAGCGGGTGAAGGCCACCCATCCCGACCGCGGTGGTGACGAAGCGGAGTTCAAGCGGGTGACGGCTGCCTACGACCGATTGAGCGATTGACTGGCGGCCACAGTAACCGGGGAGGTGGCCAGCGCCACCTCGAGCACTCGTGAGTTTGCCTGGCCACCCGTGACAACGGGTAGCAATTGACGGGAAGGCTTTTGACGTGTGGATTGTTACGACCTCACATGAGCCGTAACCGGGCCCTTCTCGAGCGGGCCCTGGAACGTGGCGAAGAGGACGGTGGCAACGTCGAATTCAAGGAACGATTGCTGCAATCCGTTCACCTCGAGGGCGGTCGACGGGAGAGTCTAGCCGCCCAACTTCGCCACCGGGTGCTGTCTGGCGACGGCGAGGCAACGTACGTGGTCGGCGTCACCGACGACGGTGGCCTCGCGGGTATCGACGCGGACACCTTTTCGGAATCGATGGACGTCCTCTCCCTGCTCGCCGAAGAGGCGGAGTGTCACATCGCCGATGTCCAGACCTGGGGGGTCAACGAGGGTATCGTCGGTATCGCCAAGATCCAGGAGGGTGCCGTCCTCGAGACCGACGACCAACACGTCGTCGTCGGGACCGCAGGTCACGTCGACCACGGCAAGAGCACGCTCGTGGGCTCGCTCGTTACCGGGCAGGCCGACGACGGCGACGGAGCCACGCGGGCCTTTCTGGACGTCCAGCCACACGAGGTCGAACGCGGGCTCTCCGCCGACCTCTCCTACGCCGTTTACGGCTTCGACGAGGACGGTCCGGTCCACGTTCGCAATCCGAACCGGAAGCAAGACCGTGCCGAGGTGGTGGAGGCGGCCGACAGACTGGTCTCCTTCGTCGACACCGTCGGACACGAACCGTGGCTTCGAACCACAATCAGGGGCCTCGTCGGCCAGAAACTCGATTACGGCCTGTTGACCATCGCCGCCGACGACGGCCCGACCAGAACGACCCGCGAACACCTCGGGGTCCTCCTGGCGACCGACCTGCCGACGATCGTCGCGATCACGAAGACTGACCTCGTCGACGACGATCGGATCGACGAACTCGTCCTCGAGGTCGAACGCCTCCTTCGCGAAGTGGGGAAATCACCCCTCCGGGTGAGTCGGCACGGCGTCGAGGCCGCAATCGAGGAGATCGGCGACACGGTCGTCCCCATCGTGGAGACGAGCGCGATGACGATGGCCGGCCTGGACGTCCTCGACGAACTCTTCGATCGCCTCCCGAAGACCGCGAGAGGAGAGGGTGCGTTCCGAATGTACGTCGACCGAAGCTACTCGGTGACTGGCGTCGGCGCGGTCGCCTCGGGCACGGTGATGCGCGGTGCAGTCGAGGCCGGCGACGATCTGCTCCTCGGGCCGATGGCAGACGGCACGTTTCGCGAGGTGGAGGTTCGCTCGATCGAAATGCATTACCATCGGGTCGATCGAGCGAAGGCCGGGCGGATCGTCGGCATTGCGCTGAAAGGCGTCAAGGAAACCGAAGTCGAGCGGGGAATGGTTCTGCTACCAGCAGATACGGATCCGTCCCCAGTGCGGGAGTTCGAGGCCGAGGTGATGGTGCTGAACCATCCCACCCGAATCGGTGACGGCTACGAACCGGTCGTCCACCTCGAGACCATCGGCGAGGCAGCGAGATTCACCCCCGAAAACGGGCGACTCCTTCCCGGCGACAGCGGCCGCACACGGGTTCGATTCAAGTTTCGCTCCTATCTCGTCGAGGAGGGACAGAAGTTCGTGTTCCGAGAGGGACGGAGCAAGGGTGTCGGGACCGTGACCGAGGTGTACCCAGCCGACCAATGAGGATCGGTGGATCGCAGTAGACGCAATCAGTGCGGGCAGACTGGATCAGCCATCGAGTCTACATCGTCTCGGCCTCACCGCAGTTCGTCGAACAGTCTCCCCGGGTCGAACCCCTCGAGAGACTCGAGGACGGCGTCGGGTGTCGGCGTCCGGCCTGCATCCCTCGACGGGGGTTCATCGGGGACCCAGACCGACCGAATTCCCGCTCTCCTGGCACCCGCAACGTCACTCGAGAGCGAGTTGCCAACGTGACAGGCTCGCTCCGGTGGCGTCGATAACGCCTCGAGGGCGATCGAAAACGGCTTCGCATCCGGCTTGGGTGCGGTTTCGTAGCCTGCGAACACCAGCGTGTCGAATCGGTCCTCGAGCCCCAGTCCCTCCAGTTTCCGTCGTTGCATCGCCGGATCGCCGTTGGTGACCAGCCCCAGCCGGTACCGTTCGCAGAGTTCCTCGAGGACCAGCGGGACGCCGGGGAGTGGATCGACCGCTCGCTGGTCACGTTCCTCGGCGAAGGCCTGGGCGACTGCCACGCCCATCGCCCGGTCGTGACCGGTCTCGGCAGCCAGATCACCGAAACACTGCGCCCGAAGCTCGTGGATGTCCGCACTCGAGGCGAGATACTCGTCGTAGCGATCGTAGTAGGCGGTCGGCTCGAACAGCGGTTCGACACCGACGCGTTCGAACGCGACCGTCAGCACCTCGCCTGCCGATCGGCGATACCGACAGAGTGTGTCGTCGAGGTCGAAGAGAACGGCTGCCGGGTCGGTGCTGGCCATCGGGCTCGACTAATCCTGCGGGCTACCAGGTCAAAAAGCGGTCGGTCGACGCTGGACCCTCGAGCCGGTCACCCGCCGCCGAGCCAGCGCGGTCGAAGGGGTCACCGACGAGCCCTGCAGATGACGTTCGCTAGCCGGCCCGTACGTAACCCCCGTCGACTCGTTCGGCCAACTCGAGCAAGACCGCCCACTCGAGCAGTCGGCGGACGCGCTCGCCCCAGATCTCGCTCAGTCGCTGGCGGTGTTTGTGGCGCTCGTAGTGAGGGATCGACCCCGAATCGCGGAATCGCTCGAAGACCTCCGTCGCCGAACGTGGCTCCTCGGCCACCTCGAGCAGGTCGAGGACCTCGCGAGCACCGTAGACCCGCTCGAGAAACATCCGACGAACCGACTCGGGGTCGGGCTCGGTCCGCTCGCGATNAAAGCCGGCCTGTCCCTCGGCAGCGAGTCCCAGGGCGCGGAGAAAGGTGAGCCAGGTCCGTGCCTCATCGCGCGGGCCGATGGCCGTCTCGCGCATGATCCGCGCACAGCAGTCGTCCTCGGTGCCGGGAACCAGCGGGATGGCCCCCTGAACCGTCTCGAGGAACGCGAGCGAATCCGGCGCTTCGGGGACGAGTTTGAACTGCATGAATCTAGAGTCCGAAGGACGCCTGCAGGACGGATTCGTCGGTCTCGCCAAACGCGTACGTTGGGCCGCCGAGCACGTCGACGGTCACGCGTGCAGGGCCGAACAGATCGGCCGCGGTCCCCTCGAACGACCAGCCCTCGTCGTCGAACACGTCCACGAATGGCCGGCCGTGTTCTTCTGGCGCACTCGAGAGGATCCGATCGAAGCCGTCGAAGTCCTGACGGACGACGAGGTGAGCACTCCCACCGTAAGCGATGGCGTCGTTCGCTCGACCGATGGCGACTTCCTCGTCCCCGGCCACCGGTGGGACGGGTGCCCGTCCTGTCGCCGATACGATCTCAAGGGGATCGTAGCCCAGTTCGGTCAGGTTGAAGATCGCCAGTTCCGCCACCCGTGCGGCGCTGGTGACGCTACCCACGACACTCGCTGTGGGATACGCCAGCACGAAGACGCCACTCGTGTCGACCTCGGCGAGATCCGCGATCTGCTTGGCGACAGCCGGCGTCGGCAGCGTCTCCGTCTCGACCGCGAGCGCCGTAAATTCGAAGGCGTCCGTGTACCCGACGCGGTGAAACTCCGTCTCCTCGGCGACCAGCGCTCGGGCCGGGCCGCTGCCCAGTCCCTCGAAGTCGTCGGTCGTCACCTCCCAGCTGGCCTTCTGGGAACACAACAACGCGATCGCGGGTTGGTCCGTCGACAGCTCGACGTACGGAATGGGGACGTCGCCGATCTCGCCCAGGTCACGGCCAGGTGTCGCCAGCCCCGCCGTCTGAATCTCCGTACACAGCAACCCGGCCTCGATCCCGCCATCGAACTCGAGGCCCATGTCGATGACCGTCGCCCCGTTCTCGAGTTCGTACGCGCCGACGTTGAGCTCCTCGTCGAACTCGAGGGCCTCGTCGACCAGTTCGATCGCCATCCGGTTGAGACTCTCCATAGGCTATGGCTACAGGCTCCCCGTTCAAACCGTTTGTCAGTCACGCCGCTCGAGCGTGAGTCCTCGAGAGTCGGTATCGATTACTGCCATACCAACAAATCGGCCTCCATTAGCGTCGGGCTGGCAGACGACCGGCGAGTCACCCGCTCAGTCCGCCCGGTGGACCGCTTCCGGCTCGTCGAGGCGAACCGCGCGACCGGTCTCCGTCGACTCGTAGATGGCGTCGATGACGCGCTGAACCGTGAGTGCCTCCTCGACCGTGTTCGTTGCCAGAGCCGCGCCCGTTTCGATGGTCTCGAGGAAGACCCGGTCCTGTTCGTAATATCCNGTTACCGTCTCGTCCCCAGAGAGGTGCGTATCGGCGTAGTGGTCACAGCCGGCGGTGTTGGCCTCGAGAATCTCGAGGTCGTTCCCGCCGATCTCGAAGGCTGCCCCGGCCCGGGTGCCGCGAACGATGAAGTCGCTACACGGGTCGCGGTTGGTCGCCCAGCCGGCCTCGAGCGTGATCGTGCGGCCACCAGCACAGCGGATCAGCGCGCTGACGGAGTCGTCGACCTCGTACGTTTCCGCACGGCCGTCCCAGTTGTCGCCGAACCCGTCGGGGTCGGCGTACTCCTGTTGGTCGCCGAACGTCGTTCGTGCGACGCCCGACACCTCGAGGACCTCGGGGAAGTCGAGCGTGCAGAGCGCCAGATCGATCGCGTGAACGCCGATGTCGAGCAACGCGCCGCCACCGGCGAGTTCGGGGTTGGTGAACCACGATCCCGGCCCCGGCACACCCCGGCGACGGAGGTAGTTCGCTTCCACGTGGGTCAACTCGCCGAAGCGACCCCGAGCGCGATAGGCGTCGAACATGGCCATGGAGGCGGCGTGTCGGTTGTGAAACCCTACCATGCAGATCCCCTCGGCGTCCTCGGCCGCGGCCGCGAGCCGCTCCGCGCTCTCGAGATCGTGAGCGAGTGGTTTCTCGACGAGGACGTGATGACCGGCCTCGAGGGCGGTGACGCTGATCGGCTCGTGGAACTTGTTCGGCGTGGTGACGATGACAGCGTCGACCGCGTCGTCGGCGATCAGACCCTCGTGGGATTCGTACGTCGTGGCATCGAACTCCTGGCCGAAGCGTTCGCGTTGGTCGGCCACGAGATCCGCCCCAGCGACGATTGTCGCCCCCTCTTCGCGCATGTTCGAGGCGTGTAGCTGCCCCATCCCCCCGAGGCCGACGATGCCGACGCCGATGCCATCGACGCTCATCGAGTAACCCCCGATTGCGGGCAAACGTCAGTACAGGAGTGGCCGTCAATGTACCATTTACCGGCAAGTCGGCGAGGACGTAATCCGATCATACTGGGAAGCGGGCGGGCTAGCGAAATAAGGGTTGTGTCCTGTTTGAGGCAACTTTTGTGACCTATTGCTGGCGATTAGTTTCGATCGCGAGCAGACCATCCGACAGCGAACCCCGCTCATCTTTGGTTCTCGAGCGCGGAGGACCGACATGACGAGCGTCACCGTCTGGAACGAGTATCGACACGAGCGCGACGACGTCGCCGCCGTCTACCCCGACGGGATCCACGCGGCGATCGCGGACTGCCTCTCGAGTGATTTCGAGGTGCGAACGGCGACGCTCGAGGAACCCGAGCACGGACTCGCCGAGGAGGTCCTCGCGTCCACGGACGTCCTCACCTGGTGGGGCCACCTCGCTCACGACGCGGTCGCCGACGAGGTCGTCGACCGCGTTCAGGAACACGTCCTCGAGGGAATGGGACTCATCGTGCTCCACTCCGGGCACTTCTCGAAGATATTCAAGCGACTCATGGGGACGACCTGCAACCTCCAGTGGCGTGAAGACGATCGAACGGAGCGACTCTGGATCGTCGATCCAGGCCATCCGATCGTCGAGGGGCTCGACGAGTGTATCGAACTGCCCGAAACCGAAATGTACGGCGAACCATTCGACGTTCCCGAGCCGGATCGGCTCGTGTTCACCAGCTGGTTCGAGGGTGGTGAAGTGTTCAGGAGTGGCTGCTGTTACCGACGGGGTAACGGTCGGATCTTTTACTTCAGACCGGGCCACGAGACGATTCCCATTTACGAGAACGAGGACGTACAGCAGGTCCTCACGAACGCCGTTCGATGGGCGTCCCCGACGGATGGTTCCCCACGCACGTTTGGCAACCGACCCTGAGGTCCCTGCCGGACCCGTGATAGCGGTCCCCTCGCGTATCGACAGAGAGTCCTTGGACGCCGATCGGCCGCGTTCGTGTGAGCGCGCGAACGTCAAGAATCGGCCTCGAGCGTGCTCTGGTCCGGCCTCGAGCGTTCCGTGTATCGGTCTCGAGCAACCATCGCACAGACGTCACACCAGTCAGCGCCCGGTCATTCGGACGGTCGGTTCACCGACGTCACTCGAGCCCGTACCGACTCTCCCACAGCGATAGGTAGGCAAAGAGTGGAGCGAGCGCCGCGCCCGCCTCCGTCGACCCGTACTCCACGCGCGGGGGCACCTCGTCGTAGGTCGTTCGCTCGAGCAGGCCCACCTCGACCAGTGTCGACAGCCGCGCCGAGAGCGTACTCGGGGAGGCCGACAGCGCCCGCTCGAGTTCGGAAAACCGCACGCCACCGTCCGCAGTCACGACCGCCTCGAGCACGGCCAGCGCGTGACGCCGGCCGAGAACATCCAGCAGTTGCTCGTCTTCGAGCGTCGTCGCCTCGGGATCGGCGACCACTGCCAATGCGTCGTCAGCCGGCGTCTCGAGTAGCGATTCGATAGTCTCCGACACGGCCTCTGGATCGACCATACTGTGGCTTCAACATCCATAGCATTAAACTTCGGTGATCGAAGTTGCGGGAAGGGAGACAGATTCGTCTTCGCGGACGTTATCTGCGCCGGTGGTGATCCGCTCGTTCCGTTTGCCGATGCCCGTGCTGAGCCACGTCCACTCTGTACTGGAGGGGACCGAATGACGGGGCACACGAACATCTTTGACCGGGCACTCTGAGAAGCCATCATGAGCGAACATGACGCCGTCGAGGACGCTGCGCGCCCGGTCACTGTCGACTCCCTCGCAACCGACCTCCGCGAGTTGGGCGTCGACCGAGGCGATACCGTCCTCGTCCACACGTCCCTGAACGCCTTGGGTTGGGTGTGCGTCGACGCCCAGACCGTCGTCGACGCGCTGTTACGTGTCATCACGCCCGAAGGAACGGTGGTCATGCCCACCCACTCCGGCCAGTACGGCGATCCGGCTGCCTGGTCAAACCCACCAGTCCCCGACGAGTGGGTCGAGACCATCAGGACCGAACGACCACCGTACCGCCCCGAAACCACGCCCACTCGAGGGGTCGGCGTCGTCCCGGAGTGCTTTCGGTCCTACCCTGGGGTTCGACGCAGCCGCCACCCAGTGGTTTCGTTCGCCGCCTGGGGACACCACGCCGACACGGTCATCGAGGGTCACTCGTACGATGACGGCCTGGGCGATGGGTCACCGCTGGCTCGTGTCTACGACCTGAACGGGGACGTCCTGCTGCTCGGCGTCGGCCACGCTCCGAACACCTCCCTGCATCTCGCGGAGTACCGGGCAGACAGCAACCCACCACGGACCACGAACCTCGCCCCCGTGATCGAGGACGGCGAGCGGGCGCTCCTCGAGTACAGCGACATCGAAACCGACGACAGCGACTTTGTGACCCTGGGCGAGGCCTTCGAGGCCGAACAGCCGGACGCCCTCGAGACTGGACCAGTTGGGGGTGGGAGTGGGCGGCGGTGCTCACAGCGGGCACTCGTCGATTTCGCGACGGGGTGGCTCGAGGACCACCGGTAGAGCGGGTGAAACTGGTGCAGTTTGCTGTGACGGCTTACCGGTGATTGGCCCCAGTGAGTTGGCAATCACGGAAAGAGACGACAGTAAACCGCCTGGGAGGATTCAATCGGGTCGGATCTGCTCTCGCGACTGTGGGCCTCTTTACCGCGTTTCGAACGGGGCAATCACGTCGGTCACCGGATGCACGTCGACGAGCAACTCCGTGTCCTTCTCGAGCGCGCCGTAAACGAACTCGGGATCAGGAGGGATGACTCACGTGGGTTCCAATTCGCCGTTGAGAAAATGTGGCCAGGAGGTGTGCTCCAAACCTCACGGACTCTCCCGCTGTTCCACCTTGTTCAGGTAGCTGAGATCCATAATACACACCACAATCTCTGTCGGAAGATTGTGGGTAATAGTGGGCAATACATATTAGCGGTGGGTCCGTACCGGTATCTATGAAAGTCGAAGCAACGGACCTCAAAACGAACGAGACTGACGATCGAGGTCGCGTCTATCTTGGCACCGAGTACGCGAACAAGCGCGTAACCATCGCTGTCGTCGAGGTGGAGTCCGACCGTCCGGACGACGACGAACTGGCTACCGCCTACCGGGAAGCGTCCGAAAGCGCAGAGACGCTCGCCGAGGAGTGGGACGAAACGTCCGACGAAGCGTGGGAAACTCTCGATGGGTGACGATACGGACGTGCGACGGGGTGATGTCGTCATCGTTCGGCTCGACCCCGCCGAAGGACACGAAATAAAAAAGACGCGACCGGCCGTGGTCGTTCAAAACGACATCGGCAACCGAAACTCCAGCACGACCATCGTCGCGCCCGTCACGGGTACCTATCGCGAGTATCCGTTCGAGGTGTTCGTCGAGGCCGACGGGTCACCGCTCGAAAACGACTCCTCGGTCCGGTTAGACCAGATAAGAACCGTTTCGGTCCCGGAACGGATTCATTCGGTCGTCGGTTCACTCGACGGACCCATTATGGCTGAAGTCGACGAGGCGCTAAAACTGAGTCTCGGCCTCGACTGAGCTACCGACTCTCTCTTTGCTCCACCTTGTTCAGGTTTCGGACTGACGTTACAGATTTCGTCCCCTTTGCCGGTTTCTGGTACATCTACTCAGTCGTCGTCAGCGGTATACGCGCCTCCACGACGTTTGATTCGAGCAACGACCATTCGGTACTCGTCTCGATGGAAAGTGACCGCGAGACGGAACTCAC
>SL_4KL_010_BRINEDRAFT_10000024_pt1 | contig 52158 bp, 54 predicted proteins | sample SodLak_010_BRINE_2_FD_10664 | JGI IMG/M metagenome (IMG submission 10664) | reverse complement strand
CGACACCCATTGCGGTCGCCGGTCCGAGCCGCCGCCCGATGAATCGTTCGATAGCGATCGGCATCGTGTACGCGTCCGCGCCCGTCGCGAGCACGATTGTCGCCGTGAACTCGCCGATCGAGATGGCGAACGCGAACGCCGCGCCCGCGACGACCCCCGGCCAGACCAAGGGGAGTTCGATGTCTCGGATCACGCGAAACCGCGAGGCGCCGTGCGCCCGCGCCGACTCGATGAGCGAGCGGTCGAGGCCCTCTAACCCCGGTGCGACCGTTCGGACGACGAACGGGTAGCCCGCGACCGCGTGCGCGACCACGATGGCGACGGAGCCGGCGACCGTGATCCGCCAGCCCCAGAGCTCGAAGCCGAAGACGAGCCCCCGGAGCAGCCCGAGTCCGACGATGATTCCCGACACCGCGAGCGGTGCCATCGCGGCCGCATCCACCAGCTTCCGGCCGCGGTATCGGCGCGTCGTCAGCACCGCGACGACGACGCCCATCGGAAGCGCCAGGAGGGTCGCCGCGCCCGCGAACGTCAGCGAGTTACGGATCGCGGGCCACGGCCGCACCTGAAACGCGGCCCCCGTCTGCTGACGGTCGAGAAGGAACCGGTAGTGGTCGAGGGTGAGCGCGCCGTCGCCGCCCGTGACGCTCGCGAGGACCATCGACGCGATGGGGGCGAGGAAGATGAGCCCTGCGACGACGACGTAGGCGGCGAGTCCGACCCGCGGAAGCAGCTCTCGGGCGGTCGGCGCGGCGGGGAGCAACGATTTTCGCGCCAGGGGTCGCGCCCCCCGCGACCGGACCGTGTGTTTCGCCTCGTATCGGAGGTACGCCAGCAGGACGCCGAGCGAGATGACGAGCTCGACTATCGCCAGCGCGGCCGCCTCCGCGTAGCTCAGGTCGCGCACGAGCCGGTAGATGAACACCTCGACGGTCGCCAGCTGGAATCCGCCAAGGGCGAGGACGATGGGGAACGTGCCGAACGTGAAGACGAACGTGAGCGCCGCGCCGGTCAACACCGCGGGATACACCTGCGGCGCGACCACGTCGTAGAAGGCCCGAAACGGCCCCGCACCGAGGCTCCGAGCGGTCTCGACCGCGCTCGCGTCGACGGACTCCCACGCCGCGGTCGTCACCCGCGCGACGAGCGGTGCGTTGTAGAAGGCGTGGGCGATCACGATCGCTTCGAGCGTGAACATGAGCTCGACGGGCGGGAGCCCGACCGCGCCCAACACCGTGTTCAGCGTCCCGTTTCGACCGAAGGTGGCGACGAAGCCGACGGCGACCATGATCGACGGGAGGACGAACGGAACGATAGTGAGCGACCGCAACGTCCGCCGACCGGGGAACTCGAAGCGCGCCAGCAGGTAGGCGGCGGGCAGTCCGAGCGCGACGCTGGCGATCGTCGACAGCGCGGCCTGATACGCCGTGAACCCGACGATTCCGAGCCGACGATCCGGGCCGAGAAGGTCGGACACGACCGCGAGCGGCGACTCTCCGGCGAACAGTCGCGCGAGCTCGCCGAAGTAGAACGGGTCACGTAGGATCTCCGCGAACACGCCGAGCGTGACGATGCCGTCGACGACGACGGCCTCGACCAGGACGGTACCGACCGGGTAATAAAAGGCGACGACGAGCAGGGCGCTCGTCACGACCGCGAGCGCGGTCAGTAGGCGCCCTTCGACGCGGTTGACGATTCCGGCGACGCTCACGGGACCCTCAGTTGCCGGCGAACTGTCGCTCCCACTCGGAGATCCACTCACTGACGGAGCCTTGCAGCTCCTCGTACGTGAACGTCACTGGGTCGGCAGGCTCCTGTGCGAGGTCGGCGTAGTCGTCCGGCAGCTCGGCGGAGTCGGTCGCGGGGAAGGCGACGTTTCGCTCGGCGATCTCGCCTTGGACCGCGGGTTCGAGCATGAACGACATGAACTCGCGGGCGAGGTCGGGGTGGTCTGCGTCGGTGAAGACGGCCATTCCCTCGGGGTTTGCGTACGCCTGATCGTTCAAGAATCGGATCTGATGCTCGTCGAGGTCTGCGCCCTCCATATTGGCGAACACCTGATCGGTGGAGTAGGAGACGACCATCGGGGCCTCGCCCTCGCTCCACGCGCTGTAGGAATCGCTCCACGAGCCGAGCACGCGAACGTCGTTGTCCTGGAGGTCCGCCCAATAATCGAGGTAATCGTACTCGGTCTCGCCGTCCTCGCCGTCGACGACACCGTCGTCCCCGTCGCCGAACTGGTGGATCGTGTGTAACAGGAACGCGCGGCCGGTCGTTGACGCGCCGGGGTTCTGCGCGATGAGCGCGCCGGTGTGCTCGTCGTCGAGAAGTCCGTCGAACGTCTCGGGCGCCTCCGTCTGGGTGCCGTCGTACACCAGGCTGATGTAACCGGTATCGAACGGGACGGCGCGGTCGAACGGATCGAAGCGGAGCCCCTCTCGAACGTCGTCGAGCCCGTCGATATCGCCCGCCTCAGCGAAGAGCCCGTCGTCGAGCTCGTCGTCGATCCGAACCAGGTCGTCGGTGTTGAACCCGACGTAGGCGTCGGCGTCGATTCCCGCGCCCGACTGCTCTCGCTCGATGTAGTGGTTGATTTCGTTGTCCGGGGTCGCCCACTCCAGCTCCGCGTCGAACCGGCTCTCGAACTCGTCTTTGAGCCACTCACCCGGGCTCACCGAGGGTGCGTCGATGAAGGAGTCGTACGTCGCGACCGTCAGCGTGGGCGTCTCTTCCGTGGAGTCATCATCGGACTCGTCGCCGTCGTCGGCCGCGTCTCCGTCGTCACCGGCGCCGTCGTCGACATCGTCATCGCCGGGACTGTCATCGGTCTGTTCGGCGCTACAGCCCGCGAGCGCAACCGCAGCCGCTACGCCGCTGACCGTCAGGAACCGTCGCCTCGTCGGTCGGTGAGCCGTCTGCGTGCTACCTCGCCGAGCTGTCGCGGTCTCATCGTCTGTCATTACTTGGTTGTTGTACCCAGTAGTTACATAAGGGATCCGTGTCGGACCGAGTCGGCGATGTCGGTGGTCCCTCGGGTTGGCGTCAGTAGCGGAACGGTACCGGCCACCGGCGCCTGTCCGGCTATCACCGGCGATAGCGTCGTCGACACCGATTTATTCCCCCACGGGTTCGGTACCTGCATGAACGATGACTCGGCAGGAACATCGACCGAAGTCAGTCGGCGTCGACTGCTCGCAGGTGGCGCAAGCGTCGCTACAGTCGGGCTTGCCGGCTGTTTAGGTACCCGCGACGGCGAGGTACCGAAGCCGACGGTCACGAGCGATCGGATCGACGACGGCTGGCGGCTCATCGAAGAGTCCACAGGCGCCGTCTTCGAGGAGTCGTACGGCCCGGTGACGGTCCGAGCGCTCGAATCGACAGAGGTGTACGAGTACGTCGACGTCGCCGAGGCGATCGCGGAGACGTTCGACGCCGACGGCTCTCCGGTTGTTTTTTTCGCGACGCGAATCGACCTCCGACCGGCGCTCGACAGCCTCCCCGGTGGGATCGTTCGAGAGCGACTGATGGCACAAGTGGAGGTCGCTGCGGCCAGCGCGTTCCACACCCAACTCCGCGAGAGCGGTATCGAGAACATCGAGGTCGTTGACGAGGGGACCACGACGGTGACGGGCGGCCACACGGCGACCGCGTGGGTGCTCGAAGGCGAGTTCGCGTTCGACGGCGACGTTCCACTCCCCGACGGCTCGACGGGCGACCTCAGCGAGCCCGTGGAGGTCCGGGCCAGACTCGCCGTCTGGCACGACGGCACCGACGTGCTCGTCGCCGGCGGGGCGTTTCCGACGGAGCCGCTCTCCTCGGTCATCGACGATGCAGTCCCGGATCCCCTCGACGGCGATGAAGTGCTCGAAGAGGTCACGGACGAAGAGACGAGGGAAACGCTCGCGACCGATTCCGATACCTTCGACGAAGAGATATCGGCGCTCATCGTCTCCGTAGAGTGACGGCCGGCTGGAGAGTGACTGACGGCTGGAGAGTGGCTGACGGCCGGCTGGAGGGCCCGGAACCGACCGCTTTAATCGCCGCCCGCGACTCGAATCCGGTATGAGCCACTTTCCCGAGTTCGAGGTGATCCCCGCCGTCGACGTGCAGGACGGCGAGGTCGTTCAGCTGGTCGGCGGCGAGCGCGGCACCGGTAAGCGGTACGGCGACCCCGTCGCGGCCGCCGAACGTTGGATCGAAGCGGGGGCGTCGACGCTCCACCTTGTCGACCTCGATGGCGCCTTCGAGGGTGAGCGCGTCAACGCCGAGGCGATCGAGACGGTCGTCGAGAGCGTTCCCGACGCGGTCGGCCTCCAGCTCGGCGGCGGCATCCGGACCGCCGAGGGCGCCCGCAACCTTCTCGAACTGGGGCTCGATCGCGTGATTCTCGGCACCGCAGCGGTCGAGACGCCCGAGATCGTCTCCGAGATCGACGAGACACATTCTGGCAGCGTCGTCGTCAGCCTCGACGCGAAGGACGGTGAGGTCGTCGTCTCGGGATGGACAGAGGGGACCGGTCTCGATCCGGCCGCGGCCGCAGCCCGATACGAGGAGCTGGGCGCGGGTGCGATCCTCTTTACGAACGTCGACGTGGAGGGGCAGCTAGAGGGGATCGACCGCGAGGCGGTTCAGGCGGTCGTCGACGCGGTCGATATCCCGGTTATCGCCTCCGGCGGCGTCGCGAGCGTCGACGACGTGGTCGCGTTGAAGCGAGCCGGCGCGGCCGCCGTCGTCGTTGGCACCGCCCTGTATGAAGGTCGGTTCACGCTTCGGGAGGCGCAGGCCGTGGCGGACGAGGCGTCGGCGGAGTAGCGGACCTCCCCGATCGACGAGGCACCGGAGTGACGTTTAACACCTCGGGCGACGTGATACGCGTATACGTACCACATTATGAGAGCCGCTATCGCTGACAGGCGTCGGCATCGCGTCGAGAGGGTCGGTCGGTGAGCGCCGAGCGCGCGACCGAACGGCTCGTCCGCGCCCGCGAGTACACCGATGAGTCGGGACACGCGACCGCGGAAGTCGTCTCGGAGCCGTACGCCGAAGACGACCGCCTCCACGTCCCGATAGCGGTGCTGACGACCGGGGAGCGGNACACGTTGACGTTTCAGCTCCCCCGAACGTGGGAGACCGACGATCCGGTCGTCCGTCTCGTTGAGGAGGTCGGTTACGGGCCCGGTGGCGTCGAGATGCTCGTCGGCGAGCGGTTCCCGGTCGATCTCAGTGGCGACGCGCCGCGACCGGCCTTCGACGTCGACGCGGAGTCCGCAGAGACGGCCGACGACGAGTCGACCAGTGTGAGGACCGTCATCCGCGCGGTCGACACCGTCTTCCCCGTGGTGAGGCGACGCTTCGGTCGGACTGCCCGGTACGGTGCCGCCCTGACCGCGTTCGGGAGCGTCGTGGCCGTCGGCGCGCTCGTCGCGGCAACGGTGACGTACGCGGTCGTTCTCGCCGGGCTGCTCGCCGTGACGGCCGCCGGGTGGCTCGGCGGGATCGGAACTGCCGCGTTACTCGTGGGCGTGGCCGCCGCGGGGGTTGTTGGCGCGCGACTGCGATCACGGAGATACGGGAGCGTGGCGACAGCCTCACGCCCTCACGGCGGCCGGTCCGAACTGCTCCGAAACCGGTGAGTCACTCGGCAGGGCTCGTTTCGCCGGTCTCGTCTCCGGCGATGCCGCCGTCGCCATCCGCGTCAGGGCGCTCCCGCTGAACGACGAGCACGGGGCCGAGGAACCGCTCCGCGACCTGTTCCGCGGGCATACCGAAGACGAACGTGGTGACCGTCGGGTCCGTCTCGCCCATAACGACCGCGTCGTGCGTCTCGCCGTGTTGTGCGATGGCGTCGATGGCGGTCTGTTCCGTCGGTGTTTCGATGAGGGTGTCGATGCTGGCCGGATCCATCCCGCGGTCGACGAGGTCGTCCCGGACCGCTCCCAGTAGCGACTCCGCGTGGTCTTCCGCCTCGTCGTCGCCGAGGATGTGATACAGCGTCACGTCGATGTCGGTGCCGGCGAACAGTCCGGCGACGAGCCGGGTGTTCCGGCCGATGCCGACGGTGCCGCGCACGGCGACGAGCACGGAATTGAGCTGTTCGACACTGTTCGGTACCAACACCGCGAGACACTCGTACTCGTAGATGAGCCGGTTGATCGTCGTCTGTTCGTCGTGCGTGAAGACGAGCCGCGTCTCGGTGGTCGCCCCCGCGTTGCTGAGGGTGTCGGCGTAGACGGTGAGCTTCTTCATCGCTTTCTCGCCGAACTGGTCGCGAGCCTGTTCGGTCGCCGTCTGTTCGGGAAGGACGTGGTAGCCGAGCAGCACGACGTTTGCGTTGGCGAGGAGGTCCGGAATGCCGACCGGAAGCGTTTCGCCCTCCAGCACTTCGAGCGGGACTAGGACCGTCGGTCGATCAGAGACCGTTTCGGCTCCGCTACGATCCGCGCCTGCATCTGGTTCGCGTCCGCCGTCAGTCATCGGCTGTCCGTCCGTCGTCAGCGTGTGTGGTGGTGTCATGTCAGAAATCCCCTTTGAGTTCGACGTCTGTCGCGTAGTAGCGATACCAGCCGTAGCTCACCGCCATCACGACCGCGCCGATAATAATCGACGCCGGCTGCATGAACGCGATGAGCGCGAAGCTCGCGACCGCACCAACGCCCGCGACTGCGAAGCCGGCCGGACAGCGGAACGTGGGCGTGTACCAGTCGGGCTGCTCGCGACGAAGCTGGATCAGCGCAACGCAGATCAGTCCGTACATCACGAGGTGGAGAAAGGAGGCGACCTCCGCGAGCAGCTCCACCTGTCCGGTCGCGGTGAGCACGACGATCGGTCCCCCCGCAAGCCCCAATGCGACGTGTGGCGTCCCGTATTTGAGGTTGATTTTACTCGCCCGCTCGGGGATGAGGTCGTCTCGACTCACCGCGAACACCGCCCGCGACGCGCTCAATATCGACGCGTTAGCGCTAGAAAACGTCGCCAGCAGCCCCGCGATGACGATGGCGAGCGCACCGGGGAAGCCGACGAACTCGCGAGCGACTTCGACCATCGCCGTCTCGCCGAACTCGCCGAGCCGAGCGCTGCCGAACGCGCTCGTCGCGACGAAGATGGTGACGACGTAGAAGACGCCGACGAGGATGACCGAGCCGACCATCGCCAGCGGAAGGTTCCGGGACGGCTCTTTGATGTCGCCGGCGACCGTCGCGACCTGCGCGAAGCCGAGATACGAGGTGAACACGAGCGCGGCGGTCTGAAGCACCGGAAGCATCCCGCCGGGCGGGAAGAAGCGCTCCGGCGTGCTCTCGGTCCCGAACACGCCGAGCGCGTCGAGGCTCCCGTAGCTCAGAAACAGGCTGAGGATGACCAGAAGCAGTATCACGATACCGTTCTGGAGCGAGGCCGTGTTCTCGGTCCCGAAGAGGCTGAGCACGGTGAGTCCGATCCCGAACGCGACGCCGAGCGGGACGGCGGGGCTGATCGGTAAGGCGATGCCGGCTTCGAGGAACACCTGCCCGGCGTAGCTGCCGAGGCCGACGAGGTAGAACGCGGAGGCGAACACGAGTCCGAGCCAGAGCCCGAGTCCGACGATCGCGCCCGGGCCGGTCCCAAGCCCCCGGGAAATGAAGAAGTAGCCGCCGCCGCTGCGTGGCATCGCGGTGGCGAGCTCGGAGGTCGGGAGCGCGACGAGCAGCGCCACAACCGCGCCGATCGCGAACGAAAGCGCCGCCGCCGGACCGGCGTTTTCGGCTGCGAGACCCGGAAACACGAAGATCCCCGCACCGATCATCGTCCCGATACCGATCGCGAGGCCGCCGACGAGGCCGATCGTTCGTTCGAGCTCTCCCTCCCCCTGATCGGTGTCGTGTTCGATCGGTGGCTCCGAGGAGTCGGGAGGCGATACTGGCGGATCGGTCGGTTGCGCCGGGGAATCGGCCGGACGTGTCGAGGATTCGTCCGGCGGTCCACCGTCGGATACCATACGAGTGTGTCACGTCGGTGGGATAAAATAGGCACCGCCCGCAACGGCCTTAAGAGTCCCCGACGACCGACCCGTATGAGCGAACACGAGCGAACGGCGGCCGTTGCTCGCGAGACCGCGGAGACGACGATCGATCTCACCCTCGCGATCGACGGCGACGGCGACAGCGAAATCGATACCGGGATCGGTTTTTACGACCACATGCTCGAAGCGTTCGCCAAGCACGGTCTCTTCGACCTGACGGTGCAGTGCGACGGCGACCTGGAGATCGACGACCACCACACCGTCGAGGACGTGGCGATCTGTCTCGGCGAGGCGTTCGACGAGGCGCTCGGCGACAAGCGGGGCATCCGGCGATACGCCGACCGCCGCGTCCCGCTCGACGAGGCGGTCGCGAGCGTCGTCGTCGACGTGGCCGGCCGTCCGTACTACGAGTTCTCTGGCGAGTTCTCACAGGAGTCGATCGGCGGGTTCACCAGCGTCATGGCCGACCACTTCGCGCTCTCGCTCGCACAGAACGCGGGGCTCACCCTACACGCCGAGGTCGAGACCGGCGATAACGCCCACCACGAGGTCGAGGCCCTATTTAAGGCGCTCGCGCGCGCCCTCGACGACGCGACGCGGCTCGACGAGCGGCGAAGCGACACGCCGAGCACGAAAGGCGAGTTGTGAACCGCACCGGGTATATATAAAATAAGTGCGGTGGCGCGCGCCGGTGAACGGCCGCCACCGGCGGCCGTGAGCCGAGCGCGAGGGAGTCGCGAACGGAGTGAGCGACGAGGCTGGGGAGGTGGAGGCCGGAGAGGTGGAGGCCGGAGAGGTGTGAGGCGTTCATGCCGTACGGGATCGGGGTCGGCCGAAACACTGAGTCTTCGGTAGTCGCGACCGGGATGAGACCGAACACGCCGACCCCCTCCTCCGCCGATCGCTTTTACCCGTGCGAACCGTAACCACACCTGACAGCGATGGACCTCCACTGTGAGGGCTGTGCCGGCTGCTGTGTCGACTGGCGACCGCTGAACCCGGACACCGCGGGCTCCGACCGAACCGGTCCCCGCCCTCCGCTCGACGACGTGTATGGCCTCGCACCGCTCACTCGCGACGAGATCGCGCGGTTCGTCGACGACGGCCTCGGCGACGTTCTCGTCCCGCGGCTGTTCGAGCCCGCCGAGCGCGACGATAGCGTGACCGTTGACGGCCTTCGACTGGCCGCCGCCGGCGACCGTCCCGTCTTCGTGGTCGGCCTCCGGAAGCCGCCGAAACCGGTCGCGCCGGTCGGCACCGACGAACCGCGCTGGCTCGACGCCTGCGTCTTCCTCGATCCGACGACGCTCCAGTGCCGGATCCACGACACGGAGCAGTACCCACAGACCTGTGCAACCTACCCCGGCCACAATCTCGCGCTCGACGCGGAGACCGAATGCGAGCGCGTCGAGGCCGCCGGCGGCGGCGACCGGCTGCTCGACGACGAGCCGCCCGCTGACCTCCCCGCCCCGGCGTTCGGCCCACAAGCCCTCGGGTCGACGGTGTTCGCGTATCCCGATGGCGACGAACTCGACGGAGTCGTCGATCGGCTTCTCGAAGGTGAAGCGACTCCAGACGACCGCGCCCGGTTCGTCGGCGCTGCCGTCGGCTCTCACGCGGGCTCGCTCTCGGTCGATCGAGACCGGATGAGGGCCGCCCGTGAACAGGCCCGTAGCGCTGACTCGTGGGCGGGAACAGCGATTCGAGAGTGGACCGAACGCACCGCCGCAGACGGAGAGGCAGTCGGTGGCGGCGCCGAAATGCAAGGCGAACTGACCCGCGAACTGGAGGACAGCGTCGGCGCGCCGGGGACCCCGGGATGGGAGACCGGTGGCTGACTGCTAAGGATGGGAGACCGGTGGCTGATCCTTTGGGGTTTCGCGCACGCGCGCGATGGGTTCAACCGTCTTCGAGCCCATAATTTGGTATGAGAGACCGTGAGACTAGCGAGAAGAGTCGCTCCGTCGAGTACGACCGCGTCGACGTGTCCGTGCTCGTCATCGGCGCCGGCGCGGCCGGGGCGAGAGCCGCAATCGAACTCGCCGAACGCGGCGTCGAGGACCTGCTGGTGATCGGGAAGCGCGGCCACGGCGACGCCCACACGACGTGGGCCCGCGGCGGGATCAACGGGGCGCTCGGAACGCACGACCCGGAGGACTCACCGGCGATTCACGCGGCCGACACGCTCAACGAGGGACACTTCCTCAACCATCCCGAGAAGGTCGAGACGGTGACCGAACAGATGCCCGACCGGCTCCGAGAGCTCGACGAGTGGGGGATGGAGTACTCGCGGACCGACGACGGACGGATCGATCAGCGGTTCTTCGGGGCCCAGTCGTTCCGGCGGACCGCCTTCGCCGGCGATCACACCGGCGAATCGATGCTAAACGCGCTCGTCGACCGCGCGCGGGAGCTTTCGGTCCCGTACCGCGAGAACGTCATGATCACCAAACTCGTCTCCGACGGCGACCGCGCCTATGGCGCGGTCGGATTCGACATGGACACCGGAGAGTACGTGCTGTTCAACGCGGGACAGACCATACTCGCCGCCGGGGGACACGCAGCGGTCTACAACCGCCACACCTCCCGGGACGACGAGAACAACGGCGACGGGGCGGCGCTCGCGTACGAGGCCGGCGCGTCGCTGATGGATATGGAGTTCGTGCAGTTCCACCCGACCGGGATGGCCGTCGACGAGGAGGATCCCGAGTGGGCGCCGTGGAGCGGGCGGCTCGTCACCGAGGCCGTCCGCGGCGAGGGCGGTCGCCTGTTCAACGCTGACGGCGAGCGGTTCATGGAGCGATACTCGCCGGATCAGATGGAGTTGGACGCCCGCGACGTGGTGGCCCGCGCCATCGCACAGGAGGTCGCGGAGGGTCGGGGGACCGAGAACGGAGCCGTCTATCTCGACATCTCCCACCGCGACGCCGACTTCATCCGCGAACGCCTCCCGCGGATGTACGAGCGGTTCGCGGAGCTCGGCGTCGACATGGCTGCAGAGCCGGTCGAGGTCGCTCCGACGTCCCATTACGGGATGGGAGGCGTCGCCGTCGACGATGACGGAGCGACGAGTGTCGACCGCCTGTTCGCCATCGGCGAGACGATGGCTGGGGTCCACGGCGCGAACCGGCTCGGCGGGAACTCGCTGGCCGAGACCGTCGCGTTCGGCGTCGTCGCGGGCGAACGCGTCGCCGAACGGAACACCGGAGCCGGCGACGTTCCGGATCGGCTCCTCGAGACGGTCGTCGAGCCGCACTTCCGTACCCTAACTGAGACCGCCGGCCGGAGTGGTGAACGCGAGGTGGAGACGGTGATCACGGAGCTACGGCAGCTGATGTGGGATCACGCCGGGATCCTTCGCGACGAGCCGTCGCTTCGCAAGGGGCTCGACGCGCTCGTCGATCTGCGTGGAAAGGCGAAAGACGTCGACATCGGTCCGGTGACGAGCGAGTCGTTCGAGCTCGCAATCGACCTCGGGTTCATGCTCACGGCCGCGGAGGCGGTCTTACGCGGCGCGCTCGAACGGACCGAGTCGCGGGGTGCACACTACCGTACCGATCACCCGAAGACCGACCCGGACTGGCGGCGCAACATCTACTTCGACGCCGCCCACATCGGCGGGATGGCTTCTCGTACCGGATCGATTCCGAGACCGAGCGACCGCGTTCAGACGGCTCTCGACGAGGGACACGAGCTGAACTACCACCAGTTGGAGTGAGCGGGTCGGGAGGCGCATCGGTCAGGATCCACCGCGTTTCCGATACCAGACTCGCTCACCGACCGGGGACTCATCCTCACCGATCGGGAGCCGGCTCACGAACAGGTCGCGAACCGCGAGCGTGACGGTGAGATCGACGGATTCGGAGTCGTCGCCGTCGCCGGCCGGCCGAACCGTCACGACGCAGTGACCGTCTCGCTCGCCCGTCGATTCGATCACCCCGACCGACCAGCGATCGACGTGGTGAGACGGCTCACGGGCGTGGATTCGGTCGTGGTTCACGGCCGCCACACTCCCTGTCGACGGTCGAGCCACGCGACGACGACGACGTGTGGAAGCGTCATGGCCGCGATAGCGACGAGCGATACGCCGAGCAGATCACCGGGCGCTGCGACCCCAGAGGGGACCGCGAGCCCGACCGCGGCGACGACGGTGAACCCGGCGAGCGTAAGCGGCGCGGCGTCGCGCGCGAAGCGTTTGAGAGCCCCCTGAACGTCGCCGGCGCCGACCGCGTCCGCGGCGTACCGATCGACGAGCACGAGCCGGCCGACGTGTCTGAGCGCGTGCCAGAGCGCGAAGTACACCCCGATCGCAAACACCGGTGCAGCCAGCAGGAACCACGCCCAGAGAACGCCGACCTCGCCGATGTCGCGGAGCCAGCCGCGCCGAGAGGCTCCGCCCCGGACCCGCACGTAGCCCAGCCCGGCCGACAGCAGCGTCGAGACGACCATGACCGCGCCGACCGCGAGCCGCGTTTCGGGCGTGAACACGGGGGCGACCGCGGCCGCCGCCGCACCCGCGTCGACGACGAACAGCCCGACCATCCACTCCGCGACCAACCGGTACTCGGCCGGGTGTCCGAGAAGCGGCACGCCCATCGGGAGCCCGCCGCGAACGATGAGACTCAGCCAGCGCTCCGCCGACGTGGGACGGTGTTCGACGCCAGCGACGACGAGCGCCGCCACGTCGCCCTGCCCCCAGTGGAGCCACGTGAGCGCGATGAACCCGACGAACGCGGCGACGGGAGCGACGAAGAAGGCGACGACGACAGCGCCGCCCAGTATCGCGTACACGAGTGAGACGACGGCGATCGACCGACCGAGCGATATCTCGGTGGCGGCCCGCAGGGGGACGAGGTGGTCGACCGCACCGTGTGCCATTCCGATCACGAGCGTTCCGAGCGCAAACGTCGCGACGCCGAGCTCGACCGGAAACAGAGGGGTCACCGCGCCAACCGGGAGTAGCGCCGCGAGCGCGAGCGCCGGGTAGAGCGCGAACCACCGGTCGACGTTCGATCGCGCCTTCGAACCGTGGTCGGCGCTATCGCTGCCGTCGACGCTATCAGCCGCCGTCATCCGCTCCGTCGCGTCGGCTCCCGTGGTTGTCTCAGTCATCGACCGGATCCGGATCAAGCTCTCGGTCAGAATCCGTTCCGGCATCCGGCTCAGTCGGCTCGCGACCGTTCTTCGCAGGGTCGAGCAGGTCCACGGGCGAGGCGCTAGCCGTCCGCCGGTCGTTCCAGTCGAGCACCCACTCGAACAACACGAGCCCGTTGATCGTCATCAGCCCGGCCGCGGTGAAAAACAGCATCTCCTCGATGGGGAGCCCGAGGACGGCGACTCCCGTCGTGTACTCCGCGGAGATGACCCACGTCCCCATTTCGATGGCGATCCGGTCGACGATCCAGAAGTACATCGCCGGCAGCAGCGTCGCCGAGAGCCACACACGGGGCGTCCGAGCGAGGTAGCCGCCGCCGACACTCCACTGGAGCGCGAGGACCGGGCCGACCCACGCGATCAGCCCACCGAGGTAGAGGAACGAAGCGTCGCGCAAGACGAGCCAGATCCCGACCGGGACCATCGCGAGCCCGAACGCGACTCCCGCAATTCGGGGTGCGTACTCAAAGTCCCCGTCACGAAACGTCGGATCGAAGCCGATCAGATGGAGCGTGAAGGCGACGATGAGCGTCTGGATCGCGAAGTAGAGGTACTCACCGAGGGGGATCGACAGCGCCCGGACGAGCACCGCCCCGTCCCCGTACCACCACGCCCCGCGACGGATCATGTAGCTGATCCACGGCGTCGTGTACGCGTACGCGATGGCGACGAGAATCGCAATTCCGGCCGTCGCCCGCCGTCGCCGAACCGTATCGTACCGCGGCGCGAGGTACCACAGCACCGCCAACAGCGGGAAGCTGAAGACGAGATGGAACTGTAAGTACGTCAGGGTAGGGATCATCGAACCACCCCGGCGGAGGTGTCCATGGCTCGGAGTTGGCTCCGATCCCGATTAAGCGTTTATTTGTCCGACGACAGGATATCGTGGCCTTCTAACACCGTTCCGAGCCGGAACATCGAGGCGACGACCGTGTCACAGACGGGTCTGACCGCATCTTTCGGCGCGAATCCGACCGCGAGTCCCGCGACCTCCAACATCGGGAGATCGTTCGCGCCGTCGCCGATAGCGACCGTTTCGGCCATCGGAATCCCGAGGTCTGCAGCGAGGTCGGCGAGCGCGTCGTCTTTCGTCCCCTCGATGAGCGGCCCCTCGGCCTCGCCGGTGAGCGCGCCGCCGGACACCGGGAGCCGATTGGCGACGATCGTGTCGGCCTCGACGCCCTCCTTGGCGAGAGCGCGCTCAACGCCCCGATCGAAGCCGCCTGTAAGCACGGCGACATGGTGGCCGTCCGCCTGTAGTCGCTCGATCAGATCGCCCGCGCCCGGTCGAAGTGTCACCTCGTCGAACGCGGCGGCGACCGCCTCTTCCGAGAGCCCGCCGAGCAGCTCCGCCCGCTGGTAGAGGCTCTCAGCGTAGCTGATCTCGTCGTTCATCGCCCGCTCCGTGATTTCCGCCACCTCGGCGGCGACCCCCGCTCGCTCGGCGAGGAGGACCGTCATCTCGGAGTCTGAGAGGGTTCCGTCGAAGTCGAACGCGATGAGGCTCATGAGAGACCGTTCGTCGCGGAAGGGTATTTAACCGCGTGATCGCGGACGCGCCGGATATTTCGATGAGCCGGATATTTCGATGAGCCGGTCAGCCGTCTCAAGGGGATTTTTCACCCTCCGCCGCCGTCCGTCCACATGAACCGTGCCAGTCTCGACGTTGACGACCTGCTGAAGCTGATTCTCGTGCTCGTGGTCGTGTGGCTTCTCTTGGAGATCCTCGGGATCGCGTTACAGCTTACCTCGATGGTGTTCGACGCGCTGCCGATGGTGCTCGCGGTCGCGATCGTCGTGTTGATCGCCTTACGGCTCACGGATCGGATCTGACCGGTGTTCAGCCTCAACGTCCCGCTACCGCCGGCTGTCGAAAATATCGCGGCCGATCTCCACCCGAAGCTCACGGGTTTCAAGCGGCTTCGCGAACGACAGACCCTCGTCTGCAAGCGGTTCGGTGTCGACGACGTCAGTTCCGGTGAGCCGGACCGACCGCGTCCGACTAAATCCCAAGCGGTCGAGACGCTGTACACGGATCTCCGCGGACTGCTGTCGGGAACCGTCCCGTTCGAGGTGGCGGTGACCGGGATCGACACTTTCGACACCCCCGTGTCCGGCGCCGGACCGGTCGTGTATCTCACCGTCGAGAGCGACGAACTCGTTCGGCTTCATCGACGCCTCTGTGCGGCCTACGACGCGATCGATGGGATCGAAGGCGACGACTACGTCCCGCACGTCACGCTGGCGCGAGGTGGGGAGCCAGAGGCAGTTCGTGAGGCCGTCACCCGAATCCGCGGCGTCGACATCGAGTCGATCCGGTGGCGAGTCCACGCGCTCGATCTGTACGATCCGGAGTTCCGTGAGGTAGCGGCGACGATCGAATTATGAGGGAGTACCTCCCTGGAAGCCTCGATCGATTGCGGTTCCAGTGGCCGGCGACGCGGGGGCTGACGCGAAGTTAACTACTGGCCAGTATCGGTGTTTGCGGCAACTATCCCGCCGATAGCGCCGAAAACGGCGGGAAATAGGACCCCGGCTAAGAGGATCGACGGGAGGAGATCCGGTTGCCCGCTAAAGCTGCTACCGAGCGCCTCCGTCGAGACGCGGAACACCAGCGTGCCGATGACCGACAGCGCCAGGTACGGGAGAACGACGAACACGCCGGCAACCGCGCCGTCAGTCGTCTCGGTGACGCCCTGTGAACGTCCGACGGCGAGCCCGGAACCGATCAGTAGGGCCACCGGGATCAGGTACAGAAGCGGTGTGAACCCGTCACCGCCGATGAACGACATCGCGCTCGACCCGCCGAATCCGAGGAAGTCGGCCGCGATGATGGTGTCGACGAAGTGACTGTTGAAAAACACCCACCCGATGAATTCGATGCCGCCACCGCCGTCGCCGACGCCCTCAGAGATCTCGCCCAGTTCGGTGTTCTGAATCCGAGCGAGAACGACGACGGCTGTAAGCACGTAGCAGGCTATCCAAGCGGCGGCACCGGCGATGACACCCTCAACGAGCGGGAGGGTGTCGGAATCAAATGTTAATGAGATGTCTACTTGTTGGGTGCACATTAAAAGAAATTTTCCACACGTGGATCGCTGCTAGCTCGGTGACCACGTGATGGGACTCGACGACGGTATCGAGCACACACCGGGGATCGCCGTCGCGCTCTGATGACGGGTGCGCTGCCCGTCGGGTGACGCCTCCAGCAGGTCTCTGCGGTGCCGGCGACCGCGGTCGGCTCCCGTCCGTCTCAGCGCTCGCGGATCCGCATCGGCACCGGGTGGTCGGGATGCATCGTCAGCGAGCCGCGCAGGGAGAGCTCCGGACCCTCGTAGTCGAGCTCGTACTGCGAGCAGACGCTCGCGAGGATGAGCTTCGCTTCCAACAGCGAGAACGCTTTCCCGATGCAGTGGCGCGGGCCGCCGCCGAACGGGAAGTATGCGAATCGAGGGCGTTCGCTCCGCCGCTTTGGCGTCCAGCGATCGGGATCGAACGTCTCGGGGTCGTCGTACCATCGCGATGAGCGGTGGATCACCCACTGCGGGAGCATCAGCGCGGAGCCCCCTGGAATCCGGTAGCCGCCGAGTTTGACGTCGAGCTTCGGCTCACGGAACATGGTGTAAACCGGTGGATACAGCCGCATCGACTCGTTGAGGACGCGATCGGTGTACGTCATCTCTCGGACGTCCGCGGCGGTCGGAGAACCGCCGGTGGCGGTCGCGTCGTCCGCTGTCCGACCACCCTCGGTCGCCGCCTCGGCCTCCGCCTCGACTCGTTTGCGGACTTCCGGATGATTGGAGAGGAGGTAGAAGGTGTACGTCAGCGTGAGCGCTGTGGTGTCGTGGCCGGCGAGCAGCATCGTGACCAGCTCGTCTCGGAGGTTCGAGTCGGTCTGCTCGCCTCGGTCGCGGGCGCGGAGGAGCACTGAAAGGAGGTCCATCGGCATCTCGCCGGTCGGGTCACCGGGAGGGCCGCGGACCGCAGTCCCCCGCTCACCGGCCGGGTCGACCGCTGGGTCGCGTTCGGTCCCCGTGCGGCGATCGACGATGTCGTCGATCACGGCTTCGAGGGTGGCGATAGCGGCGTCGAACTCGCGGTTCTCCCGAGTCGGTACCCAGTTCGGGATCAGGAAACGACGCGGGTCCGGCTCGAATCGCGCGCCGAGCGGCTCCAGCTTCTCTTGAACCGTCTTCACCTCCTCGTCGGTGATGTCGGCGCCGAACATCGCGGAGACGATGATCTTGACCGTGAGCCGTGCGACCTCCAGCTGGATGTCGACCACCTCGCCGTTCGCCCAGTCGGCGAGTTGCGACTCCGTGTGACCGACCATCGTGCTGTCGAGCGCGGCGATACGCTGGTTGTGAAACGAGGGGTTCGCCAACGTGCGCTGGCGCTGCCACGTCTCCCCCTCGCTTAACAGGAGTCCCTCGCCGAGCAGGGTCCCCATCGCGTCGTCGCCGAACTGCGGTTTACGGTACCGTTCGGCGTCGGAAACGAGCACGCGCTCGATGTCAGTGGGGTTCGTGAGCATATACGTCTCGCGCGGGCCGAGATCGAAGCGGATCACGTCGCCGTAGCTGTCGGCGACTACACGCATGAACGAAAACGGGTCGGCGGCGTACTGGCGACCGTTGCCGAAGAGGGGGTCGCCGATGGGGCCGGGCGGCGTCACGGACATGTATAATTAGAGGGTCTCATCGGGGTTAAACGTTCGGCGGCCCGGCGAAGCGATTATCAGTCGAGGCGAAAAAACAGCGCCTCGATGAACGGCCGGCGCGTCGCTCAGAGACGGTCACAGCTCCTCGGCGAGCGGCGTCCGCGGCGCAGGCTCGCGCTGGGCGTCGCCGGACTCGTGACGGCGGCATCGCTCGGATTCCTACTCGGGAGCGATACCGTCTTTTCGGCTAACTGGATCGCGGTCGGGCTCGGCGTCGCCTTCGCGGGCGGAGCGGCCGGCGCGGGGATCGGTCCGACCGGTGCCGCGCTGTGGGTTCTCGGATTCTGGTGGTCGGCGTTCCCGCCGACTGTCGGGTACCTCACCGGAGAGTGGGCGTCAGTCTCGCGGTACACCTATCCGCGTATGCTCGATTACGCACACGGCTCGGCCCGTGCTGAGGCGATGGGTGGGCTCGAACAAGGCGTCCAAGTCGGGATCCTGTTCGTCGTCGTTCTCGGGACGGTCGGCTATCTCGCCGGACTCGGTGCATCGGGACTGTGGCGAGCGTGGCAACGACGGTGACCGACGAGAATGGTTCGTCGGAGCGAGCGGGTTCGTTTCCCGGAGCGTTCAAACGCGTTCGGCGGCTACGGAGATTCGAGCATCGATGAACGCCGACGCCGTGCGCGAGCGGGCCGCAAATCTCCCGACCGAGCCCGGGGTCTACCAGTTCCGGGCCGACGAGACGACACTGTACGTCGGGAAAGCGGTCGATATCCGGGACCGCGTGCGTTCATACGCAGACCCGCGCTCCGGGCGCATTCGCGGGATGGTCGGGCGAGCCGACCGGATCGAGTTCGCGGTGACGGACACGGAGACGCAGGCGCTCCTCCTCGAAGCAAACCTGATAAAACGGCTCCAGCCACGGTACAACGTCCGGCTGAAAGACGACAAATCGTACCCGCTGGTCGCCTTTTCGGACCATCTGGTCCCGCGGATCGAGGTGACTCGGGACCCGGAAGAAGGCGCAGTCGCGTACGGCCCGTTCACGAGTAAGGGACGCGTCGAGACCGTCGTGAAGGCGATCCGGGACGAGTACCGGCTCCGCGGCTGTTCGGACCACAAGTACGCGAACCGCGACCGCCCGTGTCTCGACTACGAGATGGGGATCTGCTCGGCCCCCTGCACCGGCGAGATCGACCCCGAAAGCTACGCCGAGGACGTTGCGGCCGCCCGCCGCTTCTTCGAGGGAGAGACCGGGGTTCTCGCCGACCCGCTCCGGCGGCGGATGGAGGCCGCCGCGGAGCGCGCCGAATTCGAGCGCGCCGCGAACCTCCGGGATCGGTTGGAGGCGGTCGAGGCGTTCCACGGCGACGGCGGCGAGGCGGTGAGCGGTCGGTCCGACGACCGGACCGTCGACGTGTTGGCGGCCGCCGTCGAGGGTGACGTCGCCCGCGTTGCACGGCTCCACAGCGAGCGTGGCCAGCTCGTCGATCGGAGTCGGCATCGGCTCGACGCGGCGGCCGGGACGGATGGTGAAAGAGGGACGGCCACGGCCGATCCCGACACGACCGACCCAGACGCCAACACCCCCGCGGCCGTGCTGTCGGCGTTCCTCACGCAGTACTACGCCGAGCGAGAGTTTCCCGACGCCGTCCTCCTCGCGGAACGCCCCTCGGATCCCGACGTCGTCGACTGGCTCGAAACCGAGGGCGTCGCCGTCCGCGTGCCCGGTGCAGGGCGCGAGGCGAAGCTGGTGGAGCTCGCCCTCAAAAACGCCCGCAAGCGCGGCGGTCGCGACGATCCGGTGGGCGCGCTCGGCGAGCGGCTCGGGGTCGGTCGGCCCGCGCGGATCGAGGGGTTCGACGTGAGCCACGCGTCGGGAACGGCGGTGGTCGGCTCCGACGTGTGTTTCGTCGACGGGAGCGCCGAGACGGCCGACTACCGGCGGAAGAAACTCACCGAGCGCAACGACGATTACGCCAACATGCGCGAGCTGATCCGGTGGCGCGCCGAGCGCGCCGTCGAGGGACGCGACGACCGACCCGACCCCGACCTCCTGTTGATCGACGGCGGTGAGGGGCAGCTCGGAGCCGCACGAGACGCGCTCGCGGAGACGGGGTGGGACGTGCCCGCTGTCGCGCTCGCGAAGGCCGAGGAGCTGGTCATCACCCCGGGGGGAACGCAACGCTGGCCCGACGACGCCCCCGAGCTCCACCTGCTCCAGCGGGTGCGCGACGAGGCGCATCGCTTCGCCGTCTCGTACCACCAGACCGTCCGCGACGAGGTGAAGACGGTGCTCGACGACGTGCCGGGTGTCGGTCCCCAGACCCGGCGGCGGCTGCTCCGGCGGTTCGGCTCCGTCGAGAGCGTCAGAGCCGCCTCCCGCGACGACCTCACAGACGTCGACGGGATCGGTGACGCGACCGCGAAAACGCTCCGCGATCGCTTATAAACGGGAGGGCAGAGCAGCGGTGATCAGTTATTCGGAGCTGCGGTATCGCCGCTGTCGGCCGACTCGTCCGCGCCGCCACCCGGCCCGGGATGTGCCACCCGAACCCGAGTGACCCGTGTCGCCGTCGCCCCCGTAACGGTGAGCGTCACGTTTCCGATCGCGACGTGGTCGCCCTCGGTCGGGAGCTGCCCGATCTGCTTGGTGATCAGGCCGGCGACGGTCTCGGCGCCGTCATCGCTCGGAAGGGCCAGCCCGAGCGTCTCGTTGAGGTGTGCAACGGTGGCCCACCCGCGGACGATCGCAGCGTCGGGCGCGACCACGTCGACGTGGTCGGTCTCCCACCGGCCTACCAGCTCGCCGACGACCTCCTCGACCACGTCCTCTAACGTCGCGATGCCGACGACCGCGCCGAACTCGTCGACGACGATCACCATTCGGACTCCGCTCGCGCGCATGTCAGCGAACAGTTCGTCTATCGGCTGTGTCTCGGGAACGAACGTCGGCTCGCGGAGCGCGCTGGCCAACGCCTCGCCTCGCTCGCTGGCGCCGATCGCGTCGCGAACGTCGACGATCCCGACCACGTCGTCGCGGTTCTCGCCGTAGATGGGTACCCGAGTGACGCCCTCGCTACCGGCGGTCGAAATGACATCTGCGGGCGTCGACGTGTCGGGAAGCGCGACCATGTCCGTTCGGGGGACCATCACCGCGGAGACGCGCGTCGACTCCAGGTCGAGGACGCCGCGGATCATCGCTCCCTCGTCCGGATCGAGCGCGCCCGCCGCCTCCCCGGAGAGAACGAGCGTCGCGATCTCCTCCCGGGTGAGGTACGATTCGATCTCCGACTCACCGCCCGTGAAGCGGTTGACGACGCCGGAGAGCGCTTCGAAGACGTAGAGGACGGGACGGACGACCCGCTGGATCGCGACGACCGGCCGCGAGACGCGGAGCGCGTGCTTCTCCGCGTTCGCGACCGCATACGACTTCGGCGCGATCTCACCGAAGACGATGACGAACAGCGAGGTGACGAGCGTCGATCCGGTCGCGGCCTCACCCCCTGAAAAACCGTACCTGACGAACACCGCGGTGGCGACGGAGGCGGCCGCGATGTTAGCGACGTTGTTGCTCACGAGCGCGGTCACGAGAAAGCGATGCGAGTCCGCACGGAGCGCCGCGAGCGCCCGAGCGCCGGGCACGTCCGCGCTAACCAACGAATCCACTCGGTGGCTTGCAACCGAAAAAACGGCGAGCTCAGAGCTAGAGAAGAAGGCGCTGATTCCGGTCAGCGCGACGATAGCGGCGACGCCGACGAACGCGATCGTGAAGTCCATACTCGAACATGCGGGCGAGTATAAAAGGCAGTACCGGCGAGGGGAGCGAAGCGGCGACGCGGCACCGCCGCGTTCTGAGATCCACACGTGTACACGAACGAGCGTTTTCCAGTCGAAACGGAGGGGTTGATGTCCACGAACACGGATCCGATCGGCCGGCAAAACGGCGCGATGAGGAAAGCGTTAACCTCGCGCCGCCGGTCCGTATGTGCATGAAGGTACTCGTGACCGACCCCATCGCTGATGCGGGGTTGGACCGACTCCGAGACGCCGGCCACGAGGTCGAAACGGACTACGACGTCGAGGGTGACGCGCTCCTCGACACCGTACGCGATATTCACGCGCTCATCGTCCGCTCCGGAACGGACGTGAACGAAGCCGTCTTCGAAGCCGCCTCAGAGCTCGTCATCGTCGGCCGCGCCGGGATCGGCGTCGACAACATCGATATCGAGGCCGCAACCGACCACGGCGTCATCGTCGCGAACGCCCCCGAGGGGAACGTCCGAGCCGCCGCCGAACACACCGTCGCGATGACGTTCGCCGTCGCGCGCTCCATCCCGCAGGCGCACGGTCGTCTCGTCGGCGGCGAGTGGGCGAAAGGCGAGTTCCTCGGCACCGAAGTGAACAACAAGACGCTCACGATCGTCGGGCTCGGTCGCGTCGGTCAAGAAGTCGCTAAGCGACTCGACTCGCTCGGAATGAATCTCGTCGTCTACGACCCGTACATCTCCGAGGAGCGCGCCGACCGTCTCGGTGCCGAACTCGTCGAAGATCTCCATGAGGCGCTCGGTCGTGGCGATTTCGCGACGGTCCACACCCCACTCCTCCCGGAGACCGAAGGCATGATCGGCGAAGACGAGCTGGCCCAGCTCGAGGGGGGCTACCTGATCAACTGCGCACGGGGCGGGATCGTCGACGAGGACGCCCTCGCCGAGGCGGTCGACGACGGCATCCTCGCGGGCGCCGCGCTCGACTCGTTCGCCGAAGAGCCGCTCTCGAACGACTCGCCGCTGCTCGACGTCGAAGATATCGTCGTGACGCCACACCTCGGCGCGTCGACGGAGGCCGCACAGGAGAACGTCGCCGTCGACACCGCGGAGGCCGTCATCTCCGCGTTCAACGACGAGCCGGTTCTCACCGCGCTCAACGCGCCGTCGGTCGACGAGACCGCGTTCCCGCGGATCAAGCCGTACATCAACGTCGCAGAGACCGCAGGGAAGGTCGCCGCACAGCTGCTCGACGGTCGCATCACGGCCGTCGAGACGAGCTACGAGGGCGACATCGCCGAAGAGGACGTCGAACTCGTCACTGCGAGCGCGTTGAAGGGCGTCTTCGAACCGCTCGAATGGCAGGTGAACGCGGTGAACGCACCCCGCCTCGCCGAGGAGCGCGGTATCGAAGTGACCGAGTCGAAAACCCGTCAGACGGACGACTTCCAGAGTCTCATTCGGGTAACCGTCCACAACGGCGAGGATTCGATCGCCGTCGAGGGGACGCTGTTCGCCGGCGAGGACGCCCGAATCGTGCGCATCGACGGGTTCCGCGTCGACGCGGTCCCGTACGGTCATATGCTGGTCGCGCGTAACACCGACGAGCCGGGCGTCATCGGGCTCATCGGCACCGTCCTCGGCGACCACGACGTTAACATCGCCGGGATGTTCAACGGCCGCGAGACACAGGGCGGGGAGGCGCTCACCGTCTACAACCTCGACCACGACGTGCCCGACGCCGCCATCGAAGAGCTACTCGCCGACGACCGGATCGTCGAAGTGACGGAGATCACGCTCGACGGTGCGGACGAACGACAGGCGGAGTGATGGTTCGACACGTTCGAATATAAAAGACGAAAGCGTCGGTTTGTGGTTCAGTTCATCCGTGCAGGTGATCGAGCACTGGATTCATCCGTGCAGGTGATCGAACACTGGATTCATCCGTGCAGGTGATCGAGCACCGCGTCGACGTCGTTGGGGACGGGCTCGGGGTCGCCACCGGCCTCGTAGGCCGCCTCGGGATCCTTGAGGAGATGACCGGTCGTCAGACAGACCACCCGCTCGTCGTCGTCGATGACGCCGGATCGGCGAAGCTTCTTCAACCCGGCGAGGCTCGCCGCGGAGGCGGGCTCGACACCGACACCCTCGCTGGCGAGGTGGCGCTGTGCGGCAGTGATCTCCGGGTCGCTGACGGCGACGGCGGTACCGCCCGTGTTACGGATGCCGGGGAGCGCCTTCGGCGCGTTGACCGGATTACCGATGCGGATCGCGGTCGCGCGCGTCTCGACGTTCTCCCAGCGTCGGATTTCGTCGTTCCCCTCTTCGATCGCTTCGACCATCGGAGCGGCGCCCTCCGCCTGCACGCCGGTGAGCTTCGGTACGTCCTCGACGTCGAGCGCGCCCGACTGAATGAGTTCGCGGAACCCTTTATATAGTGCAGAGGTGTTGCCCGCGTTGCCGACGGGGAGAACGATCCGGTCCGGAAAGACCCCGTAATCCGCGTAAAATTCCTCTAAGATCTCGAAGCCGATCGTCTTCTGACCCTCCAGGCGGAACGGATTCAGGGAGTTGAGCAGGTACGCCTCGCCGCGGGCCGCCAACTCTTGGACGATATCGAGACAGGCGTCGAAGTTGCCGTCGACCTCTAAGATACGGGCGCCGTGGAGGCTCGCCTGTGCGACCTTTCCCGCTGCGACCTTCCCCTGCGGGAGGAGGACAAGAGTTTGCATCCCGCCGCGGCCGCCGTACGCCGCGAGCGCGGCGCTCGTGTTTCCGGTGGAGGCACAGGCGAGCGCGCCGACACCGAGCTCTTTCGCAACGCGGACGCCGACGGTCATCCCGCGATCCTTGAACGAGCCAGTGGGGTTCATCCCTTCGTGTTTGATCCGAAGTGCGTCGATACCGACGGCCTCCTCGATCCGCGGGACGCGGTGAAGCGGGGTACCGCCCTCGGGAAGAGTTACGCCCAGATCAAAGGGGAGCCCCTCGCGATAGCGCCAGACGCCGCGGTCCGGGCCGTCGGTCGACGCGCCTGATCCGAACTCGTCGAACGTCGGTGGGTCGTCGTACCGCACTTCGAGGAGGCCGTCACACTCGTCGCAGGTGTACCGAACCGCCTCGAACGGGGCGAACGTCTCGTCGCACTCGATGCAGGCGAGCCACGTCCCGTCGTCGGCGCAGTCCGGCGCCGACGGGGTCGGGGCGTCGATGGCGAGATCCATTACGTGTGGGTCTGTCCCGCCGCGGCTTAAGACGGGCGGTCGGGACGGACGTTGCCGTTCGTACCGGTATAAAAAAGACGGGAGGCGCGTCGGTGACCCTCAGTCGACGATGATTTCGGAGCTACCGTCCGGCTCGTCGGGACCCGAGCCGAGGCGATCCTGATAGCGTTGGATCCAGTCGGCGAAGCAGTCGGGACAGAGCCGTTGCGTGTCGATGTTAGCGCGGTCGACGCTCAGCCGGACGGTACGCGCGAGCGCGTCCGTCGTGGGGTCGCCGCAGGCGTCGCAGGGGTCGGTCGGCGGCGCGTTGCTCATACCGATCGGTCGTCGGGGGTGTTCTTAAAAGTACGTCGGGCGAGGCTGAACGAGAGCGGGAGCCGACTGCGACAGCCGCCTCAGACCGTCCGAAACGCGCGGTCGCCAGCGTCGCCGAGTCCGGGGAGAATAAACCCGTCGTCGTCGAGGCGGTCGTCGATGGCGACCGTGAGCAGGTCGGCTTCCGGGACCGCCTCGCTCACGCGGACGAGGCCGTCGGGGGCGGAGACTGCCGAGAGGACGAACAGGTCCTCGTAGTCGTCGGCCTCAGCGAGGACGTGATCGAGGACCGCACACATCGTCGAGCCGGTCGCGAGCATCGGGTCGGCGACGATAACGGTGTCGTCGGGGCCGATCTCAGGCAGTTTCACGTAATCGATGGTGATGGGGAACTCACCGTCGTCTGTCATTCCCGCCGCTTCGTCGCGACCGGCAGAGATGACGCCCTGTTTCGCACGCGGGAAGGCTTTTAATAACCCCTCGACGAACGGGGTCGCGGCACGGAGGACGTTGATGATGACCACGTCGTCGAGTCCTTTCACGCGCTCGCCGGTCGTCTCCGCTAACGGCGTCTGGACCGGGACGTACTCCGTCTCCATCCCGCCGTCGATGATCTCGTAGCCGCAGATTCGGCCGAGTTTGACGAGCCCTTTACGGAACGCGACCTGCTCAGTCTCGACGTCGCGGAGCCGCGACAGGGTGTCTTTCGCTAGCGCGTGTGTGATGAGGTACGCGTCGTCGCGATCTTCGATCGTCATTACCGTGAAAGCGGTCGCGTTCGTCTTAAAAGATGGCGAAGCTGGCGGGTCAGTGGCGCTCGACGGTTCTGTGGTGCGTTCGACGGTCAGTGGCGCTCGACGGTTCTGTGGTGCGTTCGACGGTCAGTGGCGCGCTCGATGGTCGGTGCTCCGACGCTCGGCTCACCGCAGGACGGCGACGTACGTCAGTGCGAAGATGATCAGAGCGAGCGTCACGACGTTCGTCGTCGTGAACACGACGATATCGAGCAGATCGAGCCCCCAGACCGCGGTCCACGCGAACCACGCCGACAGGACCGCATTCAACAGCAACAGCAGTCGCGGATCCCCCTTCGACTCCTCCACGCCGTCGCGGATCCCTTTCGGCTCCTCGCTCATACGCAAACGGCCGAGTGAGCGACACTTAGCTCTTGTCCGTGCGCCCCGTGTGATCGGTATGTCGATCGAGTTGCGTGTTCACAACAAACGTGGAGAGCGAGTCGATCCCGTGCCGTTCCTCGTGAGCGTCGGGCTCGGATTCATGCTTGCGCTCTCGTTCGGCCCGGTGTACGGCCTCTCGTACGGGCTGTCGCTGACGACATCACTCGCGCTGTCAGCGCTCGCGTTCGCCGGAGTTGTCGCCGTCGCGTACGCACAGCTCGTTCGGTCCGCGCCGCCCGTCGACGCGGGACCGCTCCCGCCTGGACCGCGATTCGAGCGGCTGCTGTACGCGGCGCTGGGGCTCGGCGTCGTGCTCGTCGGGCTGACGGTACCGCTTTTATAAATAGAGACAGCAGAATGGCTGTGCGTCATTATCGCACACCACCGCGAGAATAACCAAGGAGGCCGATACGGTGGATAGTATGGGTATTATCGACACGGTTACTGAGGCCTTCGCGGCGTCAACGAAGCGCACGCCGGGGAACGCCGGCGACGACGGCTCGGAAGGGTCGTACTGGTGTGACGACTGCGGGGTGCGGGTGCGGGACGTCGCCGTCGACGACGAGGGGCTCGACCTCGACGGTGAGGGCACCCCACGCTGTCCCGACTGCGGCGGTTCCATGCGATTTGAGCGCGCCAGTGGGACGGGGTGTGCCTGCTGAGAGGCCGTCCATCGGAGCGTCTAGACGAGACGCCCGTCAGGGCTCTCTGAGCGCCACCGCTTCGCCCTGTTCGGTCGGGAACGCCATATCGGTCCCGGCCGCAGCGCCGTCGGCGCTGAACGTCTCCCATTCCTCGTCGGTGACCAGCGCGTCGTCGAGCCGGGCGACGATCGCGTCTTCGTCGATCCCGGTCCCGATGACGACGAACTCCGTCAGTCGGTCGCCGTGCTCGTCGTCCCAGTCCAGCTCCGGACGGTTCGAGCGGAGCATGTCGCGTTCGACGGGCGGAAGGGTCGCGATCCACGGGCCGAGCGCACTGACCCGGACAGATCGACCCGCCTGCCCGACCTGCTGGCGCTGGTCGACGCCAGCGACCCAGACCGTCCCCTTCGAGCGGACGACGTCGTCGGAGAGGTCGCGGAGGACCGCGGCGAGCCGGCCCGGGTGGAACGGTCGGCGGCGGCGGTACGTGAAGGAGGTGACCCCGTACACCTCGTCCGGATGGCGGTGAGCGTGGGTGTCGTGCGGGTCGTGGTCCGCTTCGTCGTGAGCGTGATCCCCGTGATCGTCCGCGAGCGCGCGTTTCCATCCCGGTAACTCACCGATTTCGCGCTCGACAAACACGCCGATGTCGAGGAGCCGGTCGGGATCGACCGCGGCGAACTCCGTCACGATCGTCTCGGCGTCTGGCTGGAGCGCTTCGACGAGTTCGACCGCCTCGTCGATCTCCGCTTCCGTACAGAGGTCGGCTTTGTTACAGACGACCACGTTCGACACCTCCACCTGCTCGACGAGGAGGTCTGAGAGGGGGCGGTCCTCGTCGCCCGCGCTCCCGCGTCGCTCGGGAGCGTCCGCGCCGGCGAAGGCATCGAGGAACTGTCGCGTGTCGATCACGGTGACTAACGCGTCGACGCGGTAGCGGGCCGCAGCCCGCGACTCGGTCGTGAACAGCCGAGCGACGGGGGCCGGCTCGGAGATCCCCGACGACTCGACGACGAGTGCGTCGAAGGAGCGTTCGTTCGCGAGCCGCACCACCGCGGTTTCGAGGTCGTCTTGCAGCTCACAGCAGATACAGCCGTTCGACAGCTCCGTGACGCCGTCGACGTCGATCTCGGACTCCTCGGCGATCAGCTCGGCGTCGACGTTCACGTCGCCCATATCGTTGACGAGCACCGCGATGTCGCGGTCGCCGGCGTTGGTGAGGAGATGATTCAGGAGCGTCGTCTTTCCCGCGCCGAGGCTCCCCGAGAGCACGGTTACCGGGATCCGGTCGTCCATGCGAAGTAGTCGGCCGCGGTCCCCCTTCAACGCCCCGGCGGTGACATTCGGTCGTGGAAATCGCAGATCCGGCTTGACTCGACCGCTCACCGCGGCGAGCCGATACGTTGATACGTCGTCGCTACGGACCGCGGAACATGTTCGAGTACGTGTCGATCGTGGGGATCATCGGATCGGTGATGACGATGCTGATGGTCATCGCGATGCTGTACCTCGTCTGGCTGGCGATGGGTGACGAGACTCACAGTCCGAGCCCGGATAAAAACGAGCAGCCGGAGCTCGCCGACGGCGAAGAGGAGTCCGAACCACAAGGGGAGCTCACCGCTAGCAACTCGGCTTGACGTCCTCCCCGCGCTGAAGCGAGAGGCTTTCTCCTCGATTCTCCGTAACCGACGGCGTACCGCCGACGGCAACTCCTCGCGCCGAAAGCGCGACAGAAGAGGCGCTGACAGACGAGTCGCCGTCACGACCACGACAGCTTTTAACGCGCCGCGGGTGTCGTGAACGACAATGACAGTCGCAGACCGTATCGAGGCCTTTCGAGCCGTTCTCGACGAGTGGCTCCGCGGGCTGTATCACGGGATGATCACCCACCCGGCGTACGAGAAGATCGAAAAAGAGGCAGAGGACGCCGAAGACGAGTTCATGCTGGCGTGTTTCCCGGACGCGTTCGGAATCCCCTCGCCGGTGTCGTACTACACCGCCGAGCTGCTCCCCTACCTCGAAAACGAGTTCGAAGCGTGGGAGCGACGGCTGTGGGACCGCGAGAGCCTCATCGAGCGAAAGGGCCAGCAGTACCACTTCTGATGGGGAGCGCAACGCGGAGGTCGCGGTGATGGAGCCGTTCGTCTTCTTCGGCGGCAAGGGCGGCGTCGGCAAGACCACCGTCTCGTGTGCGTACGCGTACCGGTGTGCGAACGCCGGAGTGCGAACGCTCGTCGTCTCGACCGACCCCGCACACTCGGTGTCAGACGTGTTCGACCAGCAGTTCGGCGACGATCCGGCGCCGGTCGAGGGCGTCGACGGGCTCGACGCGATGGAGATCGACCCCGAAGACGAGATGCAGCGACACCTCCAAGAGATCCGCGAGGGGCTCTCCGAGCAGGTATCGGTCGCGATGGTCTCGGAGATCAACCGCCAGCTGGAGATGTCACACGGAACGCCCGGCGCGTACGAGGCAGCGCTGTTCGACGCGTTCGTCGGCGTGATGCGCGACGAGAGCGGTCCGTACGATCGGGTCGTCTTCGACACCGCGCCGACCGGCTCCACGCTACGGCTCCTCGGGCTCCCCGAGTTTCTCGGCGACTGGATCGACCGGCTGCTGTACAAGCGGAGACAGTCGATCGATCTCTTCGAGAAGGCGGCGATCGGCAACATGGAACCCCGCCGGTTGATGGACGGTGACCCGGTCTTAGAGCGGCTGCAGCGCCGCAAAAACTTCTTCGAGTTCGCCGGCGACGCGATGCGAAACGACGCCGCGTTCTTTCTCGTGTTGAACCCGGACCAGCTGTCGGTCAACGAGACTGAGAGAGCAATCGAGGGGTTCACCGAGCGCGATCTCCGGGTCCGGGGACTGGTCGCGAACAAGCTTACACCGCCCCCGGACGACGACGAGAACGGACGGGGTGCGCGCTACCTCAGAGCGAAAGTCGCGACCGAGCGCGACCGGATCGAACAGGTTCAAACGAAGTTCGAGCCGCCGTTGCTCGCCAAAATCGAGTCGCGGACCAGCGAAGTCCGCGGCGACGTGCTCTCAGAAGTGGCCGCCGAACTGCGTATCGAGACGGAGACGAGCGTCGAGTCGCCGAGCGGGACGTAGCAGAAGTCGGGTGCGCGCAAATAGATTCAGCTTCACGCGTGCTATATTTTACACAGACGGACGGGAGAGAAATGCTATTTCGGGGGAGAGACCGTGCACTGGCGGGGAGTCTTCGTCGAAGTATCACGATTGAAGACAATATTTAAGTATACGATCGTGAATCGATATCACGAGGCAGGGAACTTATGACAAGCGTAATTTGGATCGTAGTTGCCGTGCTCGGCACATTCACCGTAGGATACATGGGGTACTCGCGGTACCTCTCCCGGTTCGTCGACCTCGACGACGATCGGGAGACGCCGGCACACAAGTACGAAGACGGACAGGAGTACGTACCGGCGAAAAAGCCGGTGCTACTGGGGCATCACTTCTCGAGCATCGCGGGCGGCGCACCGATCGTCGGCCCGATCACGGCGGGGGCCATCTGGGGATGGGTCCCCGCGCTGTTGTGGGTCGCCATCGGCAACCCCCTGATGGGGGCGGTTCACGACTTCATCTCGCTGTCGAGTTCGATCCGCCACGAAGGACGCTCGATCGGCTATATCGTCGGCCAGTACGTCGGCGAAAAGGGGAAGAACCTGCTGTTATGGTTCGCGTTCCTCACGATCATCCTCGTCGTCGCGGTGTTCGCACTCGTCGTTGGGATCGTGTTCAACGCGTATCCGCAGGTGACGACGACGAGTTTCATATACATCACGTTGGCGCTCGCGTTTGGGGTGTACCTCTACCAACTCAACGGGCCGTTCATTCCGGGGACGATCCTGTTCGTCGGTGGTGTCTTCGCTAGCGTTTGGGTCGGCATCGAGTTCCCCTTCGCGCTGTTCCCGGGCGACTACCCGGCCGGAACGTTCGTCCTCGCCGAGACGCTCGGTCTCGGCGCCGGCGAATGGGTGCCGGGCGAACTCGCGCCGAACGTCATGGCGTGGGTTCCGATCATCATGATCTACGGCGCGGTCGCGAGCGCGCTCCCGGTGTGGGTGCTGCTTCAACCGCGTGACTACCTCTCGTCGTTCCTGCTGTACTCCGGTGTCGGTGGCGGTATCCTCGCGATCATCGTGGGAACGATCTTCGCGACATCGTCCCAGCCGCTCGTGATCGACTCCTCGCTCGGAGCCTTCCAAGGCTTCTGGGGGCTCGAGGCGGCGGGGTTGTGGCCGCTGTTCCCGCTGTTGTTCGTCACCATCGCCTGTGGGACGATCAGCGGCTTCCACTCGCTCGTCTCCTCGGGGACGACCTCCAAACAGCTGAACAAAGAGAGCGATGCCCGTCTGATCGGCTACGGCGGAATGCTCGGTGAAGGGCTGCTCGCGGCGCTCGCGCTGGCGACGTTGGGTGTCGCCGGGCTGGGTGCGACCGTCGTCGAGGCGGGCGGCGGCATCGGCGGTGCGCTTCCGAACTTCGCCGCCGGCGGCGGAATCATCCTCACTAGTCTGGGGATTCCGGAGGCGATCGGCGCCGTGTTCATGGCACTAGTGCTCGTGAGCTTCCTGCTTACGTCGACTGACACGGCCGTGCGCCTCGGTCGGTACATGATGGAAGAGATCGTTGGCATGGACGACGGGATGACCGTCAGCGGTCTCTCCGGTGACCTCGGATCGGTCGCTCGGGGACGCTACACGAACCCCATCTTACAGGTCGGGATCGCGTACGTGCTCGTCATTTCCGGCGAGTGGGCGACCTTATGGGGGTTATTCGGCGGCGCGAATCAGCTGCTCGCGGCGCTCGCGCTCCTGACCGCAACCGTGTGGCTCGCCAATTGGGACGAGTCCAAACAGCTCATCTCTACCGGCGTGCCGATGGCGATTATGGTGACGATCACCGTGTTCGGGCTCACGTGGCTGGCGCTCTACGAGAACCTCTACGTGAACCTGATCAGCGGCGAGGCGGCGACGCTCGGTGCGCAGCTGTCGGCGGCCGCACAGATGGTCCTCGCCATCGTGCTGATCGTGCTCGCACTCTCGCTCGTGAAGATCGGAATCGGCAATCTCCGGTCCGTACGAGGTGGTGACGCGCCGGTGGCAGAGCCGAGCGACGACTGACCCACGAACTCCCGCTTGCGACCTGCCCTCCGGGGTTATTTATCAAAAACTTCGAGAGCGACGATGCCTGTCGTCGAGCAGCTCGGTCGGGACCCAGAGACACCGGGCTTGCGAGCGCTACCGCCAGAACCGTTTCGCGAACCGCGAAAAGAACCCCTCGTCCGGCGTCTCCACCGGCTCCCACAGCCGAAACGCCCCGGCGATATCCGCGGCCTCGCTCGCGACGAGCCGCTCTTCGTCGGGCGCGACGACGACGAGGTTCACCTCGTAGTGGCCGTAGTAGCCGAACTTCAGGAGGGTGCGATCACGGAACCCCTCGACGAAGTCGGCGACGTCCTCGGAGATTCGGTCGGCGACGAACACGACCGTTACGTCGGTGCCGAAATGCTGTTCGTTAGCCGTGACGCGCTCGTCGGCGACGTCGTGAGCGAACGCGACGAGCCGCTCTAACTCGCGGACGGTCGGGTTCGAGACGCGCCGCGCGAACAGGTGCTCCATCATGTCGTGGTCCGCGTAGCTCAGTGCGGGGTGGAGGAACTGCTTCTGGTTGCGCATCCGCATCTCCGCGTACAGTTCGAACCGCTCGCCGTCGACGACGACGTCGGCGTCGAGGTCGTAGCTGTACATGAGCCGGTCGGAGACCCGGTCGAGGTACTCGTCGTCGTAGTCGGGGACGTTCTCGCGGATCTCCGCCGGGAGCTCCTCGGCGTCGTGACGCTTTTCGGAGCCCCGGTCCGCGTCGCGACGCTCGCCCGATCCCGGCTCCGCGTTCTCGCTCATAGGCGTTCCTCGTCGGTCATCGACGCACCTCGTTACTCATCGGCGTCCGTCTCCGGCTCGTAGACGACGGCGTCGCCGTCCGCGGGTGGCGCGCCGATCGCGAGAACGGTCACCGGACCATCGGCGTCGTTCGGATTGTACGCCCGCTGCGGACTCCCCGAATCGACGACGAACAGCTCGTCTTCGGCGATCTCGTACGTTCTATCCGGCGTCTCGACCGAGAGCGTTCCCTCGAACACGTAGAACGCCTCCTGTTGCGTCTCGTGATAGTGGTACGCGAGCGGGATCTGTTCGCCCGGCGCCGCTCGAAACCGGTTGATCGCCATGTCGGTCAGCTCACCGGGTCCCGACAGTTTCCGACACTCGCAGGGTCGATCGGGTTCGGGCGCGACCGAATCCGTCTCGACGACGCGGTATCCCATGTGAACTCATTTCACGGACCGGTTGAAAAGGGCGTCGGGATTTAACACCGTGGAACGCCATGTAGCTGCAAGAGCACTCATGACCGACGACGAGATCCGAACGGAAGCGTGCGGGCGGTGTTCGATGTCGACCGTGGTCGGCGCAGTGAGCGGCGACCAATCGGCCGAAGAGCGCGCCGAGCGGGACCCATTCAGGGGCGAGCGGATCGAAGTCGACGAGTCCGCGATCCGGCGGGTGTCGCCCGCGGGCTTTCTGCGCGATCTCAAGGATCGAATCGACGCCGTGGGGCGCCGGATCGCGTACGGAAAGTAGTCGGAGAAACTTATACGCGTTCGTCCCCAACAGTGAGCAACCGATGGAAGAGAGCATCTCCGGTTTCAAGGTGCGCGGAGACTGGGGCGATATCGTCGAACACGGCGAGCGGATCACCCTCTCGCTCCGCGAAACCGGGGCGGACGGCGACGCATTCCACGACTTCGACGACTGGCGGCCGAAGTCCCACGAGCGGATCGACGAGGACGTGTCGGAGAAAACGGCCGAGCAAGCCTCCGTCAGCGAGGGAAACGGTGAGCAGGCCGGGAAGACGCCCGGTGACGACCTCCAGACCGCCGGAGAAAAGCTAACCAAGTCCTACGAACAGGTGGAAGAAAACGACACCGAAAGCGCAGTGGAAAGCTGGGGAGAATCGATCAGCCACGTCGCTCGCGCGGCCGACTCGGTGAGCCGAAAGGCGCTCCGAAAAGTCGAGGACACGGTGTACCAGAAGGTGATGACACAGATGGCGCCGTACTACTTCGATAACGAACTCGTCAGCGCGAACGTCCAAGAAGTCGGCCGCGGCGAGAGCGGGGAGACGTTCGTGTTCGAGGTGAACATCAACGACGACGAACTGAAGACCGAAGTGGGCGACATCCTCGCGGAGTACGAATCCGAGATCGACCGCTGGCACGTCGAGACCGAAAAGCGGACCGAAGATATCGCTGCCGCCGAAGGCGTCGAGCCCCCGAAAGAAGAGGGCGGTCCCAACTCGACGATGACATGAGCGGAGTGCTCCGCGTCGAAGCAGGAGAGCTGTCGGCCGACGAAATTATCGACGCCCTCAATCAGGGACGGCGGATCATCGTCGCCGTCGATATCGTCGGCGGCACCCACGAGGTCGCACTCCGGTACGATGGCGAGACCTACCACTGTGACACGCCAACAAACCTTCACCGGCACACCGAAGAGACGGAGATGCGTGGCTGCCTCGATCGGATGGGGTACGCGGCTGACGACTGACTCGCAGCCCGCTCGGTATCGCTCCAGCGGCGACAACACCGCGACGTGTTCACTGTGGCCCGAGCCGGGCTCGCAGTGGCTCCGAGCCGGGCTCGCAACGACAGTACGGCACGGGTAGCGCCAATACGGTCGGCTTTCGCCGCTCACGATGGCGACTTTTAACCGGAGCGGCGTCGAATCGGGTTCCATGAGCGATCCCGACATCGAAGATCTCGTCGGCGACGCGTCTCCTTCGTTCGAACACGTACTCTCCTGTGTGTTCGGCGTCCAAGATCACGAGAGTCGGACGTACCTAACGCTGCTCGATTATCCGGGAAGCACCGTCGCTGAACTCGCCGAGACCCTCGATCGGGACCGGTCGAACGTGAACCGCTCGCTATCGACGCTCCGCGAGAAGGGGCTCGTCGAACGTCGGCGCCGGCTACTCGATTCGGGTGGGTACGTCTACCAGTACACGACGATTCCGGTTTCGGAGGCGAAGGCGCGGCTCCACGAAGCGCTCGACGAGTGGGTCGATGGCGTCCACGCGGCGATAGACGAGTTCGACCCGGACGAGCGGAAGTGAGGCTCTACGATCCGTTTTCGTCGTCCGCTTCGTCCCCGTCGTCCGTGGCGCTCAGTCCCTCGTCATCGGGTCGTTCGAGGGCTCTCGGAACGTCGTGGTGTTCGGAGTAGCCGTCGAACCAGCGAGCGATTCGTTCGATTCGGTCGACGATGTGGGCCGGTTCACCGGACCGAGACAGTTCGTGACCCTCTCGCGGATACCGGACGAATCGCGTGTCGACGCCGTTCTTCCGGAGGATTCGGTGGTATAGCTCCGCGGTACAGATCGGGGTTCGCGTGTCGTCTTCGGAGTGGATCAGAAGCGTCGGCGTGTCGACTTCGTCGGCACAGCCGGTCGGTGACTGCTCCCACAGCCACGCGGGCTCCTCGGAGGGGACCGTATCGAAGTCGCCTTCGAGGAGCTTGTACGCCCCGTCGGTCGAGCCGTAGAAGCCGGTGAGGTCGTAAACGCCGCGTTGGGAGACAGCCGCGCGGAAGTAGTCGGTCTGTCCGACCGTCCACGCGGTCATGAACCCGCCGAAGGAGCCGCCCGTAACGAACGCGTTCGTCTCGTCGACGTACTCGCGGTCGGCGACCGTCTCGACGCCGGCCATCACGTCGTCGAGAGTGATCGCGCCCCAGTCGCGCTCGATCGCCTGCAGGAACGACTCGCCGTAGCCCGAGGATCCGCGCGGGTTCGACCAGAAGACGACGTATCCGCGGGCCGCGAGCGTCTGGAACTCGTGCCACATCGTCCCCGCGGTCGACCACATCGCGTGAGGGCCGCCGTGGATCTCGACTGCGAGCGGAAACGTCGAATCTCCCGTGTCGTCCGCGTCGTCCGAATCGAACCCGGGCGGCGTCAACACCCAGCCCTGGATCTCAATGCCGTCTGAGTCGAATCGGATCGCCTCCGGCTCGGCGATCTCGCGTTCGGCCAGGTACTCGGCGTTCAGCTCCGTCAGCCGCGCGGTGTCGCCGCTCCACGCGTCGTACGTAAAGACGTCACCCGGGTGGGTCCACTCGCTGGCGGCGAAAGCGACAGCGACCTCGCCCGGGCCGGCGCCGTCGTCGCCGCCGACGGTCGCCCCTGAGACGGTTCCGGGCCGGAGGAGCCGTGTCGGCTCCTCGCTCCCGTCGCTCGGGACGTGCCAGATCGCGGTCGTTCCCTCATCGGGAGTCGAAAAGTACAGCGTCGCGTCGTCCGGACCCCACTGTGGAGCCGCTTCGGAGCCGAGACCGCGGTCGAGGTCGGCGTCTCCGGTTTGGCGGTCGAGGACGCGGAGCCCCGTCTGCTGCATCGATATCCGTTCGGGCTGGGCGTGAGTAAAGGCGATCCGCCCGTCCGCCGTCGCCGCGAGCGACGCGCCCCACCCCGTCGTCGTGTGAACGCGCTCGGTGTCACCGGTCGAGAGATCGTGTGCGCGGATCGCGATATCGACGGCGTCGTCCGGGTCGTCGCCGACCTCCTCGGCGTAGTAGAGCGTCTCGGGGTCGCCCCACTCGGGGCCGGAGCAGTCCGCGTCGCGATCGGTGACTCTGGTGACGCCCGTCTCTGGGTCGTCGTCAGTCGCCCCGCCGGCAGTGGCGTCCGCGTCGACGACGTACACGCCAGATCGTCGCCCGTCGAAGTACTGTTGGCCTGAGCGGTAGACAGTGCGGTCGATAACGCGCGGGTCGGGATGCGCTTCCGGCTCGAACTCCTCGGGAACAGACAGGTCACGGTTCTCCTCACGATCCTCGGCAGTCACCGACTGGACGAACGCGATCCGGTCGCCGTCGGGCGACCACGCGATCTCCGAGACCCCACCGACGACATCGGTAAGACGGCGGGCCTCCCCGCCGTCTACCGGGAGGATCCACAGCTGTTGGCGATCGTCGGCAGCGCCTCGGGTCGAGGTGAAGGCGATCCGGTCGCCGGAAGGGCTCCAGCGCGGCTCCGCGTCAGATCCCTCTGCGAGCGTGAACCGTCTGGAGTCGCCGCCGTCGATATCGACGAGATACACCGTCGACTCGTACTCGTCGTCCCCGTTCGGCTGTTGACGGAGGAAAGCGACCCGGTCTCCGTCGGGCGATATCCGCGGATCGGCGGGTTTGGCGATATCGTGGTAGTCGGCCGCAGTGACTCGTGCCATGAGAACCGGTTGGGCGCCGGGCTCAAAAGCCGTCGGGAGTCGGAAACGCAACCGGGCGGAAGGCGGCCAAGTGGAACGGCGGCCAAATGAAAAGACGAGATCGCAGTCCGAGAGCGAGCCAGCAGACCTCGCTACTCGGCGTCGTTGTCGAACCCGAGCGAAACCCCGTCCGCGTCGACGGTCGCGCCTGCCGCGCATACCGGATGCTCGAACGCTGCGCCGAGCAGTTCCGTCGCCGCTGCCGCAGGATCCGGCGTCTCTGCTGTCGCCGCGACAAAATCGTACGGCTCAGGGCTGTTCGTCTCGTAGGTGGCGACGATCGTCGGTTCGTCGACGGCTTCGACGAGCAGTGCGTCGCGACGGACGACGCCTATCGTCGCTGCGTCCGCGCCGATAACGCCTGCGATTCGGGGCGTGTCGTAGTCGTCCTTCTCGAAGTCGAGCGCGAGCAGCGACGTTGCCAGAGCGTCACGAGCAGGATATCCTAATTCGAGTTTCTCGGCGATCGGATCGACGTGTGAGCCGTTTCCGACGACTGCGAGGGGTTCGTCGGTCGGCGTGTCGACCCGTCGCGCGCAGTTGTACGAGACGTAGGGGTTGTCCGTCTCGGGAGCCTCGGGCGTCGGGCCGACAGTGAGGGTCCCGTCGCGGTCGATCACCCGGCGGTTCGGGAACGAGCGCGAGGAGACGCGATAGGCGCCGACACCGGGCGCAACGACGACGAATCGTCCAATATACATACAACTTCGTGCGTATGCTGACGGCTAAAATACATCGATATACGCACGTTTGACGATCAGTTTGACGATCAGTTTGGCGATCGGTTCGGATCAAAAAGGCACATCTCGCGAGCGACTGTCAACGGATGACAGAGGGCGAGCGACGCGCAACGCTTACAAACACGGACGAGTTACTCGCTGTTACGCGCAGTCCATTGGGGTAGTGGCCAATCCTGAAGCCTTCTGGGGGCTTCGACCCTGGTTCGAATCCAGGATGGACTATTCTCGCTGCTCGCCCCTGCGGTTCGTTCCATAGATACTCTCCGACTGTGCCGGCATTCGTCGGTCGTTCCGGCATCCGGCGGACGCGTTGTCGTTCGATCCCTTCAAACGGTGCGTCTTTCTCGTTTCATGTGGAACTGAAGCTGCCTCACATACTGCGGTTTCCAAGAGAAGCAAAGGGGTTGTTACTTCTCCACATCGAGGAGCGCGACGCGCTCACGAACGATGTCGGCGAGGTCTCCCACGGTCGCCGCGAGTTCGCGGTCGGTGACTCCGTAGAACTCACGGACTCGGTTCGCGTCGTAGTTCAACAGTGAGTCGCTGTCGGACGTCGATGATCGGTCGTCTGAGGTCGTTCCATCGTCTGACGTCGTTCCGTCGTCGACCGAACGCAGTTCCTCAGCGATCGACTCGACTGCAGCTTCGAGGTCGGCCACCGACCGCTCGGCGCCGGAGACGCTCCCGAAGTCCGCGACGAGTACGACCGTTCGCTGATCGCCCTCGGAGACGCCGAGTGCAAGAGCGCGGTCGATCTGGCGGCGCCCCGCCGCATACAGGAGGACCTCCACGCCGGGATCCCGAGCAACCGCCTCGCCGCGAGCGATCGAGCGGGCCGCAAGCCGAGCCGCCTCACGGAGGTGTCCCTCGGAGACGACGAGGTCCGCGTCGAACGCCTGGACGACCGCGCCGGTCTCTTCGGCGATCGCGTCGAGCGCCGCGAGGAATTCGTTGAGATCGGTTATCGAAGCGGTCCCGTGGACGAGTCGAACCGCGGGACTCGATAGAGCCGACGTCGAGGCGGTCTGCCCGGAGTGTTCGGGTGATTCGCTCATTCGAAATCACCCAGGCTCGCCTGCCCGTCGCCCTCACCGTCGCCGCCGGAGCCGGCGGTCGCCGCGGCGGAGGCCGATTTGTCGGGACGGACGTGCTCCATCGACGGGTCCTTGCGGCCCGCGTGTTCAAGGATACGCTCTGCGGTCTTCTCGCGGCCGCGGAGCGCACCGAGGACGACCGTTTTGTCGGCCTCGCGGAGGTCGGCCCGGGTTTCGACGCCGGCCTCGTACAGCCGGCGAGCGCGCTTCCGGCCGACGTTGCGGACGCCGGCCAGATCGAGGAGTTCCTCGCGGACTCCGTACTCGATCCGCTTTCTCGCCTCGCGGACGGCGACGACGGTGTCGCCGTCGACGCCCTCAACGTCGCGCGCGAGCGTCTCTGCCGCACGGAGGAGCCATTCGGCGGTGTCGACCTTGCCGCGGATGTCGCCGGGGCCGACCCCGTATCGCTCCGTGATCCGGTCTTCGTCGACCTCGTTCGCCCAATCTTCGAGGAGCCGAGCGGTCTTCAGCGACGCGAGCCAGTCCTCGAAGCGGACGTCCTCGTACTCGGAGGGGACGTCGCCGAGGAATTCGGCTTCGCGCTCGTAACAGAGCTCGGTGTACGTCTCGCGGTCGCCCGACTTCAGGTACAGCTCGTACATGTCCGGCGTTCGGCAGACGAGATGGTAGAGGCCGAGCGGGGTGGCTTCGGGGGAGGAGGCGGTGTCGGCCGCCGCTGGTTCTGCTGCGTCGCTTTCGTCAGCGTCGCTTTCGGCGGCATCGCTTTGATTAACAGGGCTGTACGTACCGAATCCCGGCTCGTCGCCGTCGGCGTCCGGCTCCTCCATGACGAACTCGCTGGGGCGCTCGGAAGCGATGCCGTTGGTCGTGGAGCCATCTCCGACCGCAACCGTCCGGAGCCCGTCGATCATTTCGGCGGCACTCATCGGATCGAGATAGAGCCGCGAGACGGTGTGGCCGATACCAGTCGCGGTGAGGCTCTCCGTGTTGCCCTCGCGGTCACGGTCGACGAAGTCGTTGATCGCGAGGTAGTCAAGCACGGTGTCGGTGACTGCGGCGAGGCGTCCTTCATCGTCGGTCTGGGTCGCGTAGAGCGTGTTGTCGAGAAACGAGAGGAGCCCGTCTCGGGTGGAGGCGAAGCCGGAGGCGACGGTGGCGAGCACGTGCGTTCGGAGGGCGGGCTCGGCGGCGAGCTTCGAGCGAACCGGCTCGGCCTCGGCCCAGAGGTAGCGTTCGAACAGCTCATCTTTGGTGTCGGCGTCGCTGGCGAGCAGCACGGCTTCGCCGTACGGGTCGAGTCCGGGACGGCCCGCGCGCCCGCACATCTGGTGGATTTCGAGCACGTCGAGCGGCTTCATCCCGCCGAACTCCCCGTCGTACCGCCGCCAGTCGCGAACGATCACCCGGCGGGCGGGAGTGTTGACGCCGGCGGCGAGGGTCGGCGTTGCGGAGATGCACTTGATCAGGCGGTCGCGGAACGCGTCTTCGACGAGAGAGCGGTGTTCGCTCGCGAGCCCGGCGTGGTGGAACGCGGATCCCTGCTCGACCGCGTCTGCGAGGTCCTCGGAGGTGTCGGTGTCGGAGACACCGCGGATCTCGTCGGCGAGCTCGCGGAGGCGGTCGCGCTCCGCGTCGGTGAGTCGAGCGGCCGTGACGTCGGTGAGCTTGCGGGCGGAAGACTCAGCGTTGCGCCGGGAGTTGACGAAGACGAGCGAGGAGCCGCCCTGTCCGTCTTCCTCGGTATCGAGCGCGTCCCCGACGAGACAGGCCGTCTGGTCCTCGCCGCGGTCGACACGCACCTCGCGTTTGCTGCCGTCGTCGAAGTCGATGGCGTTGCCGAAGTGGACGCCGCTGCGGAGATCGATCGGTCGCCAGTCGGACTCGACGAGTTCGGCGTCGAGCCACTCAGCGATCACGTCGGCGTTGCCGACGGTGGCCGAGAGCGCGACCGTCTGGAGGCCGGGGTTCACTTTGCGGAGCTTCGCGAGCGTGACTTCGAGGGTCGGGCCGCGGTGGGCGTCGTCGACGAGGTGGACCTCGTCGCTCACGACGCAAGTGAGGTCGTCGATCCACGGCGCGCCGTTGCGGATCAGCGAGTCGACTTTCTCGCTCGTGGCGACGATGATGTCGCGGGTGGCGAGCCACTCGCCGTCGGAGTCGTAGTTGCCCGTGGAGACGCCGACCGTGATCCCGTGGTCTTCCCAGCGTTCGAACTCGGTCTTCTTCTCGCTCGCGAGCGCGCGAAGGGGGACGATATAGAGGGCCTTTCCGCCGCGCTCGATCGACGAGAGCATGGCGAGTTCGGCGATCAGCGTCTTCCCAGAGGCCGTGGGGACCGCCGCGACGAGGCTCTGGCCGTCGACGACACCGGCCTCGACGGCGGCCGCCTGAGGCGGGTAGAGTTCGGCGACGCCCTCCGCTTCGAGCGCCTCGCCGACGCCCGCGGGCAGCCCGGAGAGCGAACTCGGTTGCATTACCCGTGGTTGGTGCCCGTTCCGGTTTAAATCGTCGGAAGTGAGCGGTGGTCGCGGGCCACCAAGAACAGAGCCAAATATGGTAATAGTTTATAAATCAAACCGCGGTGGCGCGCTCCGGTGAGCGGCTGCCACCGGCGGTCGCGAACCGAGCGCGAGGGAGTCGGTCGGCCGGAGCGAAGCGGAGGCCGGGCGACGAGGCTGGGGAGGGCTGAGGTGCTGTACGGTCGCGGTCGGGTGGGACTCAAAGGGGCAGTCGCGAGGGCGGCACAGGGGACGCAAGCACCGCAGGAACGAGCGCAGCGAGTGACGAGGAGCACAGCGAGCGTGCGCCGCCCTCGTGGCTGGGGCTTTGGAAGCCGTCGCCGCCGATCCCCCAGTTACCGCGTATGGCCGAGCGACCGGGGTTTTGGAAGCCGTCGCCGCGCTAGCAGCGATTTATAAACAAACGATCGAGTGGTCGATACGACACACCGACACCTCAGCAACTACGTAGAGACAGAGTACCGAATCAGGGCGCGACACCGACCGTCAACAGCGTCCCCCACGTCCGGTAGCGATCGACCATCGCCTCGCGGGACTCCCAGTTGTCGGTCGGGAACGCCGACGCCGGCGGAATCTCGATCTCTCGGTCTGGAACGGTGTCTTGTTCGGCGACGTACAGGCCGGCCTCGCGGAACGCCTCCCGGTACTCCTCGCGGGACCACAGCGTCATTATCACCGAGATGTTCTCCTGCCACGCGTGGCTCGCCTCGTTCTCGGCGTAGTAGTTGACCGCACAGTAGAACGTCCCACCGGGTTTCAGCACGCGCCGGATCTCACGGAGCGTGTTGTGCGGGTCGGCCGCATAGTAAAACGCCTCCATCGAGAAGACGTGGTCGAACGAGTCGTCGGCGAACGGGAGCGCGTCGAAGTCGCCGACGAGGAATCCGACGGCATCGTCATCGGTGTAACTCCGGGCGTTCCGCGTCATTTCGGGTGCGCCGTCGAGTCCGTACCCGCAAGCGATCCCCCGCTCGCGGAGTGCGCGGAGCGCGTAGCCGGAGCCGGTGCCGAGATCGAGAACGGCGTCGCCTCGCTCGACCGGTAGTCGCGCGAGAACGTCTTTCGCGGTGTGCCAGTGGCGGTCTTCCATCCCGCGGTCTTTCCCCGATGTCGCCCACGCGTCGAACTCCTCGCGAACGCTCATATCCGGTCGACGGCCGGGAAGGTGAAAACCGGTTCGGAGGTGATCGGTCTCGAAATCCGGCGCCAAACGCGCCGAAGAGCGTCGGCGTTTTATCAGTCGGGGCCCCTTCGACGGTATGAAACGGCCGAAAGCGCTTCGGCGCCCGAAGTTCCGGCTCGCCGACTCCGCACAGCAAGCGGTCGGCGGCTTTCTGCTCGCCGGCCCCTTCGTCGTCACGGAGGAGGTGTGGCTGCTGGCCGCCGGGATGAACGCGTTCCAAGCGGTCGCGACCGCCGGTGTCGTCGCCGCGATCGGCTACGCCGCCCTCTATCGGGCCGACACCGACCGCGATCCGAGCGCCGAGCGCGACATCGTCGGGATACCAGTTCGATTCATTTCGCTGCTGGTCGTCGCGTTCGGTTCCGTGCTCCTGCTCGCCGTGCTGTTCGACGCGCCAGATACGTTCCTCGTCAACGAGGGAGTCGAAGGAGTCGAACTGTGGGTGACGACTTTTAAGGCCGTTTCAGTCGGGGCCGTGTTCAGCGTCGTCGGTGCCGCGACCGCCGACAGCGTGTTCTGAAGAGGACAGCACTGGGTCAGAGCACGACGGCGACGACCGCAAAGAGGATCAACACGCCGGTAATGTCACAGACGTTGGTAACGATCGGAATCGTCGTGTCGTCGGGGTTGATTCCGAGGCGGTAAGAAGCCTCGACTGACGCGACGCTGACGACGACGACGAGCAGGGCGAGGAGCATTCCGGAGACGAGCGAGATGAGAAGCACCTCACCGAGACCGAGCGTGCCGCCAAGCGCGGTGCCGATGGCCCACGCCGCGATCCCGACCGCGCCGAACACGGTCGCGGCCAGTGCGAGTACGGCACCGACGTTCGCGCGCACACCGGGGTTCGAGAGAGTCGGCTCGTAGGTGCCGAGGTGAAGCTGCGTCGAGAGCCGCGAACACATGATCGACGCGAGGTTCCCCGCCGTTCCGATCTGGACAGGGACGAGTACGAGCAGCGCCGGATTCTCTAAGAGGGTGTCCTCGAACGTCTCTAGTACGACGCCGGAGCCCATCTGGAGTACAGAGAGTCCGGCCAGAAGCGGCACCATCGTCCAAACGATGCGTCGAACCGACCAGTCTGCGTCGAAGTCAGGGGCGCTGACGGGTGAGAGGGGTGCCGCGTCGCGAGCGTCGGCGGTCCCTGCGCCACCGCCATCAGCAGATTTGTCCGCACTCCCGTCGAGAGCCTCCGTGGTGGACTCCCCGAGAGCCTCTTCAGTAACGTCGGCGAGTTCGTCGGCGAGTCCGGTGAGGTTGTCGCCGGGGCTGCTCATCCGCTCACCTCTCGATGCGTCCGTGGTGGGCGGGTTCGCAGTGTGCGAGATCGGCTGTTGAGGGCGTCACGGATGCTCGTCACAGCAATATCCCCATTGCGTAGATACCGACAAGCAGGAACGCAATCCCGAACACGTCACCCAGCGTGGTGACGACGGGACCGATCACGTTGTCAGGGTCGAGTCCGTGCCGGTAGCCGATGAAGATCACCGAGATGAGCACGGTGAGCATCAGAATCGCCGAAAGGAGTCCCGCAATGACCATGATCCCGACGAGTTCGAGCAGGTTCCCACCGCCGCCGAGTATCGCGAGGACGGCGAAGGTGATGACCGCGATGAACACCGACACTGCCATCCCGTTGATAAAGGAGGCGACGACCGCGTTCGTCAGCCGCGGGTCCAGCTCGAAGTTCGGCTCGATGATTCCTTGGTGAAGCCCGGTCGAGAGCCGGGCGCCGAGCGAGCCGTACACCCCACCTCGAGTCGCTAGAAATGCCGGAAGCAGGAGTAGAATTCCGGGGACGCTCTCGATCCCCTCACGCATCTGTTCGGAGCCGAGGATCGTCCCCGCGAACAGCCCAGCGATGAGGCTCACGAGGATCACCGGGAGCGCCTGGCGATACACGTCCCGGGCCGTATCGTGTCCGTACATTCAGATGCACACAGGGTGAGCGGGTACAAAAAGGCCGCGCGGGCGGTAGTCGGAAGTGGCGAACCCTCTGTCAGGGGAACGTTGAAGCCACGCGACGGCGACCGTCCAGTATATGCGGAACATTCGGTATCGACCACGCAACGTGCGAGAGACGCTCGTCGAACTGAAAGATACCTCCGAACACGCGCTCGATCTGGCGTACGCCGCGCTGCTCTCTGACGACGCGGAGCTCGCTGCCGAGGTGATCAGACTCGAACATCGCGTCGACTACCTGGAGTATCACGCGCAGATTGCGCTGATGCTGGCGGCCAACCGCGTCTCCGACGCCGAGCGGCTCGTTGGCGTGTTCCAAGTCGTCGACACCGCGGTCGGCGTGACCCACGCCGCCGGCGACATCGCGCGAATCCTGACAAAAGACATCGGACACCCGTCAGCACTTCGCGCGGCACTCCCCGAGGCACCGGAGGTTGTCGATCGAGCGGTCGTCGACGACGACTCTCCGTATGCGGGGCGAACGCTGGGCGACATCGACCTCCAGGTAGAGACCGGAGTCCGCGTCGTCGCGATCCGGCGGGACGACGAGTGGCGGTTGAGCCCGGGTGCGGATGCAACAGTTGAAGTCGGCGACGTACTGATCGCCAGCGGATCAGACGCCGGCATCGAGACGTTCCACGAGCGGGCGACTGGTCGGCCGCTGGCTCCCCCAGCAACGGAGTCAACCGTCGAAGGGCTCGACACGGCAGTCGATCTGATTGTCGGGTTGAAAACGATTTCCGAAGTGAGCGTCGGGCTCGCGTACAGCGCCGCGCTGTTCGATAGCGACGCCATCGCGAGCGAGGTTCGGAGCCTCGAAGAGCGCTCCGACGAGCTGGAAGCGGAGTTGGAGGCGTGGGTGATTGACGCCGTCCCGACCGCTGAGAACCCACATGAGCTGCGCGGGCTCCTCCAACTGGCGAACGCTGCCGAGGAAACCTGTGACGCCGCGTTCGTTCTCGCAGAGACCGTGTTGCGTGACGTGGAGCTCCATCCGGTGTTTGGAGAGGCCATCAAGGAGAGCGCCGAGGTGATCACGACAGCGACGCTAGAACCGGAGAGTGAACTCGTCGGCGACGACGTGGCCGAACTGGAACTGGAGACGCGGACCGGGATGGTCATCCTCGCTGTGCGCCGGGAAGGGACGTGGACGTTCGACCCGAAATCCGGGATGGAACTCATGGCCGGTGACGCCCTCGTCGCTCGGGGGCCGCGAGACGGTGAACAGCGGCTCCGCGAACTCTGTCAGGGCTGATATCCTCTCTTCGCCAGAGCGCGGGGCGTTCTGCTTGGATCACCGTACACGAGAGACCGCTGACAGCGGGAATTAAGTCCGTCGGGTGGTTTTCCTCGATATGGACTACGATCTCGCCGTCGAGAACGGACCCGAAACGATTCCCGGTGGGACGGGGCTGCTTCTCGTCCACCCGAGCATCGGCGAGACGGATCGCATCGATACGGATTTTCTCAAGACGGATACGGACGCCTTCCTCGTGGTGTCCACGCGGACGACCGCACGCGAGGTCGAACAGAAGCTCGAGTATTACGACGTCGACGAAACGAAAGCGACGATCCTCGACACGCTCTCGGTAGAGCGGGGCTACTCGCGGCGGTCGTCGGACGACGTCTACTACGTTTCGGCGCCGGACGATCTCGACGGAGTCGTCGACCGAGTCGAGCGGTTTCTGACCGAAAGCGAGGGGAAACGACGCGTCTCCGTCGATTCACTCACCGAGATGGCGTACTACGCCGACGACGACGCGGTGTTCGACGCCGCCGCGGAGATTCTCGATCTCCTCCACGAACACGACGCGGTCGGGATTTTTCATCTCTCCGAGGAGGTTCACGAGGTCGCCACGCTCGACCGGTTCCGGGAGCTGTTCGAAGGCGTCATCGAGCTCGACGGCGACGGCAACGTCACCGTCGATTTCTAACCACCGCACAGTAGGTGGCTACTCTGCGTAGAGGCTACTCTGCGTGGGGACTACTCTAGGTCGTCGACCATTGATTCGAACGTCTTCTCTGCCCACCGCACCGCATAGGGAGCGCCGCGGTCGCGATACGCCGCCGTGTCGAGCGCGGTGAACGGCGCTGGGAGGTCGAGTCCGTGTCGGACAGCCGAGCAGGCGTACTCAGTCGCGCTCGCAAAGTCGGTTTTGCCATGAGCGACCTCCCCTGCCAAGTCATCGAGGCGACCGCTAAGTCGGTTGCCGGCGTCACTCCACGCGTCGAACAGTCGCGGATGGGTTCCGTCCCACGACGCGAACACGTCTCGCGTGTATAACCCGACCCACGCATCGAACAACGCAGTCGCGATTTGGAAAACGTCGTTCGGCCCGTATCCCGTCGTCGATGCTCCGGTTTCGGGATCCGGCCGCCGGATTGCAGCATCGAGTTCGCGATAGCGCTCACCAAAGAACGGAAGGAAGCTCTCCGGAAGGTGGAGCGGAACGGTGTTATGTGATGACGAATTGGCATCTGTTGGCAATGATCCGGGGGTCGGATCAACTCCGATCTGAACGAGTCGATCGGCGATCAGGATCGCGAGGAAATGCTCCGGTGTTCCTTCGGCGCGGCGTTTGACGAGGACCGAGTGGGGATCGGTCTGAGTCGTTCGGACGACAGTTCCGTCACCAGGTAACCCGATCGTGAACGCCGGTCCCGCGTACGTGCGGAGGAGTTCAGGAACGTCATCGGGGAGCCACTCGACCGGAAACGACGCGGGCGAGAGCCCGTCGACGAAGAGGCCGATATCCTCCGCGACTGCCGGGGGAAGCGTTTCGAAATCGGTACCGACATCGATGACGGGCGATCCGGGCGCGTGAGCGTCGCGGACCGCTTCGAGGTCGTCGTCCAACGGACGGGACGAAAACATCACCCGAAGACGTACGAGAGGATGATGAGAACCGAGAGAACGGCCGACACGCTGATCGTTCCGAGCACGATCTTGGTGGGTTTGCTCATATGGGTCTCTGTGTCCGCCGGTCATTTAAAACTAGATAGTTGCGGACGGCGATTTTATACGCTCGGACGAGCTAACTGCAGTATGTGGATCCGTGACGCGCTTGAGTCCGATGCCGAGACGCTGGCAGCGGCCATCGATCGGCCACGAGACGCAGTCGTCAACATGATTCATAGCCGGTCGGTCCGAGTCGCCGTCTCAGATGATGACGGAGGTGCGATTTCCGACGGTAATACCAACAGCGCGTCAAAAGCAGCGTCGAGCGACGGGACAGTTGAGGGGTTCGTTGCGTTCGACGTCCACGGCGATGCCGTTCACGTGACGGATTTCGACGGTGATAGGTCTGCGATTCAGCGACTGTTCGAGGAGCCGAAACGATTTGCGAGTCAGGAGGGACTGACCGTTGAGGTTGTGATCCCGGACGACGAAGGGTCAAGACCTAGCGTCGAGGCCGCCGGGTTCAAACCGGTCGGATCGGGGCCGCGATTCGAGGGGCGTCCGACCACAATATATCGGATCGAACCGAACGATCTCGAGTGAACGAGCGGGAAAACGATCGATTCTGGCGGCGCAGAAAGACGATCGATTCTGGCGGCGCGGATCAGTCGAAGCGGCTCTGAACGATTTCGAGCGACTCTTCGCGGTCGTTCCAGTCGACGAACACCGCGACCGACGTCGCGCTCGTGATGAGGTCGATGATGTTGATTCCCGCGTCCGCGAGCGGAGCGATAATCTCCTGGATGACGCCTGACTGATTGGGAAGCTCGCCACCGGTCACGCGAATTACGGCGATCGGATCGGCGACAGTCACAGAAGAAAGCGCTTCGTCAGTGACAACGGCCTCGTGAAGATGTGCTTCGGCGGCCTCTGCCGCGTCAATATCGACGTAAAATGTGACTGAATCCATCCCGGAAGCGACTGCGTCGATGTTGATCTCCTCCTCACGAAGAGCGTCCGCGAGCTGTGAGAGGATTCCCGACCGGTTTCGGATCGCGCGCCCGGCGATAGTGAGGCAGGCGAGCGGCTCCTCGCGCATATCTATCAGGCTCTCGAACTGCCCTTCGATCCGGGTGCCGCCCCGCAGGAGGTCGCCGTGTTGATAGTGGACAACGCGAACGGCGAGATCCTCGTCTTTGTATGAGAGCGCAGACGGGGCGACGACCTCCGCGCCGCGGAACGAGAGGTTACGCAGTTCGTCGACGGTGATCTGGCCGACGTTCCGAGCCCCCTCGACCACGCGTGGGTCGCCGGTCATCACGCCTTCGACATCGGTGACGATGACGACCTCGTCGGCGTCCATGTAGTTCCCGAGCATGACCGCAGTGGTGTCGGATCCGCCGCGTCCAAGCGTAGTGACGTTGCCGTCATGATCTTCGGCGAGGAATCCGGTGATGATCGGCACGACGCCGTCGAGCCGCTTGGCAAGCGCGTGTGCCCGTTTCCGTGTCTCTTCAACGTCGACCTCGCCGAGTTCGTTCGTGATCACGGGCCAGTCCGGGTGACCGGGTTCGAGAAAGACCGCGTCGATATCGCGGACCGACAGCGCTGCTTTGAGCATTCTGACGCTGGTTCGCTCACCCATCGAGACGATCTCGGCGCGGTCGGCATCGTCCGTCTCGAAGGTGATGTCGTCAAGCAGATCGTCTGTTGTCGACCCCATCGCGCTCGCGACGACAGCAATTTCGTGGCCGGCTTCGACAGCGTTGGCGACGGAGTCGGCTGCGCGCTCGATCCGGTCACCGCTACCGAGGCTCGTTCCGCCGAATTTGGCGATTACGCGCATACCCAGACCTCGTTGTTGGCCGATTGCGATAACTCGGATCGTCGGAGTAGGCGAGAGGCGTAACGGAACCCCGTGGCAGAAGTGTAACTGGTAGGCATGAGCGCCCGTAGCGGAGGAAGCCGCATAACTGTGTCTTCTTCGACAAGGGTCGCCCGAACGAGTCCATCGGGTGTCGCACAAACGAGTTCGACAATCATCATTTGGATGAAATTCTGGTCGAGTAGGGTTGGATAGGGTAAAGTAATTTACAAAATCTGGTCTCGCTATTCGGTATAACTTACCTGCCAGAACTTACTCGTCAGAAACTACTCGTCAGANAGCGTGTCATAGAAACGTTCTCAATGAAGGAAGCAGGGTGTTGGAACTGTGTCTACGAGCGCCAGCACCCTGCAAGACGTAGCTTCGGTCGACGACTTCTTGAATGTCGCGGCTACGGAGACAGCACCGCTGTTCGAGTACTTGGAGTTCGATTTTCTGCTTGAGTACGAAGTGTTCGCCCCCGCGAGCAGGGGGCGAACACGAGTACATAAGCCACCAGAACTCTTCAAAGGCTTTCTCCACTGCTACTACAAAGGTATCTACGGCACACGCCCAGTCACACGAGAACTCCGAAATACACTGACTTGGCTGTCCTGTGGTTTCGAGAAACCACCTTCACGAGACACTGTTGACCGGTTTCTCACTGATCTTGAATTGGTTGTCGATGATGTCTTCGACCGNCTTGTCGAGCAGGCCGCCTGCCGGGGCCTGCTCGACTCCACATACCGCANCGATTCGACTCACGTCACTGCAATCGAGTACAACGATGAGGCGACGTGGAACTACGACTCAACTGCTGANGAACACTACTACGGCTTCGGCTGTGTGATTGTNTCAGCNGGGCCNAAGATTCCGATTGCTGCGGAGTTCACACAGCAAAAGCAAATCAATACCGAGACGGCGATCTGGATGCTCGGAGACAGCGCCTACGACATCCTGAACTGGCACGACTTCCTGCTGGCGCAGGGAATCGTGCCGATTGCACCGTACAATCCACGCAACACGGATGACCCGCTTGACATCGAATACAGGGTTGAAGACCGTATCGACGAACACGCTGAAGACATTAGTCTCAAGCAATCAGTGCTGGACGAGACGTACGATCACCGGACACAAGTGGAACGAACAAACGAAGCCTGCAAGGACTGCGGCCTCGGGCACGTCCACGCCCGAGGCCCGCGTCCACGCACGTACACAAGTCTTCGTGGCGCTTTGTCTCCGTGTGGTCGTCGCCATCACTAACTACGAGCGTGGACACAATCCCGGGCGAACGAAGCTCAAAACCCTGTGAACGATTCTATGACACGCTCGACTTGTGTAACTACTTGAAAAGCTCGTCACCGCGCTCTTTCACCCGTCGGGTTCGTTCCTCGCTGTAGGATTCGTGAGTCGTCTCGATACTCTTGTGCCGGAGCGCTTCCTGGGCGAGTTCGGCCTGCTCTTGATAGAGGGTGTCGCCAAGTCCACGGCGTGCGCCGTGCGGTTTGAGCGGTGTGGTAAACTCGTACTCTGAGTCCGCACAGAGGCGTTTCAAAATTCGGCGGACGCCATCGGTTCCAAGCGACAGTGGACAGCAACCGTGGGTGTGAAGATCATCCCACACGGTATCTGGCGAAGTCTCAACGTCGGCAGGCAACTCACCGTAGAGTGTCGGGAGATGCATTGTCGGCAGGACTGGCCAGTCGTCACTGGCGGGTTCGAGTCGTTGCTTCCAGCGTCTGAGTGGCTCGATTGCTGGTTCGAATAGTGGTGCCTCTTCCCACTCACGGCTTTTTCCGTACACGAGGACGATCCCATCGTCGAGATTCAGATCGCTCCAGCACAGGCCATTCCGTTTCTCGTCCTCGCTCACTTTTGCAATCTCTGCGCCGCGACAGCCGCTGTAGGCCAGCAGATAGACGAGTGCACGATCACGATAGGCCTGCAGACGGTCACGCTCGTCTGCATCGTCAAGGGCGTCGTCGACGAGTTTGTCTACGGTTGCACAGATAGCATCGCGTTCCCGCTCTCGCCAGAACTGTCGATTGGGTTCGCTCGATACATCCGGCAGTGGTTCAGTCGCTGACTCTGTCCTGGCAGGATTCCGGTCAAGATACTGATCGCGCACGGCCCATCCGAGCCAGGCAGCCACGTAGTCGTAATACTGCGTCACTGTACTACCAGCGTTTATATTCGACTCCTCGTCATCAATGGACTCCCGCAGTGCTCGGGCAAACTGACGGAGGTCCTGACTGTTGATCGCCTCGACTGTCCCCACGCCACGTTCCTGCCGCAACCATTCGGCGAAGAGTCGCAAGACGTGTGCGTTGTTGCGCTTGTACTTCCCCGAGTCAAGGTCAGCCAGTCGATCCTGGATTGCTGCTTCGAGGTCGTCATCCCGGGGAGTGGCATCGAGTTGAGCGAGCTGTACCATTCGTGTTTCTCCGAGGGCGGTATCGTACTAATAACCACTCGATGTTAGAAAGTACGAGTGGTTGAAGATCGTGGGGAATCGCCGAGACACTCTATTGGCACTCACCTCGGATTCGAATTACTGGAATTCGTTGGCTGTGATCGTCCCGAGATATTCGACGCTTACATACCGAAACTCGATACGGTCGCTGAAACCATGTTGAGAGA